>CENV01133268.1_pt1 | contig 33929 bp, 50 predicted proteins | sample 530231 | NCBI WGS metagenome assembly CENV01 (sample SAMEA2619815, study PRJEB7988) | marine metagenome | biome: marine biome (ENVO:00000447); feature: surface water layer (ENVO:00002042); material: "saline water (ENVO:00002010), including plankton (ENVO:xxxxxxxx)" | depth 5 m
GTAATCACTCATAATATTAAATTTATAATTATACTTTCTTAAAATCTTCTGATTCATCTTCTCCAAAGACACCAAGCTCGTAAAAACCTGTCATCTTTAAAACAACCCTAGACATAGCTCTTTTCTCTGCCATCTCCATGACATACCATGTCGTACAATTCCCATCCATGTGAGTCTTACCTTTTAAGGCTGAACCAAAGGATTGAATATTAGCATCACCTTTACTGGCATAAGCCTGAACAACTGCAAAGTTTGGTTGTGATACTATCGCATTATATTCGATTTGTATATTCTCTATAGCCTGTATTTTATCTATACCAGCTCTAGTTATAATCATATAATGTTTGTGTTTAAAAATATCGTCAGCAGTAAGCTGATATTTTTTGTAAAGTTTAGCAAGTTTTTCTCTGTCCATAAATTTAAGTTTTTACAAAAGTATGGAAATATTTGTAAGTGACAAAACGCAACATGCAATTATTCTATAGAAGGATCGCCTTTCATAAGATTTGTTTTCTGCTTACTACCCATAGAACTACCAAAGTAGTACCCTATTACTTGAGTAAAAGCAGCTACTACAGCACCAAACCCCATGTCAAATAATCTTTGTGATTCTTTTGGTATTTGCCAAAGTCCAATAGCTCCTGCAATAACTGCTACAAAACTTAAGGTGATACCCCAGCCTACAGTTTTAAATAGTATGTCGTTAGAACCTGAAGCAACAGCAGCCATCTCTCTTTGTCTGGCACTGGCTCTATCTGCAACCTCAGCTTCGTAGGCTTCAAGTATTAATTCTTGTGCTTTGATTTTATCTTCTGTAGGGGCATTAGAGGTCTTTATGGATTCGATGACCTGTTCTATATTCATGTTACCCTGTATGAGATTGCCAAGTGTTGGATTTATAAGCCCTACACTAGCCTTGAGTATCTTACCTACAGTGGTTTGTCCAAACTTCTTTTTTGCCAAAACAATAATTTGGTGGCTAATATAACAATAAAATTTAAATGATTTATTTAATCACCTATACAAAGAGTCTGTCCTACTGTTCCGCTAATATGTCCAGATGACGTTAGCATCTTTTGTTTCATCGGAGTCCACATGGATAAATGTTTTGGCAATACCAATCCTATTGAATCCTGCTTGTATGAGTGCTTCAGTGATAATCCATCTTTGTCTTGAACCTTTGACAGCAAGGTCTGCCGCTTTGCCAACGATATGTGATGAGTTCTTTTTTCCTCCAACTTCGTAATTATGTTCGATTGACCGCCACCCAGAATTGATTTTAAAGGGTATCCCTGCAATTTCACGTGCGTTGTCGAGCATTGTAAGGAACTGACTATCCATATACTCACCAGAATCAGGAACATCTGGGGATGCAAATTCTTCATGTTTAAAGTGTTTAAGATTCATTACTACATTTGTTTTTACATCCACACTTACCAGATTTACAGTCATCATATTGAAGTGTTTTATTAAGTAGTAGTCTATCTATAGTGTCATCCTGTAATTTAATAAGCATACCTTCAAGCATGTCTTTTGCTTGTACAAGCATTTCAATTTTCATCTCAAGATTGCTTATTTTTTTCTTTGCAGCTTCTAAATCATCAGGATTTCTACCAGTGATACTCGCAATGACCATTGCTATACTTGCGGCAATCATACCTATTAAGGTATTTACAATTTGACTGTTTTGTTGTGGTATTGTGTATTTTGTTAAGTAGTATAGAATTATTATTACTAAGAAGAAAACAATCAAACTTCCTATATAATGTCTAATATCTTTGGCTACTCCGTTGCTTGGCATTTTCATTTCTTAAGGGCTTTATATATTTGTATTACTGTAAATGTTAAAGTCGCTGCCATTACAAGCATTTGTAGTATTCCGTTAATTTCACTCACACTAAATGCTAATGCAAATAAATTTGCAGCATATAAACTAAATATCTTCATTCCGTCATCCATCTCATTTATTTAAATGCCATAAATATATATGTATCGCCACTTCTATTAAACTCATTATCAGCACCATACTTTAGTCTAAAACCATCACTTTCAAAATCCATTAACCAGTATGCTGTAGTTACGTATTCATTTGTGTCTGCATTTGCTAGTATTGTACGATAAGAAGTGTTTACTGGGTCTCTTGCAGTATCGTGAATAAGCCAACCTGTATTATCTCTGTCTACATTTTTAAGCATAACAAAATTTGGCTTAAATCCATTTGAGCCTGTTGATGTACCATCATCAGTTGTGAATATTTTATTGTCAGTTGTACCATTACCTTCATAAGTTCCAATTTTACTGTAACCGCTTACAGAATGCCAACAATAAAAAATTACTGTTTCGTTTTGGTCATATATTGAGCCTGTTGTAAAAACACTACTTGTTGGGGCAGTATCATTCCAATAAATTACGTTATCTGCCCTTCCATCCCTTTCATTAAGTTTTATAAAATAAGTTTCAGGTGCTGACGTATCAGGGTCAATAAACTTATGGTATGTGTTCCAATCGCCTGCACTTACAGAAGAACCTGAAACCCTTTTACCAAATATAACTTCAGGTGCAGATGAAAGTCCGTGTGCTACTGTATGAGGGCTGCTTGTGTTATAAGTAACTTTGACTATACTAAACCCTGCGGCAGTATTTGCACTTACGTCTGAAGCAATAGATGGAGTAGAGCCTGTAATTGAATTTACTCCAATATTAGTTGCCTGACCTCCAGCACGCCACACCCAAGCAACGTAATCTTCAGCATTCTCATTAACACCACTTTCGCCACCTGCAAAGATAAAACCATTTGCATCATAATCTATTGGATTTATTGACCCTTGAAGGTTATCTAAACTTGAATATAAAGGAAATACGCCTCTAACTGTGTCATAATTTCTGTGGTGTCTTGTAGGAGTTGTTCTTTGCTTTACCCAAACATAACCACCATCTCCACCATTATCAACATCTAAATTAAAGCCTACATTAGAAATATATTGACTTGAACTTGTTCCTGTATATAAAACAGCCTTAAAGTTACTTGTATCTGTTTCAGGTTTTTCGTTGTAAAGTTGAGAAATATAACTACTTGAAAGTACAGAAGGAAATATCCTTACTTGGTCTATTAAACCATCCATATAGTAAAGATTACCACCAGATGTTAAATATTGATAAACCCCTAAATTACTATTACCGTTTTGAAGGGTATAAGGAGTTAAGTCAGCAGTAAGAGCAGTATTTGAAATTATTTCAATAGTATCTAAATAACCTTTAAGACCAGCAGTTGATGATTTAGTAATTACAAGATTGTGCCACTTTCCAACATTCCAAACATTAGATGAAGATGAACTATTACCTTGTGAATTTGTACCTGTACTGTAAAAAAATCTAATACTTTGTGATGCATCTGAAGAATGATTTAAAAACGCACCATATTTAGGATTTGTGTTGCCTAAATGAGAAAATAAAGTTTGAAAAGTAGTACCATCACTTTTAAACCACAAAGAATAGGTAAAATCATTAGCAGGACTTATTGTAGAGTTTTTTGGCAAACCTATACCACTACTACTGCCATTAAATACCGCAGCTTGACCATACTTGCCAAAACGATATTCAATATCTGTTTCAGTACCATTATTTGTTCCTTTTGAATCCAATGCTGAATTGTCTAACTTGTAATATGCAGAACTTGTAGTAGGATAATTTTCATCATTTGTAGTTGCAGTATGTACACAAGCGGTTTCTGCGTATAAAGTAGAAATTTGTGTATCTGTTAAGGTTGATGAAAATATTCTTACTTGGTCTAAATCCCCATCTAAATCAGTTACACCACTTCTTACACCTCCTATAGTTAATTCTTGTGTTGAGCCATTTTTTATAGTGTTAGTTCTTGATTGTGATTCTGCTGAATTATTATTTATATATATTTTACTTGTACTTCCACTTCTTGTATAAGCAAAAAACGTATAAGTATTAGCACTAATAGTAGCAGTTGATGTTTGTGTATATATTGAACTACCATCATTTTCAATAACCACAAATCTTCCACTTGTGTCTGTTTTCATTAGAATAGTCCTATGCGTTGAAGCACTACCAGTTGTTCCATATTTAGCAAAAAAAGTATTTTCTGTACTAAAGCTATGTGGGTTTATCCATAACGAAACTGAAAAAACCTCACTTGAAAAATCAATAGGTGTTGTAGCAGTTGCATCAACATCAATTGTAGAAGTACTTCCATTAAACCTTGCACCATAGTTTATTTGTCCGCCTACTCCAAAGTCAACGTCAGTAGGTGTGCCATCATAATATCCACTTGCTTCAGAAGCATCATAATCCAAAGAATATAATGCTACTCCTGCACCTTCGCTTAATGGATTGGTATTGGATGTTGTTGAATCTGTTTCAGCGTAAAGTGTCGCAAAATCATTATAATTTAACGATTTATTAAATACTCTGACTTGATCTAAAATACCATATAATGTTCTACCAGCACTATATGTACCTAAGTTACCTAAAGTTAAATTTATACTATTTGACCGTAATGATAGGCTTACAGATGATGTTTCAACTTGATCATTTAAATATACACTTATCTCATTCTTATCATCAACTGAAAAGCCAACAAAAGTCCAAGTGTTTAATGGAACAGTATTACTGCCAACATAAATATTACCAGATGATAGGTTACTAAAAAACTTTAATGTTCCGTTATCAATATAAAATATCCAAGATTGATTCCCTGTACTTCCGTTCCAATAAGCACCTGCTATAGAATAATAATCACTACCTACACTATCTTGTGTTACATAAATCCAAGCAGACAATGAAAATGAATTACCTAATATTGTTGGAGATATACTTGTTGTAAAGTAATCAGTGTCGCTATTTGATAACGATGCGGCTTGTCCAAATTTACCTGTTACATACGATGGGCTACCTTGAGCAGTCGCATTATAATTACCTGTTTCATCATTAGAATTACCATCAAATTTATATGTAGCAATATTACTACTGTATGTGCTATCAGCACCAAATACTTGTACTGATTCAGTAAGACAAACTGCATCTGCTGCACCTGTACTAACAAATCTTCTACCTAAACTCATGTTTATTCTGGTTTTTCAGGAGGAAAAAACTGTACAGTATAAAGTAGTGCAGTCTTATAAGACTTCTTGGCATTTACTTCAGCTTCTAACCTGTCGGCTTCTGTAAGTATACTTGCCCTCTCTGTAGCAACATCTGTATTTATGTCAATACCCCTCTCTGACTTCCTTATAACTTGCCAATCTGTAGGTTGTAATAACTGATTTGCTTTTGATTTAATCTCTGATATCTTACTTGCCTTAATATCGGCTAACTTATATCTCTTTTCTTTTTCACCTGTTGGCTCACCATCTTCTCCTATAATATCAACTTCTTTATTAAAGTCAATATCAGTAACATCATAGGTTACTATTTTTTTCTTTTCATCAAAGTACAAACCTCCTTTGGTTTGAGTAAGTGGATTAAAAGTTGGTCTTACAATATCATAAAACCCCTCTGCTTCTAAAACTTCAGCAGATGCATTTCTAAAATTTATAATATGTCCAGACTTTCCATTCCAAGAGCTTGGTAATATTTTATATGGATAAATTCCTGTATTGGTAACTTGTGCTTTCATTTTAAGATGCTATTTGTGAATATGAATACCATGCTTCAGTTGTAGATATAAATTTAATTTGCAACAAATTCTTAGCCGATGAAGTATCGCTATATGTCCCAGATATTTTATTATATGTTGCGGATGCGGTATTTATAGTTCCAAGTGCAAGAGTATAACTACCACCACCACCTGTTATAATAATGGTTTTTAAATCACCAACTGCAACATTTGTAAAATTCAGTGTTGCACTATGACCTAATGTAAGGGTAAAAACGTCTGCAAGATTAGTATTTACTGCTACTGTTGTACCTGATGATAATGCTTGTGATGCAGTAAACTCTGCGCCTAACATTGTTCCAGTTACAGAACTTGTATCTCCTGTACCCACAAGTGTGCCTGTAGCAGAAGGCAAAGTTAGAACTGCACTACTTGCTGCTGAATGTGGCTGTGCCTGTAAGGTTTGTGCATGAGCATTACTCGATTCACAATAGAACTTCATTTTGGCAACACTACCTGTGCCTGTTCTAATGTCGATTTGTCCATCGGTAACAGTAACTCCACCAGAACTTCCATCACCTCCAGCAATTAAAGATGTACCATCAAATGTTAGATTTGCTTCTGCATTTCCATTTGTCGCTGTAGTAGAGGTAATTATTCTATTATCTGCTTCATTAGCTACAGTAAAAGTACCATCTCCTGCGGCAGGAGGTGACCATGTAAATCCTCCAGATGCATGATCGTAAGTTAAGATATAATTATCTTCGCTTGATGTTGCTGTGTTTGTTGTAGCTAGTTCTACAGCTTTTACTGAAGCATCAGCCATTCTAGCATTAGTAATAAAGTTATCAGCATATATTTCGTCAAAGTTTGAATTTACTTTTACAAAAGCATCCCTAATAAAATCACCAGTGCCATCATTAGCAACACTACCTACAGCTATTGTTTGTTGTGCCATAATTTATAATTTATTATAAAAATTAAATGAAGCTTTCACCTTTTGTCTAAAAAGCCTTTTAGCTTTACTTCATTTTTCTTTTTATGCTTATACCTCTTTTTTTCTTTTTGTCCTTCTTTTTTTTCTTCTTCTTGTGGTACATAATCTAAAAAACCCATCCATTAAATAAAACTTCCTTGTCAGGATATACATCCTCGTTTTGATTTGTGTAATATTCAGGAAAATTGTTAGGAGCATTAAAACTCATGTATTCTACAAATCTATTTGTATAATACTCTGCATAGTCCTTTTCTTTTGCAATCAAAGAATCTACTTCCGTTTTGTCAGCTATTTCACTGTTTTCACTTGAATGTTTAAACACACCTCCATTGCTGATAGTATATGCAGCAAATCCTAAATATTCAGCCATAGCAAAGTGTATGAGCATAGGCTGTATATAATCATTCACCAAAGTCAAGTAATTACCTGTTAAACTTGATGAAAGAATATCAGAACTAATTTTATTATATAGGTCAGTTCCTACATAATTTCTTACATGAATCTCTTGAGCTAACTTTACAAAATGTATAAACTTGTCAGTGTCTACAGAGCCACTCAATGCTGTATTCTTGACTAAATCCTCTCTTTTAATAAATATTGCAGTTGGCATTATTCTTCTATATTATTACGTTGTAAAGCTTCTTCTTTATCTTCTGGTTTTATACCAGTCTCTTTTTCTACTTCAGCATCTGTAATAGCGTTTGTTAGATCAGTAAATTCTAGTGGCTGAAGTGTTTTGAAGTATAAATCTAGATCAATATCATTATACTCTAGTATTTTTTGTAATTCATCGATAATAGTAACTTGCATAGGTCTAATTACAGTATTATCCATGAGTATAGATGCTGTCTGTAACTCTTCTGCGTTATTACCTAACCCTGTTTGATCTTTAATTCCAACAAGCATGGGAGATATTATTCTATGAGATACCATGACTTTTTTCATAGATTCATCTGATAGAAACTGATACTGCTGATGAGCATCAGATAATTCTACAGGCTCAATAGTTGCTGCTAAATCTCTGCTGTCATTAAAGGCTAGAATAAACTTACCTGCGTTTGAACTGCCGCTAAACTTATTGTAGATTGCTCTTTCTATTTCATCCCTCTGCTCCTTGTCAGGCTGCCCATTATTGAAGTTAATAAGCATAGATGGAGAAAGTCCATTCTGTATGTTATTAATGTGAAAGTTTGCTACTTCTTCTTCTATTTGGCAATATTGAAGTCCTCCTTGATAATCTACAGGTGAATAGTAATAATATCCAGCTCTGTATGGTCTTATGTATAATATTTCAATACCAGAATTAGAAGTGCCAAAAGCTGGTATTCTTTTAGGTTTATTTTTATGAGAAACCTCTTGCCAATCTGAAGAGTAGTAATAAGCTGAAACTTCACCTCCATCGGATACTTTTTCAGCTCTTAGAGTTTCTACAGGTATATGTTCTACTTGTACAATTTTGCTTCTGTCCTTTGTGTAGATTACTTGAAGTGCAGCTTGACCCATCATCTTAAAGTCATAGCATGTCTTTTTCATGCAATCTTTCTTGAACAGTTCTTTCATCATTTGATATGACTCAGAATTTTCATCGCTGTTTACAGCATCTAAACCTCTACCATAAATCATTTCGGCTATACCATTTATGGCTGCATTGTTTGTTGGTGATCCGTTATACCGATCTATAAGGTATTGGAAATAATCATTTTGATCTCCATACTCTACCCAATCGTTTTTCTTAGATTCATAAACCTCTGGCTTTGTATAGCTACTTAAATTTAAAATATGAACCGCCTGTTGTTTTACAGGTATCTTTTGCGTAGCATTTTTTCTGGCTCTATTTATATTTCTATTTGGCATTATATAACAACGTATTCGTTATCAAAACTCTCCTCATGTGTATACTCTTGGTTGTTTACAGCATATCTATCTAAGTTTGTTTGGTCAGTGCAAAATATCAAACCTTTATAAATAATGGTAGAACTATCTTTTACAGTGAATCCATAAGTGTTACCTTCTTTCAAAGAGAAACTTCCAGATAGCACCATATAATCACCAGAGTCACTTTTGGACACACTTACTGTAGATGTTTTTCTTTGAGATTTATCAAACAATGTAAATGTAGGGCTTGACGAATCAGCCCTAGGTATGATCTTAATAGATTGGCTATCTGTAGAAGTAGATAATATCTCCATATATAATAAACCTAAAAGTATGAAATTGTTTTCAAACAAAAAAGGGGAGTAAGTCTCCCCAAATTTGCTTGATCCATCTCCTAGTTATGGAGTTCTCAAAGTGGACTGAGTTTCAGTAGCTGAACCTAGACCTGCAAATGGATTATTATCCTGACCTCCATTTATAAAGTTTGGCATTGTGGTTTCGTTTGCTGTGAACTCAAGTGTATAACCTTGCATATCACCCATCGCTGTTCCAGTAACCATAGTTCCGCCTGTGACTTCAGCACCATGCTGCATCCCAACTAATAGGAATTTATCATCAAAGGTTTGTACAACTATATGCGGTCTACCGAAAGCAATAAGCTTTAGTTCTTTATTATCTTCTTTGGTAAGTTTATGTAAAGAGACTGATAGATTTTGCTCAAAGAAAGTTGTTCCGTTTTCTAGAGATGTATTGATATTTGTTTCTAGTGATGAATTACCTTTGACATCATACCTATGGTAATTAAATGTACCGTTGGCATCAGTCACTTCATCGTTAGTTGTTGTTATCTCATTTAACCCTCCAAAGTCTACGAAATATATTTTCTTGATTCCACCTACTGCATCTTTACATGGTTTTTGTCTACCTCCTGTTAAAGCACATGACATAATTTAAAATATTTTAAGTTTAACAAAAAAGGGCAGGTAGACAGAAGTTTACCTACCCTTATATAATTTAGAAAGCTATTTTATGTATATAATACAATTTCGCTTCCAATACCATGCTGGATACCAGCAGTAAATCTCATAACGATTCTTACGTTTTGTGATCCATCGATGTCTGCCATATCAATAACTTTTACCTCATTGTGGTCTGATAACAAACCAGTTCCGAAGTATAAGTTACTTTTTTGAGCAGCAATCATAATGTTTGTTGGTAAACCTTTACCCATAACAACATTGATGCCATCAAAAGTTAGGTTACCACCATTGAACCACTGAGTACCCTTGTTGTCTGTACCAGCAGCTCCTACGTTACTAGCAAATCCGCCTAAAGCTCTTACATAAGCACGATAAACGTTTGAAGCAACATAAATATATAAATCTTCTTTTCCATACACTGTAGATGGGATTGCATCTGCTACAGCTCCCATTTGAGCTATTACATTTGCAGAAGTAACGTCAGTTGCTGTAACATCTACTACGTCTGAATCAGCAGCAAGAGTTTTTTTGAACCCATCAAACTGACCAGTAGTTCCGTTAGTACCATCCCAGATATTATTTTCCATTCTTTGAGCCACCTTATCTGCAACATGCCCTAGAATAAAGTCAGTAAAGTTTTCTGGTAGGCTTGAGAAAGCTGAATAACCCATTGAAATTGCTTCCCAGTCGGACACAAAATCTTTTTTACACAAAGTAAGGTTTACTTGAAACTCCTCTGGCTGAAGTATTCTTTCAGTCAAAGTGATTGTACTGGTGTCTGTATAATCGCAAGTAGCGTCTTTTACGATGTCATCTGTTGCGACTTTCTTTAACACCTCTTTAAATTTTACATTTGGCTTAATAGTTATTAATTCATTAGCCAAAGTTTCTCCGCTTAAAAGTGCTGCTGATATATATTTACCTGCAAATTCTCCAGCGTAGGTTGATGTAATTGATGTAGTTGTTGCCATTTTTAAATAATTTATTTATTTGATATTCTTTGCATCACTCTATCTAGAGTTGATTGCGGTCTATTATTACTAAAGTTCAAGTCTAGTTTTTTACCTTCAGGTTCAGGGCTATGCTTAATAGGCTCTGCTGCTGGTTCTGCTGATAGCTTTTCTATCTCTTTAGATAATTCTTCTTTCTGGCTTTTGTAGTTTTGAACTTCAGCCATCATTTTTTTCTTAATTGCTTCAATCTCTGCTTTTAAGCTTGTTGTGACTTCATTAAAAGCATCCATTGTAACATAAGTTTTAACGTCAGGATTTTCCTCTGCTTCAACTGGTTCTGGAGTAGGAGCAGGAGCTTCATCCTCATCTTCGTTAAGATCAGTAGAAGGCTCTTGTGCAGATGCTTCTACTTTTTCAGAAACGACATCTGCGTTTTCAATACCTTGTGCCATTTCATCTTCTTTAGTGAGAACACTTAATTTTTCAAGTATCTCATTTAGAATTGTTGTTGAATTATTTTCCATGCTAAATATTTTATAATTAATAAACCTAATACTGTTTTTTTGTTGCCTTTTTATACCCTTCCAATACCCTGAGCCTGAAGGCTTCCATCACAGCAATCCCTATGATAAGACCTGCCATCTGGGCATAAACAAGCTCTTCTATCATTCTCTGGAGATGTCCTGCTGTAAGTGAATTTATTTCTAATTCTATTTATTTTTCTTCTAAAGTAATTCATGCTTTGCTGGATTTAGGATGTTTCTTTGGCAATAAATCATTATCTGTAGTGTATTTTGCGTTTTGTGGTCTACCATTTTTCACTAAATAAAGGAAGGCATTAACCCTTGCAAAAGCCCATTGACTAGCTGAACGAACTTTTGGGCTGCGAGATGTATTGTAAGCTCCCAGACCACGTTGATAAACAGAAGCAAGAACACCAGTAGTGACACCATACCCCAGTTTACTTTTATATTTCTTATTAAATTCATCAGATTTCTTTTTTAATGTTGCTCTGTCTCTTGCAGATACTTTAGCACCAGTTTTGCCTTTAGCTGTTCCTCTAGCTGTACCTTTACCTTTAGGATTAGGATTAGGTGTGTCAGATTTTGGTGCTTTTGGACTTTTTACAATTCCACCTCTTTTGCCAACTTTAGCAAGTTTATGTTCCTTGCATGGCATAAACCACTCTTGACCTTCAAATTCATGGACATGAAATCCTTCACATCCCATATCTTTAGCTTTTTCTAGTGCAGCTTCTTTACTAGCATAAGCAAGTCTGTCATCAATAATAGCAATCTTCTTATCTATTACTTGACTTACCATTTCTAACTCACCTATTTGTTTTAGCTTTGATTCTGCCCATCTTAGACCTGCTTTACCTCCCCATGCATCATACATTAGCTTTCCACAACCATCTGTATAGGATGTAGACACCTCTAAGTCTTTTACATGTCTAAGCAGAAAGCTTCTCATCCTTTTTATCGTTGATACCGATAGATTAGATTTTGTTGCCAACATCGATGCTCTGCGTTTTCCTACAGGTGTTCCGCAAGACCCCCAGCCATTTTCATCTACAAACTCTAACACTCTCTTTGCATTATTTACAACTGCATCTGGATAATCGTTATATGTCGCTAGTTTGTATTTCTTAGATACTATAAAATCTTGTATCTCTAATAATATTTCTTTGGCATAAGTCTCCTCCATGTCATTTCTAATCTCAGACATATTTATTTTATCAGTGAAATAACCTTCTATAGAGAATCCTTTTACAAGCCCAGTTTTTACATACTTCTCCCATACCTCCTCATTATTAACCTTCATTGAGACCATCCATGTTCCTACTGGCATATCTAGATCATACTTTCTAGTTTTGTCATGGGTTTCATCCTCTACAATCCAACTTTCTACAACCGATAAACCATGGAGATCAGCTTGATGCTCTAAGGTAGATTTGTTTTGATTACCTCTCATCAAAAACAGTTCACTTGCTTTTCTTACAGTATCTTTAGAGAAGTAAATATAAAACTCGTCTTCACCTTCCTTTCTGTAGATGTTTCTGTCAGGAACTAAAGCAGCCCCCATAAGAATACGCTTTTCTTTATCTACCTCAGCAAGTTTGAGCTTTGGTTGTTTGTTAAGAGCTATAAAGTTTTCTTCTATAGCTGGTTTGTCGACTATTGATATAGCTTCAATGCCTGAAAGCATTGCTTCTTCATCTATAAGTAATTCTATTATTTTCATATCACATTTTTTATAAACTAACAGTATCTTCTATATTTCTTATTATCTCATTATTTTCAATTACATCGTTCATTGAAACATAAGCTCTTGTGGGTCTCCTGCTTCCTTCACCTAAAACTCTAGCGAGTGTTGAAGTACCTGTAGCTCCTACAACATTAAAGTCTGGAGCAACCACATCACCAGTACCCCCTACACCGCTTGGTGCAGAACCTCCTCCACCTGCAGGTGTTTTAGTCTGAAGTATTTTCTTTACCTGTAAAAATCCAAAAGCTCCTGTTGCAGCAGCTTGTGCAATGTTAAAAGGTGTATATGGCTTAGCTCCTAATGCTGCTGTAATTGCTTCATAAGTATTCATGGTTGCCATTGCTACAGCCACTGTTTTACCGACTGCACTACCTTCACCTGCAATCTGAATTATAGCATCCCCTACATAATTTGCCAATGATAATTTAGCTTCTGATTCTGCTTTATCAAGTAGAGCATTTTGCTGTCTTAACCTTTCATTTTCATTAAATATTTTTTGGTTTATTGCAAGTGTAGAATTACCTAATTCCAAAGCGGCATTTTTTTCCTGACGTAAACCAGTTATAACAGCTTGATTTTTTTGCTGCTCTAATTGTCTTTGTCTAGCTATTCTGTCAAAATCATTTTGAGCTGTAGCAACACCAAACTGTTCAGTCATTACTAAGAGTTCTTCAACTCCTTTCATGAATAAAGAAAGTGTTTCAGCTTGGTTATCAAGCCTTCTTTGGTTGATCTTTCTATCTGTCTCTCTATCTATCTGTAGTAAAAACGCATTAAGAGATTCTCTTGATTCTGATATAGCTTTATCTGCGACAATCTGTGCCTTAGCTTTATCTTCAGTATTTTTAATTGCATTTACCCTATCTTGCTCTCTTAAAGCAAATTCACTTTGTCTAAGTATTGCTAATTGTTTTATTCTATCCCCTTCTATTTCTATTTGTATGTCTTTGTTCTTAATAAAAGAATCTAAAATTCTGTTTTCTGATTGGATTATTTCTTTTTCAAAACTAAGCCTACCTGCCCTAAATTCCCTTCTAAGAGCAGCAGAAGCCTTACTAGAATTATCTTCAAGAATTCTAAAATCCATCAAAACAGCTATCTGTTCTTCCTTGTTTTTTATAAACTCATTATGCTCTTCTGTTTCTCTATGAAGCCTTTTAATAGCGTTCATATTGCTTATTTCATCCTTTTTAGATTCATCGCTTGAAAACTCACTTACTAATATTTTATCTTGATTAATGGCTTTTTGTTTTAGCTCACTTTCTTTAATTCCTAAATCATTAAGTTCTCGTTGCCTAGTAGCCTTTTTATCTAATATTTCTGCAGATAACTCTTGAATTTTATCTTCTGCTGCTTGAGACATTGCTAATTTTATTATAGAATCTCTATATAAGTCATTTGCTGCTGCTGCAGATTCAGTTGAGTTTTTTACGTCATTTAAAGATATATTAGAATCTCTAAGACTTTTTATATAGTCAGGAAATTCTTTATTAAGTCTCTGTATAGCAATTTCTTTTTGATCATCACTTTTAGTTGAGGATTGTAAAACAGATATGTATGTTTCAAACCTACTAGAAGTATCATCGACTTTTTCATTTAAATTAGAAAAAGCATCAGTTACTGGGTCTGCTGCTGCTTTAGCTTCTTTAAATCTTTTTACAAGTTTAGGTAAAAAAGAAATAAACAATTGTAAGGCAATCATTGCACCACCTACCCCCATTATAGAACGACCTACATCCTTAATAGCATTTAAAAAACCACCAGAGTTTTTTGCTGAAATCTGAAACAAAGATGCAATTTGTCCTATGTTGTTAGCCATACCTTGCAAACCAAAAGATGCATCAGAAGCCAATCTAGAGGTTTCTAAAAGTATCGCATTATTTACACCAGACGTTGCTTTACCTGTTGCAGTTCTTGTATTTAATACATCTTGAGATTTAGATAGCCCATCTACAGCTTTAGCGGTTTTGTTTATGATTCTGGTGGCATTTTTATCCACCACCATAATATCTACTAATATCTTTTTACTTGCCATAATATTTTCTCTTTACTTGTTTTTTGGCTTCAGTCCAATTTCTTACAGCTCTATATTTGCCTTTTGCAATGTCTATGTTTTCTGATATACCATACCAATCATTCATGTTCAATAAATCTATAATATTCTTTATCATATTATTGTGTCTACGTCAGGTATAAGATTCAATAGCTCAAGCTTAGATTCACCAGTGTTTAGATTTGTTTCTATAGAATTTATCCTATATAATCTATCTTTGATTTTAAGTTGGTCATTGAGTTTATATCTGGTTAAAAATTTTGCTGGTAGATAGGCTTTGAATTTAAATATTCTTTTCTGTAAATTAAAAGCACCTCTTATATAACTAGCATAATATTTGTTAAATAAAGAGTTGTCAATAAACTCTTCTGTATTCTCATCAAAATAACAATAGTTTCTTCTGTTCCACTCATCAAATTCACAGTCAAAATTTAAGCTAAAGTTAGGAGCAGAACTCGCAGTGATAGGCAAATTATCATCTCCTACAGTTGCATGATTAGCTGGTCTGAAGTATTGAGTTATTGAAGATGAGTCATCCATAAAGTTTATTGGCTTTCCATCAGATATGGTTTGTTGTATTGCATAAAACAATAATGGTTTTAAACTTTTTGATTGATAGTTTCCTTTATTTACTGTTAATTCTTCATGCTTGAAAGTACCTCCAGCAGAGTAACCCCATTGAATCTCCGTTACAGCGTTCGTTGCTTCGTCATATATCCTTTCATATTTAAGATGTGAGAATGGGATTTGCAATTTATACTCTCTACCTATTGGAGAATATCTATCAGATTCATTGCCTATTGCAGTACCACTTAAATCTCTTGTTTGTGTATCTTGAACATCAAATATTGTATTACCAAATTCTTTGTTGTGGTTGGAGAAATGTTGTCTCATTAAAAGTGCATCAGACTTCTCGTATTCAAAAGAAACCCTATTGAATGGTTTAGTGGGTTCAACATCATGTGAACTTACATCTACAAATTCTGTTATATCTATAGTGCCAGTTGATACATTGTTGGATGCATCATTATAAAAAGTATCTAGGGTTCTGACATTTATAACAGGAGTGGAAGCTATAGGTTCATTTACTTGAGCTGTTAGGTTAAATACTTTAAATAGACCAGTTATAAAATCTAATATCTTCATATCTGGAAAATGTTTATCAATATTTAGCTTACCTAGTGTCGTGCCTGTTGAACCTGAAAATGCATTATATGTAATCGATTGACTTGTGTTTGCTTGTCCTGAGCCACCAGACCTTATTTTATGAGCTATTTCTGCTGTAAAGGCTGTAGTTCCAGAAGCTTCTAATTCATAAACCATTTCGTAGTCTCTTGCCAAGAAGTTTTTAAACTTAAAGTTTCCTATGTTTGCACCTCTTAAAAACGAAACTTGTAAGCTAAATGATGACTGACCTTGAGATGATTTTTCAGCTATTGTCTCACCAGTGATTTTATCAATAGCTCTAAAGGTTAGATTATTGGTATTTGGAGATATGCCACTTATTGTAACAATTTGAGAATGTGCAGAACCTTGAGACCTTCCGCTACTGGTAGTAAATTTAAATGTGTCTGTATTGCCATCAGAAGTTGTATCTACAACTTGAAGCTGATTTATTTCTGTTGAAGATGTAGTAAAATTATTAAGCTGTATAATCTGTGATGTGTCGTTGTCATTTTTATAATCGCTTATTTCTCCAGATTCTCTTGATAGCCATAAATACAAATTATCAAAAATTGCAGTTGTACTAAAAAACCCAGTAAAAGATAGGTTAAATTTAGTTTCTATTCTTGATATAATTTCTGTTACTTTTATAGCTGGTTTGAGGTCAAGAAAGCTTAGCCCTCTTTTGTCTCTGTTTGTACTACCGACATATAGATTACCATCATAATTTGGAGAAGTTTCTGCTGAATCATAATAAAGTCTTTTGAGTGACGTTATTAAAGGATATATAAGCTTTTGACTACTTATACCAGATTGAAACGCTGATTTAACTGTAGATGAATTGTAATCATGTGTAAATGTTGTATCACCAATAAACAAAGATTCTAGCTTTTTGTCTCCAAGCTTATCTTTCAATGTAACCAATCCACCATAAAATATAAGGGTGTACATGAAAGGTCTTTGGTTTTTAATCTTTACATTCTGTAGAAATATATAACCTTCTCTAAAAGGCATGTGATTTAAATATATTTTTGCCTTTCTTTTATGAAGTGGGTTGAAACCATCAACATCTGGATTGTATGCATGTTGAAATAATTTGTTGTTAGTTTTGTTTGCAGGAATATTAAATGTTCTGGTAAAGTCTGCGAACACTTTGCCAATATCTCTAATGTTTTGTATAGATGACTTGAGAGATATATTTTCATCGTCAAATATATCTATTCTTTGATAGTCAGACAGGTTGGGTGTAAATTCAATATGTAACTGAACTTGCATCATCTGATATCCTGAATAAAGTTGTTAGCAATATCAAACTCAACTGTAAAATTTATTAGCTTCTCGTTTACTTCTTTCTTTTCATTAAAAGAACTTGTAGATGGAACAATAGGAATAATTGTTTCTCTAGAAGTTATATCGTTTTCAAAAGTAACTGTATCATGAAGCCAACACTCTTCTGAAACCATAAGTTGTTTTATAACCTCATTATGATCTTCTGTAACAAAACCTGTATTTAGTTTTATTTTCTTTTTTGCTCTAATATCAATAGCTCTTCTTGAGTGTTCAAATTCACTGTAAGTTGTAGAAGTGTCTATATTTAAAATAGAATGTTTGTAATCGTCTCTTTCTGTTTCAAACGAGTCATCTCTTCTTTTAAAGAACCAAAGGTCTTGAATTACACCAAACTTATTTACAAAAGATATTTTGTATGGTCTATGTTTACATTCTTCTATAAGCCTTATTGTTTTTTCTTTAACTGTTCCATCGATAAGTGTAATCTGTACTTTAGTTACGTCTTGAGGAATTTGTGAATGTTTACTGAATTTACTTGACTGAAACGATCTTCTTTGTGTTATATCTGCTCTTAGGTTAGTTGTTGAAGCTCTAAATTCTTCAGTATCTGCTCTTACATCTGAAACATTTGTATTTATGACATCTGTATTTACTTCTATAGCTTCATTAAAGTATCTTACTTTATGGATGCTATCTGTATTAGACGAAGAGTAAAAAGGAATAAATGGAGCTTCACCCTTTTTTAAGAATATTGTGTCGTTTGATAATAAAAAACCATTAGACAACGGAGGATTTATACCATCTTGAAATTCACCATATCCCTTAAATGCAATCAATTTTTTATTAATCGTGTCCTGAGTGCTATTATCAAAGCTCCTTGTTATCTCCGCTTCTACCCATGCTGTTTGTACAATATTATTATAATTACCAGTAAACGATATATCTACATAATCTTTTACAAGTTCAGCAATTTCAAATACAATAACTGATTCACCAGATAGTAAGCTTTTTGTTAGGGTATATTGAGGTGTTGCAGGTCTTTCTCCTAGTGTACCTTGGTATACATATAGATTTAAAGTAGCTTGAGTTATCGTTGCCATTATATAGTATTTTTAAAGTCTTGTTCTTAAATCTCGGAAACCTAAACCATCTCCATGTCTAAAATCAGTAACTCCTATGGAGATGATTCTTTTATCACCAATCTTTACTTTTTGTAGCGTATTGTTATAAGTAGTTGCATTATAAAATGAAGTTCCTAAATACCCTCTTACACTAGGAAGAGCTCGGTAAGCTATACTTACTCTAAATTTAAATTCACTTTTTGAGATATATTCTGGATTAAAATGAAAACCATAAAATTCACCATCAGTATCATTAATGCCGCCAACTCTGGTTGTCTCGAAAAGATTTGGTCTGCGTGGAAAAGTACAAGCTAGCATAACTGGATTTCTTGTTAAATCTGTTGAAATTGTTCCATAATTTCCAAAATCACCATAATGTTCGTCACTTGCCCATTTTAATGTACCAGCATCATTAAATAATTGAGTTATACCAATATCTACTCTTCCGTTACTTACTTGACCTCCATTTGGTGATATAAACCTAAATGCTATAGTGTTAGTAAGGTTTGCTCCTAATAGACCATTATGCGTTGCAGTTGCATCACCTGTCTTTATACTAGAAGATGGTGTTTGAACAGCTATCATATTTGTAGAGGTAGGAAAATTGTAACCAGTAAGATTAGTAAACACTACGACTATATCTTTATCAGTTTGATCCCAATTTAACGCAGCAGGGCTAAGGGTATCTGTAAGTGTTCCATTTATGTAAACTTCCAGAGACTCACCTCCAGCACTTGACCTTGTACCTCCCTCTCCAGAAGCTTGAAAACGAACAAATAAAGATTCTGTACCAGCCATTAGTGAATTTACTGCTGGTAGATTCGCACTATCTGCAACATCAGTTGCTACAGGCTCTGTTATAACAGTTTCTGAAGGACAAGCTATAGATAATTTATAATCGTCAGTTTTCATAGGAGCATCAACTGTTATTGTAAGTGTTCCTGCTCCAGTTCCTGACCTTGTAAGTCCTAATCCACCTTGCTGTGTGCCACTTGCCAACCCTGTTAAATCTGACGATGATACCCCAATATCTTGAAGTTGCTGTGAAAAAGTGCTATCCCCTTTGAATCCATGAGCTACTGCGGATTCGTCTGAGAATTGTGTTGTTATTTTTATTGGTCTACTAATTGTAAAGTTCAAAGTAAACGTTCCTGTTCTGTTTGCAACGTCTACAGTGTATATTCTAGTTCCTACATCCTCAGCAATATTCACCTCACCTCCACATGGCATTACTTGTGTAAGTGTTGCTGGTGGTGTATACTCTGCTGGTGCATCTGTAGAATCTACTGTTAGATAATACGGACTTCTTACATTAATTTTCTCTATATCTCCTGTAGACATAACTTATTAAATTTTATGTTGGTATATTTGTTACATTAAAAATCTCTCCAGTTTTAACTCTTATTCTTGATCTCTTTAATCTATATTCTCCATCTCTTTCTTCATATCCTGCTCTTTTAAATATTTCGTCTATGTTAAGATGAATATCTTTTTCTACAGGATCAGCTATACTATTAATTCTCTGCATTTCCATTTCTATTGCATCATCAATAAAGTTAGTAGGCTTCATCCCTTGAGATGATAATTTCTTTTTAATTTTTTCTGCTACATATTTTAATGATGCAGGAGTCTGCTCTATAAATTTACCAGTTTCTAAATCTCTAAGCTTAGCTTTTTTTTTGAGCCAATTAGTAAGATTTGAAATTTTTGCTTTAACCTTACCTCCTTCGTCTAGTTTAGACCCATAACTTAATCCTTCTATTCCAATATGAAAATTACCACCACTTATAGATTTATCTAATTTACTTTTAGTTACTGCTACTCTTAAACTTTTTCTTAGATCGCCAGTAAAATCTATTGGTTTTTTTATTGTTCTTGTTCCATAAGCACCACTATAAGTTCTAGTTCTGGTTCTACCAATCTCAATTTTAAGCAGCTTGACTAATCTTTTAGCTGACCCAAACATATAGGCTTCTGTATTTCTTAATTTTAATCTACCTACAGACATCCTGTTCCTGTTGAATTAATTATTTGTATGTCATTATTTGCCACCTGAACATTCAAAGATAGAGACCACCCTGTAAACAGAGATTCCATTCGATCCTCAAACAATGTAGCAGAAGCAGATTCGTTTAGCTCAAATCCATCACTTTCCAAACCACCTCTTCTTAGTGAGCTTTGCAATCCATTGATAACACTTAGCATGGTGTTTAGTATGTCTTGTTTATTGTCCATGCCAAGGTGAGGACTGGATGTAGATTGCTTATCAGATTTAGTTTCATCTACAACATCCATTGCAAGTATTGTCAGAGAGAAGTTCATGAAATGCTCCTCAAAAGATACCTCATTTACTATGATGTGTGCCAAAGGAAAGATAGTATGTTTTGATAGGTCTACTTCAAATATGTCTCCAGTTGTAACTGTATTTATACTTTCGTTACCATTGAGATAACCAAATATAGAATCAATAAGCTTATAGTAACTTTTCATTTTCCTTTATATGATTTTTTTATCATTCTTGCTTCTAATTCATTTTTCTCCTTTTCAAACACAAGGTAATTCAAACACTTAAATAATCCATGTGAGGTAACTTCATCGAATTTGAGGACATCCCCTTTAGCAAGTGCATAAATTGACTGATACCAACCCCATTTTGAGCTAAAGTTTCCTTGAGCTGTGTAGCTTTCGGATTCATCTTGCTCTCTATTTCCATAAAGTTCAGGATAGCCATCGACAACTCCTTCCCTAAATCGTAAAAAAAAACCATAGCACCCATTACAACATCCATCGGCATTTCTTTCATTATGCTTTGCATCTCTTCACTTGGTAAATAAGGTGCTATAGTATATTTATCTTTAGATTTAAAATTAACAGGTCTAAATAAAACTCCCATAGCTAGATGCATTTTTTGCCAATCAGAAATATTATTTTCTAGATCAATATATTCACCTAGAGATATTTCATCTAGCTTTGGTATAAATCCCATGTCAACATCTAATAATTTAAAATGCCTAATCAAACTAGGTTTCTCTTCAAATGCTTTGCCAATAATTGAAATTACTTTCTCAGCTTCTACCATAGGTATTTGATCTACATCTCTAAGTGTTACATCACAAAATATTTCAATTAACTTTTTATTTAGAAACTCATCTGCACCTTCATTCTTATCTGCAACCTTTATATATCTTTGGTATTCTCCAAGTTTTATATCTGCTAAGCAAGTAGGTACTTCTAGCTGTATTCGCCTTGATGTTTTTCCCATATTAAATAAACTTAAAATTACTTTTTTGTACTAAATGACTTAAAATATTATAACTGCATCATTGGCACATAAATATTAAACTATATATATTTATATTAATATAAGATTCACATATATTTATATTCACCTATATAAATATTAGTTAACTTATATTTATATATAAACTTTATATACAAGAATAGATATATTAATATTATGCCTATTTGACACTTGGATTATTTTTTCTGTATATCGAGCAGTAAAGTTCCCTTATTTTGGCACTAGATTCCTTAGGACTATACCTGACATCGCTGATTACTTTCCAGTTCTTTTTCTTAAAGTCCGATGTAAAGTTTGTAACTTCTATTTCTATTAGATAATCCTTTTCACCTTTCTTCTTTGGTACATGGTATATCCTAATACCATTCTCTAAACACCAACTCATGCATTTATCTGGATTCATGTATGCGAATGTAATTATAAATCTTTACAAAACAAGTGTCACATGGAGATTGTTGTCTGTGGAGAGAGTAGGTTAATGTATCCCCCGAGGTCAAAAACACACAGACCCAATGAAAAAACGACTCAATATAAGCCCCTGAGACGTTAGATAATTATTTCGATGGGCTTTACCCTTAGAAAGCCATGAAAGTGGCTAAAATGTGCCTTAAAATGCAAACGAAGCCATGTATTTAATCTTTTTTCACATTCGATTTACTGACAATCAATTACTTATCAAAATATAGGATATAAAAAAACCCCTAATAAAAGGGGTTAATATTTAATTTATGGGGTTTAATTTTTATTTATTCCATATGATTTAAAACGTCTTTTATTGTTTGTTTTTTGTCGCTATTTAAAATTGTAGACACCAAAAATTCTATTTCATCATAAGGACACGAACACTCATTTAATAACCATTTAGAATACTTATAAACTTTGCTTTTCGTTTGTAATAGTTTTAATTCTTTTTTGCTTTTTCTGTTATATTCAAATTGTATTTTATTTGCCATGGGTTTAAATGTTTTGTAAATCAATAATGTTGCAACCAGCTTTAACCAGCTTATTAAAATAATTATCAAAGTGATAAAGGTTGTTAAATGTTTTCTGAACTGTTACCAATTTGCCATTTTGCAAAGTGTATTTAATCAGCTTTGAAAATCTATTTTGTTTTATTTCCAAAATACCTTGGATATCACTATTGTAAATTTGATCCAGTATTTTACTTTTTTTGCTTTGTTTCATCTTAATAATTTTTGTTATCATTTAAAACCTCCTTGATAAATTCAATAAGGTTAATATCTAAAAAAACATGATACATGTTAGCAAAAGATACTTGCATCCAGTCTGAGAATCTTTCTCCTGTTACTTCATCCCATGTATCAAAGGCATCATACTGCCCAACTGCATCTGTTACCTTTTTGGCTAAATGGGTATAAATTACCCATTCGTGACCATCTAAATCCTGCCAAATCCGTTCGGATATTTCATCGTGAAACTCATCGGTAATATTTCCTTTTTTGTCATGTGTTTGATGCTCATCTTTTAGCTCAATTACTGCATCGGTAATTAAGCCACATATTTCGTCGTGTATATTTTGGTAAGTCATAGTTTTATAGATTAGTTATTGAAATTGCTTTTGAATATCCAGTATACTTAGGGACAAAATGTTCATCCTTACGGTAAAAGCCCTGTAAATCATGTATAACACTGGCTGAAATTATTCTGTTTTTGTTTTTATGGTCGGTTAAATTTGCCCGCAAATAAATGATAAAAGCAAGTAAGTCTTTTAACTGGCTTTCGTTTGCATTCATAGTAAAATAGTACCTTTCATCAATATGCCCACCAGCATACATTTGAAGGTAATTGTCTAATTTGATAATTTGTTTTAATTCCATTGTTTTAAATTTTAGTTAATAGTTTATTAAAAGTTAATTATTAGCTTTTTTGCTTTACTACTGGATATTCTGTAAACATTAGAATATTTTTTTACCACTTGATTATCATCATCAAAACTTAAGGCAAAATCAATTTTATACTTATCAATTATAGATTTTTTCCCTTTTATGGTTATATGCTCAACTGTCCATACAGATTTTGGATGCTCTTCATTTATCCAATTCCAGTCTGTGTCCTGTAATCTATCATGCAAAGTGTTTACTGCATCTAAATAAGAATAAAAATTATCATCCATAAAACCAATATAATCATTGGAAATTTTGAAATACTCAAATTTAACTACTTGATTTTCAGTAGTATTAGCTTTTTGTGTTTGTGTTAAGTTACTCATTTTCAGTGTTTTAAGTTATTTTCAGTTAGTGTGTTATTGTCTCACACCCGTAAAAGTAAAAATTTAAATGACATAAACGACACATGGAAATAAAAAAAGGTAAATTTTAACAAAACTTTAACATATAAAATATTATGTCAAATAGAAAGCTTTGACCAGAAAAAAACCCCCGAAATTGGGGGTATTGAATTTATGGGTATTGAATTGTCAGGGTATTAAATTTACACCTATTGAATTTAATGTATTCTGTTATCTAACCTCATTCTATAATTATAAACTTCAATAATTTCCTCCTGAATTTCAGATTCATTATTATAGACATTGAGTTTCTTGTTTTCTGCTTTATGCCTTAAAGTATTTATATCAAAGTTACTGTTAAACAACATAACTTTTTTTAATGCTCTTACAAATTTATTTTGAGTAGCCTTTGGAACAATTTCTCTCATAATCTTAGCATTATTTAAAACTTCGTTACCAATATTTTTATCAATCAAATATGTTTTATCACGAATAGCATGACATGAGAGTCGGCTCGTTTTATGGAAAGCATCATTTATAGTTCCATCTGAAAAGGTTTCACCCCACTTATCATACATCTTTTTAAGTTCCACAAAATTCACATTTCCATGCTCGGCTAAATTATTTACTCTTGCTCTTATATCCCATTTTTTACCTATGTTGTTGACCTCCTCAACATCTGAAGGTATATAGCTATTACATATAACGTAGTGAACTAACAATTCAAGTTCTTGTAAGGCAATGACTCTATGCTGACCATCAATAACTGTAAAATCTTTAGTTATTAAAACTGGCATAATTTGACCTCTAGACTTAATAGAGTTTTTGATTTTATTTAAGTTAGCATTGTCTATGGCTCTATTATAACTAAAAAATTTAAAAGATTTATAGTTATTTGTTGAGCCTAACTCAAATTTATTTTTGTTGTTATTTGTAAACTGTACTATGTTAGCGATTTTGTCTTTTTGTTGTTTAAATAAAGATTGCATTTTTAATGTGTTTAAGTTATATTTTATTTAAAGTAAATTAGCAAATGTAAAATCATGGATCACTACATTCTATTCTTATGGATTCACAAATCCTGTCGATAATAAATTCTCTGTTGTCTAAAAATATATCTTCAAATGTTTCCATATCACTTGGGGGTTGCATGTTTTGAACCACCAGTTCTCTAAACTCATTTATGATATTTCCCTGAGTCATCTCTATAATCTTTGGCACTTCCTCTTCCCAAAAGATTTCTTCTATGGTTGAACTATTCATTTATATCGTAAACTAAATCACAAATGTTATTGTAATAATTCTCAGCATCCTTTTGACTTTTTGAATTAAGCATTGAAGCCACCAATATAGATATTATCTGCTTTCTTTCATATTCTGGCAAATCTATAGACAGTTTAACTATATGCTGAACTGTATAGGATGGCACATTCTCATCTTGTTGTTTTCTGTTTCCTTTTTTCATGTCTTATGATTTTAAACTCCAAATGTTTCTTATCTGCTGAACAGGGTCAATACTGTCAACCATATGACTAGCTTCCATGAACTCAGTCATTCTATCACCCCCTGCTAAAATATAGTTAAGGGTTCTTCTCATCTCATTCTGTTGATCTGGTGTTAGGTCTTTATAAAACCTAGTTACCTCCAATCTTGCGAATACTACTTCTTTGTTTGTTGCCATGATTACTCGTTTATGAAGTTAGTGTATTTTTTTCCAGATATCTTAATCCACTGAAGCGTATTGAAGTTAATAAACTTGTAAGACTGTTTATCCATATCAAACACAGGGATAAGTTTTTTCTTTACAGGATCAAAAGCAAGTGATCCACCTTTAAGATGCTTAACTACTCCAGTCCTAGCTTTCATAGTTCTTACAGTACCATCCTTCTTGATAAACTCAGCAGAGAATACCTTTCCGTTTGATACCTTGTCTAAAATTTGTTCTAATGTAATAGTCATAATAATATAGTTTTAATGAGTCACTAAAGTAGTAATAAATCTCCATGTGACAAAATTAATACAAACTTTAACAAAACTTTAACATTTCAATATAATTAAAAAAGGGCAACATCTCTGTCACCCTTTATAAAGCTGATAGTGTACCCAAGAACTTTGTCAGCTTTATTCCCATTACAAACATACAATGATTTTTCCATGTGACAAATATTTTAACAAAACTTTAACACTTTATGTTAAAATTATGTTAAAGTCATAAAATAATTTGGTAGTGTCACTTGGAAATATTATATTAAAGTAAAGATTAAGTTCTTTGACATAATATATAAAGTAAAACAAAAAACAATGAAAAACTACACAGTAAAAATTCGTAAGTTAAACAATGGTAATGGTTATCACGCTTATTGTGAACCATTGTGTATCAATGCAACCTTCCATCACCACAGTCTTGATTTTTTTATAAAGCAACACAAGGATAAAGGTTTGAATATTGAATTTGATTGAAATTAGTTTTATTATAGGGTAGCAGAAATGTTACCCTTTTTTTATGCAAAAAAGAACCACTCCGAAGAGTGGCTCAAACTAATTACTAACTAAAACAATTTTAATGAAAAAACTAATTTAACTACGAACAGTAAAGAAATTTCATGTCTAAGATATAAAATATTTTTACAATTACAAAATTACTTTACAATATACATTCCTTTAGGCACTGAACGAGTAAGCATATACTGGATTGCATATCTAGATGCATCAATAAGGTGATTGTAAGAATCAATTGGTTTTATCCCATTGATAGCCCAAGAATAGTTATTGAACTCTTTGACTAAGTTTTCTCCATGTACATTTATCGTATAGTCTTGCATAAGTGCAATACCAGATAAAATACTGCCTTTCTTTTTTATTGTAGGACTTAAATTAAGACCTCTAGCTGATAGTTCTGCAATTAGCCTAGGTTCACTATTATCACACACAATTAGCTCCTTTCCTGCGTGTCTTATACACTCATCATATAGATTAGAAGTAACCAGTCCTTTTTTATAAAGATATTCTTTAAGCCATATAATTTTTCTATTTTTGTCGATAGCTACTTTTACAAGGGCTGAGCTATCTCGTGAGAATCCCCAGTCCAGTCCCCATGCCATTAAATCTATATCCCCATTGAATTGTCCAACTTGCCAATCGGTAAATACAACACCCTCTGCTCTTTGTAACCAACCTCCCATGATTTGATGCTTGAATTTATCTGGTCTACGAATTTTCATTGTCTCAACCTGCTTTACAAAAGATTCACTAAGGTGTGGTAAATTGTCCATGTAAGTGGTATGTATGTAATTTACATTTTCCTTTTGACCATTGAATCCATCTGGAATATCTCTGTTCTGATAAAACCTTTGATAAATCCAATGCTCTCTTGTAGTAGGGTTTAGAATTAACAAGCATCTGTTCTTTACACCCTTGGCACGAATAGAATAATCAATCTTATCAAAGCTCTCTTCATCAGTAAGCTCCTCTGCTTCATCCAACACAAAAGTATTTATACCACTAATAGATTTAAGCTTTGCAGTCTGGTCTCCACTTGCAGTTCTAATACCAGAGAAATATATTGAACTCCCTGTTAGATTGTTTATGATCTCAGTCTTTGTAATGCTGAATTGATTGGCAACTCCCATAAGCTCTAGCTTCTCTATAAACTCAGGTATAATACTCATTCCAGCAGAGGTCATAGTGAATCTAGTAAATAGAACTTTATTGTTTTTCTCATAGGTTAGCAGTACAAGAAACACCGCCACTGCAAAAGATTTTCCAGAACCCCTACCTCCAGTTATAACATTATATCTAGTATCACTTTTAAAAAGAGATTGGTATTTGTCATTTAGCTCAACTCTCTCCATATTCTTTATATTGATACAAAATGCTTTTCTTTATCAGATAAGCAGTTTTTTGTTTTGTGTCTCCCTTTCCTATAAAATTTACAGGAACTAATTTGTTGTCATTAATACAATCCCATATTCTATCAGGTTTAATTGTAATAAAACCATAACCATCATAAAACATCCAATACTTTGCCTTAGTTACACATAGAGCAGACTTTTTTCCATTAAATGCTATTTCTACCACAATGTTACCAGTATACTTAGACTTTTCATCTGATTTAACTTCAATGCCAACTTCAAGCTCTGGAACGTAAATATCCCAAAACTTATTGTATCCATGTATGATATGGGCATTAGGATATTTTGTGTGGATTAAATCTAAAGCCATTCTCTCCACTTGCTTTCCTCTTTTCAAGTCTCGCCAAAATGTATCAATCATTCTTCTAGTTTCTCTGGCTTAGGGGTTACATCTATAGTTTTAGGTTGAGAAAAGTCTATCACTGGAATATTTATTTTAGTGTCTATTTTAAGTTCCTGTTGCTCTTTGGGTCTACCATATCTATATTCTAACAACCACTTCCAGTGTTGAACTGATCCTTCCTTGGCAAGCTTTGCTACTTCTATCCAAGCCTTTTCCTCGCTTCCAAACGCTTTTTTCATAGCGTTGAGGGTCATACCATTGATATCCATATTGGCGGTCTTACGAGGTCTCCCTTGACCTCTAGACACCCCTTTGATAGCTCCGTTGTTACGTCTGCCATCAACCTTTTTCTTCATTGGTCTTTTTCCCTGCTCACTCATACTATTCTATAAAAAATGCGATATACCCATAAAAGATAATACCACATATAACTAATATTTTAAGTGTCATAATTCTTTTGTTTATAATTGTTGTAATATATGATCTAGCCTTGTCTGTAAATCTTTTATCTTGTTTTGTATATCTTGTATCTCTAAAACAATATCAATATTCTTGTTTCTTAATTTAAATTCTATTTTTTTATACAATTCAACATAAGCCTTTTCAAATCTACATAATGTCTCATCATACAAGTTTATTCCATGCATAACTGTAGCATGATTCTTTTTAACTGATTTGCCAATTTTATTATATGATGAAAGGGTATTGTTTCTACATAATTTGAAATATACAGACCTAATATAAACTCTGTCTCTAGTTTGTCTTGGATTTAATAAATCGTATCCAGTTTCTTCTTCAACTAACTGTTTTATCGTAGGAATAGTCGATGTGAAACTTTTCTCGTTTTGTCTCTTCATAAGCTTCTAAAATGCCTTGACAACATTCATAATGTTCGTTTTCTTCGTAAAAATCCAAAAGATGAGAAATCTCATGCTCTGAAATTAATCCTGAACGGATAAACCCCAATGCATCTCTATAACACTCTTCTTTTGAAATATATATCATATCATACCTTCCAAGCAAAAGTCGTAGACCTCTGCTTTTTTTTCAATAAAATATTCATTAAATCTATGGATCGCCATCTTGCAATCTTGCTTAGCGTTTTCATATGATTGATCAGATACCTTATACAATCCAAGTCTACCATCTCTCTTATCAATGGCAATAAAAGTAAAATTGTCCTTAGGTATTCCAAATAATTCACAGTAGATATAACATTGAATATCATATCTAAATCTCTTTGCTTCCCAGTAAAATCTATCAATGTCACTTGTGCTTTTTAAATCTACAATATAGTTTGATCCTAGTGCATCTGCTTTAGCTCTAAATGGTACTCCAAATAGATTGCCAATGGTAGGAACTTCTTTCTCCGTTTTATCTAATAAACTTTTTGCTCTTGAATTGTTATGAAAGGACATGCCCATTTTTTGCACAATTCCCACTTCTTTTTTTGTAAACACCCTGACATTCTGATCTTTATACTTTTCTACTGCTTCTTGATATTTTTTTGTTTTTCTATCTTGAACATCTACCACCACTTGATTTTCGTAAAGATGAGGTTCTAATATTGCCAGATGAAATAACCATCCAATATCTAAATTAATTTGATTACTCTTTTCTTTGCCAGTTACAGAATCATAATAGCTTATTGGAGATATAAGAAGTTTTTTAATTGAACTGCTTGATAAACAATATTTACCAAGATAACCATAGTAAAACTTGTCATCAACCATTTTTTCTAACAATTCTTCTTTATCCCAAACGCTTCTGTCGAGTAGTCTTATTTTTTCTTCTTTCATTCTTTTTGTGATGTAAGTATTCTTGTTCCATCCAGTGTAGCTCTGCTCTTTGTGATTCAGTAAACCACTCTAGCTCCATGAGTTCTTTTGTCTTTCCCATTATGTTATAAAATTTAAGAGTTTAACAACTAAATATTTTGATCTGGAGACTAAAAATTTTATTGGTTTAATAAGTGTAACAGTAAAAAATAATTCAATAAACTGAAATATATAATGAATTATAGTAATGACTACCACCAATAGAAGGATAGGTATATTTAAAAATGATCTCAGTAGCTTCATTTCTTAACCCTAAACCTATCTTTAAATATTGTCTGGCAAACTGCAAATCTTTGATTTCTATCTGGGTATTCAGAAATCATCTTCGCATTGTTCATGCACCTCTTGTTGAAATCTGTCTTGGTCTCGTATTGCTTTGGCTTTACTAATGGCATAATTGTATTTTATTTTGTAATTATTATTTACTGAATTATTCTGAAACCAAATCTGTTTTGGAATCTTCTTCATATTTGTCATATACTTTTCTAAGTTTATCGAGAATTTCATTCTGGAAGCAGCTACCACAACTAAATACTTCGCTTCTGGCATTGAATACTCTATTGAATATATTAGTTATATCTCTTCGTGTTTCATAATTTACAGTATTGATATTTTTCTTAAAATATTTATCTAAATAAATGTATTCTTCTTCTTTGAGACACTCAACCCTGTTGTAAGGAAACATTTCGTTTAAATACTGTTGTCTCTTCTCACAACCACAATCCTCACCAAGCAACCAGTGAACTGCTTTTTTGATTCCTGTAGCCTTAAATACTTTCTCTAAAGTATCCCCAAGTCCTTTACTTGGAGTCTTTGTACTTTCTGTAGAGTTTTTCTGTTCTTTTTTTAACTTCTTTTTTGGCATGACTTAAAGTATCAAATATTGATTTTAAACTTATTTTTGTTTGATCTGAGATTTCTCTCATACTCATGTTTTTGTGAAAATATATCTCCCACATTTTCTTATCGTACCAATACCAGTTGGTTACAATAGATTCAATCTTATCCATTAAATTATCAAAGTTATTCTCTTTTTGCTCAAATATTTCATTTATATTTTCATCATAACAAATAAGCTCTGTACCCATAATCTCTACATGATTTTTTGGAGATACCAAATGAAAACCATCTAGAAATAAATTTTTTATAGTATTGTACACATACATTTTATTAACTTGATCGTTGACTATAACTGCATCGTATTTATTTTTGCCTAAGATACAAAGTTTTAAATACATCTGTTGAACAAGGTCACTGGCTTCCTCTTCAGATGCACATCCTAAAGACTTTGCCATTCTAATCCAAACATCATGTTCTTCAGCCAAACGATCTATTAATTTTTCTCTTGCCAATAGTGAAATGAAAATCCAATTATAAAAATCATTAACTGAAATATATGTTCTACCTCATCTGGATTCTCTTCTCCATCAAGCTTATTATTCCAATAATTAACACCTACCATACAACCATAAATTGGAAATAACTGAAAATACATATTAAATTGCTTTTATTGTTGCTTCTATCCTAGAATTACCTTTCTCCACTCCCATATATCTTGCTGACAAATTCTTAACAATACTGGTGTCATCGGCAAGTATACAACCTCTTACAACCATGGCATCCTGAAAAAACTTATCTACAACACTCACTACATTCATTAAATCTCTAACTCTTTTATCTGGTGCATAATAATCGTAATGTATCGACACTTCTCCATCAAATTTAAAATGAAGCATGTGTTGGATTGCCAAAGAATAATTTCTCTTTACGTTACTATTTACATAATGATGCCAGTTTCTATACTGGTTTAGATTCAACTGTATTTTCTTTTTGCCACTAAATGAAAATGTTGGCAAACTAACCTTTACTTCTTTTTTCATCAATTTCAGTAAATGGTGTGTAATTATTAAACATATACCTCTGTGTTCTTACATCAAAGTGAATACCATGTATTTCCTGTGGTATACCAACCAGTTTTTGCTTTTTTATCTTTTGACTACCAAATATTACTGAAGTATCGGAAAAGTCTAATGCTCTGTTAGGTCTCCATATGAACATAACATTGTCTGCCTTGTCACTGAAAGTGCCACCACCTTTTATTCTATTTACATCTGGCTTTATGTATCTACCATTATCATCCTTCAAAGGAGTAACTTGATGAGCCACCAAGTGTATTGAAATATTATAGTCCAATGCAAATCTTTTTAGCTCACTCATGAATCTAGATATATATAAATCCTCTCTTTCTCCTTTAGTCATCTTGTGCTGGACTGTATTATATGGGTCTATAATTAAACTTCTAATACCTTTTGTCTTGACCAAAAACTTAGCACGACTAAAAATATTATCTAAGGTAAAATCTTTTTTTGGATATATAAGAAAAAAATGCTTCTTAACAAAAGCCATAGCTTTTTTATAGGCGTTGATGCTCATGTGGTTATTCTTGTAATATGGATCAGCAGACATTCCCACATACATCTCTATAATATCATTGAAATAATCATTCATTGGCATATTCTCTGGCGAGAAAACACCAAACTTCCATGAGTCATGATACGCTTTTAGGCATGATAATTGATTTAAAAACATGCTTTTTCCTTCATTTTGATATCCTGTCCAGATATTTACCTCACCATTTCTCCATGTCCATGCGTGATCTATCTGCTTTACATAAGTAGTTGTACCCCTTTCTTGACCATTAAAATATCCATCTAACATACTCTCTTCAACGTCATCTAAAGAAAAGATACCCTCTATTTTAGGTGATAAAGCCATTTTAAGACGTTCTCTGAGACTTTCTATACCTTCATGGACTAACACCTCATTAGCATCTTTAAAAGGCTTTAAATCGACTAATAAGCACTTTTCAGCACCAAACCTTCTTACTAACTCTCTTTCTAAGTTTCTACCATTATCATCTTCATCTGTAGCTATGTAGATATATTTAGCTTGTTCAAAGACATGATAGCAGTTAGTTATACATTCAAGTTTCTTATCTATGGATTTATCGTTTGGGTTAGGTGCACCCATATTAACAGAAGTGTGGAAGCTCACACCTGCCACCTCCCATGACAACGAATCTATTTCACCTTCACATATAACTATAGATTCACTATTTACACAATTATCATAATTGTATATAACAGGTTCTGCATCTTTACTTTGGGCAAATGTTTTTCTCTGTATTCCCCTAGCCTTATAGTTTACTATTTCTTTTTTGACTATATATGGGAAAACAATAGTATTATCATTTATTGAACGTATTTTATTATTATCTATTACTTGATCTGTTATACCTCTTGAATTTAAAAATTCTCTACCTTTATCACTGAGAGGTTTAAATTTGTTTTTTTGTGGCTTCTTATACATGTTAAATTTAGATTCTACCTTTTTCTTTAGTTTTCCACTCCAACCACATTTATGGCAATTAAAAACCCCTATTTTAACATTTACTGATAAACAGGGGTCATTATAATTCTGTTTGCCCAACCGTAAGCAGTTTGGACATTTTACTTTTTGTTGTTCTCTATTACCCTTTAAATTTATACCTAGATTGGAGAAAGTGCTATCGACTAACATATATAAAGCTAGGTATATTTATTTTTAAGTATATATAGTTATATATAATGTTCTGTCATCTTGGCATGTGGAGATATATAAACTTTTCTCTCTTTTCCATAGTGACCATTAGAGGTGGTTACTCTTTTTATATAACCTGTATCTTCTAACTTATTTAACATTCTATATAAAGTTCTAACTTTTATATTCAAAGTCTCACAGAAAGAATTATTAGATGCATAGCAATAACCTTTCTTTTTACTTAGTGACACTATCAAGGATAATAAAGCAGCTTCTGAAATAGTAAGTGTACTATTCATAAGTGCTAAATTTATATTTAAGTATCTTGACTTAGCCATATTTACCAAGGTAGTCCATCTCCACCAGATACGCTATCTGTAGATTG
>CENV01006889.1_pt1 | contig 33477 bp, 30 predicted proteins | sample 530231 | NCBI WGS metagenome assembly CENV01 (sample SAMEA2619815, study PRJEB7988) | marine metagenome | biome: marine biome (ENVO:00000447); feature: surface water layer (ENVO:00002042); material: "saline water (ENVO:00002010), including plankton (ENVO:xxxxxxxx)" | depth 5 m
ATGGGTTCGCAACAGCCGTTAGCCCTGTTGGGCAGCCGTTTGGGAGGGTTGCAAAGTGATTGTTGCAAAATGTCCACACATACGGAAACCAGTCGTTAACACTTGAGGCAATCATCGTTTACGACTCCTTTATGTATCGCCTGCGAAAGACCTAGGGGCGCGCGGACTTCGCAAAACAGCCACATTGGTGATGTGCTTGGACCCCGGCCGCCGCTTCGTTTTGCAGAGGTTTTGTTATTGTCCTATCGCCCATCAGTATCGTCCCGCGCGTGCAGCGTAGTTCTGGTTGTCTCCATGCTGATGACCGGCAACGCAATGGCACAGAACGCCGAGGCCGATACCGACCAGATGATGACCGATGCCGATGCGCTCGTGGTGGCCATCGATGTCACGACGCGATGCGCGGTCTTTGACTCCTCGATCGATTATCTGTCTCCGCTCGAACAGGTGGCGGCCCAGATTCGGCTCGGCGAGATCGTGACTGCGGCATCGCAGTTGATCGAGGATGCGCCCGACCGGGTGGCGCAGATGCGGGCCGGGGCGGCGGCACGGGTCTGTGGTAATCCCGAGTTGACGCCCTACATGGATTTCAGCCGGCAGATCGCGCGCGACGTTGTCGATATCGCCCTTGTCGCCTGGCAAACCATCGACGTGCCGGGCTGTAATTATTTTGCCGACGAAGATTTCATGCGGGCCGCCGAGCGCGCCAGCACCGCAGCAGAACAGGCCACCGTAGAGGGTGAAGCCAACCGCATCGCCTATATCGAACAGCGTGGCGCGGCCTGGGCCGAGGTTTTTGCCGGCAATTGCACAAATCTGGGTTTTGAGCCGGTCGAGACCCTGCCGGGCCAGATCGCCCTGGCTCTGCCGACAGAATAGCCTCTTCCAGCCTGCCCAATATTGCGCTAAACCCATCCTCGAATGGGGCTGTAGCTCAGTTGGGAGAGCGCGTCGTTCGCAATGACGAGGTCGTCGGTTCGATCCCGATCAGCTCCACCATTCTTCCGTTTTTCACGCTACGAAGCGCGCGCACAGGGCGGCTTCGGTTTCGCTGATGATCCAGCCGTCGACGACGAGAAACCTGTCGTCGTCAAAATCGTCGCAACACTGCGTCTGGAACTGCACCAATCGCTCGACAGGGCAGCTGGTTGCCATGGCCGCCGCGGTATGGGGCTTGTCGGCAAGCTTGGCGTGGGCATAGCCCGGTGCGCCATATTGCGGGTAGGCAGCGACAACGGCGATACCCACTGTTCGCAACACTTCGGGGTCGACGCCGTCCAGTGGTTCTATGGCCGCGAAAAAATCCGGCACGTTTCGATCCACGAAACGGCAACCGATCAACCCGGCGCCATAAATGGCCACACCGGCCGCAAGCACGCCACCGGCACCAAGCAGGACTCTGCGGGACATCTTCGCCATGGTGCGTTCTCCTAAGCCAGCTGCATCAATGCATCGTCGGCCAGATGGTCGGCGAGGCGGATGGCAAGGGCGGTTATTGTCAGCGTGGGGTTGGCCATGCCGCCGGTCGTGAACACCGAGCTCCCGGCCACAAAGAGGTTATCGACCGAATGGACGCGGCAATTGGCGTCGACCACGCCTTGCCGTGGATCGTCGTGCATGCGGGTCGTCCCCATATGGTGGTAGCCGGTGTAGACGTTGTCCAGGCTGGGCGGGTTTTCGATTCCGAGCTGCACCCGGCCCAATCCAGCGCTGCCGAAGGCCCTGCCGATAAGCTCGTGGGTACGGCGCAGACTCAGCATGTCCTGTTCGGACACACGCCAGTCGAGATCGATCCGACGAAGCCCCAGGGCGTCGACATCATCATTGAGCGTAACACGGCTGTCAGGGTCGGGAGCCTGCTCGGCATCCTGCTTGAATGTGATCGCGGAAATCCTGCCAGATCCGGAGAACTGACGCTGAATGTGCCTTGCGAGGCCTGTCAGCACGGAGCCCGGCGCTTCCGCTACCGTGCACAATCGTTCTGTAAGCCGCTCGGGTGCCTGACCACGGGAGAGCGATTTGGCCAGTGTGGAAAACGCCAGCCAGGCATGATCGCGAAAGTCATCGTTGTGCGCCTGACTTTCCCAGGAAATAGACATGAAGGCTGCATTGTTGAGCAATTTTTCGGTGCGTTTGACCTGCGCAGGCAATGTCATGCCAATGAGCAATTGCGCAGTTTCGGTCGCCTGATCGTAAAATCCCATGTCGGTTTCGTCATCCGAGAGGACCAGATTGCCAGTGGTGGTGTTGAGGTGGTCCATGAAGAACCGGCCGACAAGGTCGTTCTCATTGCCCAGACCAGACTGGCGCTGGCTCGCGGCGTTGAGCAGCACCCGCGGGTTCTCGATACCGCCGCAGGCCAGGACATAAGCCTTTGCCGTCACACCGGCCGTCTGGCCGTCGAGTGTGGCGATGGTCACGCGGTCGACGCGGGACGTGCCGTCAGCGAGCACGATATCAGTCACGCTCGCGTGTAGAATGCAGGTGATGTTCTCGTCGGCCTCAACGTTTCCGGCGTACTTTTCCGCAAAACGGGTGGGCGCGCTCATCTGATAGACTGAAGGAACGACCTGAGCGGGATCGAGGGGGAGCGGGCTGCCATTCAGCTCCACCCCCCACTCGTCCAGCGAATATTTGTAGGGCCCGAGGTCGAGATAGGGCTGCGCGCGCTCGTAGAACGGGTCCAGCGCGGCGCGGGTGATCGGCCAGCCGCTGTGGGGCACGCCGTCCCTCGCCTCGAAGTCTATCGCCTCAAGCGGTGCGCACATGCCCGTCCAATGGCCGGAGGTGCCACCGAACTGCCGCAACCGGGAATAGCTCACATCGGTGTTGGCGTGACCGGTAACCTTGCCGTCATAGAGAGATTGCACCGACTCTTCGTACTGCATGCCACCGCTCTCGAGCAGCACCGACGTGATGCCGCGCCGCGCAAGCTCGAGGGCGAGGGTGATACCCGCGGGGCCGGCACCGGCAATACAGACATCCGCCGAGAAACGACTGCCATCCGGCTGACTTAGAAGGTCAATAAACATCGTGTGGAATACGCCTTATGAAGGGCAATTGATCTGTTTGGACGCAACGCCAGTCTAATGCCCGGTCGTTAAGATAAATTCGGCAAAACCAGCAGATGTATTGCAGGCGCTCATTAATTTTGGGTTCAGTCGCGTTTCAGCATCCGCTTTAGTGTCTGTTTACTGCGCGCAACACCCTCAATTCCGGCAATCAGTGCCTTTGTGGACGCGCCCTTGGGGCCAAGCACCAAAGTCCCCATTGTCCGGGTTTCGCCCCACAATCCGCATATCACGTGCCCCTCCACCGTCGTTGCGGCGTCCATGCTCGCTATCGCGTCGTCGGCAAAGAACTGCTCAACGATCCTGTATTCGAGCACCATGCCCGGCCCGAACTTGCGGTAGGTCTCGTCGAACGCGCATTTGGGCGTAAACAGGGTATCCCCGGTGGCGATATTGATCGAAATGGCGATCGGCTTGCCGTCCAGCAAAAGGCTGTCGACGCTCGTCAGCCCCACGCCATTTTGCGAGCCGCCATAAGCGGCCCGTGCGAATGCCGCATCGTCGGGGCGCGACAGGAATGCCGTGCCCCGGTGCCCCTTCCAGCCCGATGCCTCCATGCGCAGAAAGTCCTCGACGCGCACTGCCACGGTGTCAGGATCGCTCGCCCGCTCGAACCGCAAATCGCCTTCCCGCTCGAGCCTGCGCCAGTTCCGTTCGATATCCTTGGCCCGTTTCTTCCCGATCACGGTTTCCACATGGGCAGCGAAATTTTCCGCGCGACGGGTCAACACCGCCCGCTCATAGGGCGCTGCAAAGCCGATCTCGAATCCTGTCTGGCCCGCCTTGGCACGGGCTTTCTCGGCAAACGCCCCTTGCGTGGCCACATGGGGAAAGACCCAATGTCTTGGAAGTCCGCCCATTGTGGCCATTCCGCCGAGCAGCCCTGCCATAGCGACTTCGGCATGCTCGGCCGAAATCAGCGGCGTGCCCGCCACCTGATAGAGATTGAGCGCCGGCGCGCCCATACCGAACGGGCCGTATCCGATGACGCGGAAGGGTAGAAATCCGACAAGCTCCGACGTCTCGTGCCTATAGAGCGCCAGCGCCCGGAAATTGCTGGAATACGCATCGGCACTGCTCAGCACCATCTGACGCGTCAGCCAGGGATTTCCCTCAATCGCCCCGGCAGCCAGGCCATCCCAGGCCGCGGCGTCGATCCGCCGGATGCCTTTCATGTCGAGCACATCGACCCGGCAGGCCAGATTGATCGCCATGGAGCGCTGCACGGCCACGACGCCCGCAAGGCTCATTGCCGCTTCGGCAAACTCGGTCATGCGACAGCCCTCTTTTTCCCAATACGTGCCATCCCGATGGGCAGGACGACACCCAGCCGCGCCCAGGCAAGACTTGAAAGCACAAGCCCGCGCACCGTCAGCCCCGCCGCCGTCGCCAGCGCCGCCCCCGTCATGCCCCAGTTCGGAATCAACGCAAAACCAAGTCCGACGGTCACGCCCAGCGCCACCAGAAATCCCATGGCACAGGCCCGCTCTTCGCCCAGCATTGTCAGGACATCCTCGCCCGGCCCCAATGCGCTTGCCGCAACCAGGCCGAGCGCCAGTATCGGCACCACGCCTGCCGCAACCGTATAGTCCGGACCGAACAGCGACAGCAGGGCCGGCGCTCCGGCCCAAAGCACAAACGCGCCCACGCTGGTTAGCGCCGTCGATGCAAACGTTGCGTATTCGATCAGTTGATGAAGCCTTGCCTGTTCACCGCGCGCCGCCAGGCTTGCGTATTTCTGGGCTGTCGCTGCGGAAATTCCATAGGGCACATACCCCAAGACCTGCGCAATGCGCGTCGCTGCGAAATAGAACGCCACGATCTCAGGCGGTGCAAAAAGCCCCAGAATCAGCACGTCGGCGTTATTGAACAATGTTTCAGCCGCGTCGAGCAGTGCAATCGGCAGGGCTGTCCTGGTCCAGTATCGCACCTTGTAAACCGGCTTTGCCACGCCGATCGTCTCGCGCAGTTGCCCGCGCACCAGCCCAAACTGGACGGCCACGCTCACGACGACGCCAGCGATCGTGAAGCCCATAATGGTGAGTGCGTCGGCACTACCGCCGGTCAGAAAGACCACCCCGACACCAGATATGATGGCAAGATGCCTTACGAACATGGCCGGCCCGATCCCCAGTATCGGCTTATCGAGGCCACGCGCAATCGCCTCGAGGAAATCCTGCACCATGAGCAGCGGCACGATCAGCAGCCCAAGGGTAGCCAGCAAGGTCATCTCCGGCGACAAGCCGAAAGGCGCAAAATGCACCACCCCCAGCGCCAGTCCCGAAATGGCCAGCGCCGCCCCGCCCGCCAGGGCCAGTGAAAATCTCAGCAGCCCAGCGATTGCCGGCGCATCCTCCTGCGCCCGATAGGCCGCGACGAGCCGGCAAATAAGCTGGTTGGTTCCCACGGTTGCCGTATGTCCCAGCAGGACGAGCCAAACCATGACCAATGCGTAGGATCCAAATCCGTCCGGCCCGATCAATCGCGCTGCCAGAACCTGCGCAGCCAGCGCGAGCCCGGCGGCGCCGACCCGCACCCCCATTACGGCGATACCGGCATGGGAAAACCCGTCCGCGCGCCGCGCGAACAGGGCTTTCAGTTTCTGGGCCGGTCGATCCGCCATGGATCAGCCTGCAGCGAGTGGTACCAGAAGGCCCGGCGCCTTGCTGTCGAGCGTAAACCGCATCTGACGCTTGAAGGCTTGGCGCTTTTGCTGCCCCGAGAGCCGCCAGGCCGCCGTCATGGCGATCTTGGCCCAGGCGGTCGGGCCGTAGAGATCTTTCGACTTCGGCGTCCAGCCGAACTGGCGCAGAATGCCGTTGCCGTACTGGACGGCAAAATGGCGGCGGATTTCCGGGGTCCAGTGCTCAGTTGTCACCGAGATGTTGAGGCAATCGCGGTTTTCGACCCGATGCGGTCCGTTGAGTGGCCAGTGGGCCATGTCGCCGGGTTTGAGATCGACCACTTCGGCATATTTATCGAACCAGGGCGCGTAAGAAATTTCTTCTTCGGTCGTGCCGCGAATGATGCCTTCGAGCGCTTTGGGCTTCAAAAAGGGTTCGGTGTTGGGATAGATCCAGATGCGCTTTTCGCCCCGGATCTGCCACAGCGCCTGCCCCGGCACATCGGCATGATAGAACACCTGCGCGTTGGGCGAGGAAATCAGCAGCCCCATGGACTTGCGGAACACGTTCAGATCTTCGACGTTGCCTTCGATTTCGGCAAACATCTCGTCCATGAGATCGGCAAATTCGGGTACGAAATCGGCGATCTTTGTTACGTTGATCCAGATGCGCCCCTGCTGGACGGCATCGATCAGCTGCGTTCCCGAGAGATCGCCACGCTTGCAATAGCTCCAGCTCCCCGCGTCGTGGGTGCCGGCGCCCATTGTATTGATCGCCATACGGTGCTCGGGAATCTGGTCAAGGATGGCGCCCAGCTTCTGGTCGCTAAACAGGGCACGCTCGTGCAGCCTGTGTTTGAGCTTGACGATATGATTGCCCCACAGCGCCCGCGCTTCGTGGTCGAAATTCTCAAATACCGCGCCGCTCATGGCGTCCCCCTCGTTTCACGATCTTTTCGCGCCGGACCATGCCACAGGGGCGCAAACAATCAATGAGACGCTGGCAACATGTTTAACGATGCATAGAACAAAGCCGCATGAAGCGCGGCGCTGGCGTTGGTCGCTCCAGGCCCTCTGGTCACCATGCAGATGCCGGGGCGGTTGGTGAGCTTTCCATGCACACCTCGGCCATCATCGCCGCGTTGCCCTCCTGCCAGCAGGTGATGGTTCTTATCTGCGGCGCGTCGTACAGCGCATCGAGAACAGCGAGATAGCTTTCGCCCGGCACGCAGAACACATGGTCGGCGCCATGGCTTTTAGGCTGATCGACGAGTATGCGCTTGGCCATGAACGGGCTCCTAACAATATCGGTGGCTGTCGAAGGTCTCCGGAAAAGCCCGCCCGTCCAGAGACCTCGCGAGAGTTATCCCCCGCCGACGAGCTTGAGAGTTCTGGGCATGGCGCGTAATCAGTCCGGGAGTTGAGCCAAAAGGCGTTTGGCGGCAAGGAAGTGGGGGCGGTCGACCATCTTGCCGTCCAGCTGTATGGCCCCCGCGCCCGGATTGGCGGCGAAGGCTGCGATGACGGCGCGCGCATGGGCGATTTCAGCGTCATTGGGCGAGAACGCCGCGTTGATGAAGGGGACTTGCGTGGGGTGGACAGCCATCATGCCGGAAAATCCGTCGCGGCGGCCGCGCGCCGCATAGGCTCTGAGCCCTACCGTATCGGCAATGTCAGGATAGACCGTTTCGATGGCCGGAACGCCCGCCGCGTGGGCGCCGAACAGGGTGAGGCTGCGCACCAGCTCATAGGGCGGTGTATATCGCCCGTTCGGCTTGCGCGCCGCCGTGGCGCCGATGGCCGCTGGCAGGTCTTCGGCGCCCCAGGTCAGCCCGCACAGCCGGCTGGCGATGGCGCCGTAAGTGCCCAGCCCGAACACCGCCTTCGCCGTTTCGGTGGCGATGGGCAGGATGGGGATATGGGACAAGCCCAGCATTGCGGCCAGTTCGGCAACCGAGCTGCCGGATTCCGATTTCGGCAGCACCAGCGCGTCGGGCTTGGCTGGCAGGATCGCTTCGAGGTCGGCGGCGATGTCGGGAGAACCGAGCGGGTTGACCCGAACCATGATTATCACATGGCGCTCAGCCGCCGCGAGAAACCGCGCCACATCCTTTCTGGCCCAGGGCTTGCGCTCGGGCAGCACCGAATCCTCGAGATCGACGATCACCGCATCCGCGCCACTCATGAGCGCCTTTTCCATGCGGTCGGGCCGATCACCGGGGACAAAGAGCAGCGAACGCAGTCTCATTGCGGCCTCCGCTGGATCATGGCGGTACGCGTGCAGGTGCAGACGATTTCGTCGCGCTGATTGATGGCTCGATGGGCGAAGGTGACGATTCCCGCCTCCGGGCGGCTGCCCGACGCCCGCAAATCGATCACTTCGGATTCAACGCGCAGCGTGTCGCCGATGAACACGGGCTTTGGCATCTTGACCGCGTCATAGCCCAGATTTGCGATCAGCGTTCCGAGCGTGGTTTCGGCAACCGAAATCCCAACCATCAGCGCGAACGTGAAGGTGCCGTTGACAACGATTTGCCCGAACTCCGTCCCCTTCGCGTATTCGGCATCGAGGTGGAGGGGCTGGGGATTGTGGGTTAGCGTGGTGATGAGCAGATTGTCCGCCTCGGTCACCGTGCGGCGGATGGGATGGGCGACCGTATCGCCGACCGACCAGTCCTCGAAATACCGCCCGCTCATTGATTTTCCTCCACGATTTCCACCAGAACCGTTCCCTCGGTGACCTGATCGCCGCTCAACGCATTGATCGCCGCGACGGTCCCGTCAAACGGCGCGGACAGAGTGTATTCCATTTTCATCGCTTCAAGCACGATCAGCGTTTCGCCCTTTTCGACCCGCTGACCAGGCGCCACCGCAATGGCGGTGACCTTGCCGGGAATGGGCGCAAGGATTGCGCCATCGGCGGCCGCACCCGCATGGGCGACGTCGGAGCGATCGGGGGAAAAGACGAAGACCTCGCCTGCATCGGCGATGAGGGTCATGTGTTTGGATTGGCGGACAATTTTGAGCGCTTGCGCTCTTGGCCCACCCCTCACCCCCAGCCCCTCTCCCCTGAGGGGCGAGGGGAGAACGATCGTTACAGCCTCCGACCCCAAAAGCATACGGACGTCTCGTTTCGGCTCGGCGTTGAGGCGGAAACCGGTAAGCCCTATCCATGGCCCCTGCCCCTGCGCCAGCATGGATTGCGCCGCAAGTTCAAGGGCTTGGCGCGATGGTTCAACGGGTTGAGTCAGCGCGTCGGCGTGCCGTTCGATAAAACCGGTATCGATATGCCCGGCGACAAAATCAGGCTCGGCAAGCGCCCGGGCCAGGAACGCGGCGTTGGTCTTGACCGGATGAATGGCTATGGATCGGCAGGCGGCTCCAAGCCCGTCGATAGCCTCCTGCCGCGTCTGCCCATGGGCGATCAGCTTGGCGATCATCGGGTCGTAGAACGGGGTTATCGCATCGCCCGCTTCCACGCCGGTTTCAACACGGACGCCATCGGGTAACTCGAAGATTTCAAGCGTGCCGGTCGACGGCATGAAGGCGTGGGCGGGGTCTTCGGCGTAAAGCCGAGCTTCCATCGCCCATCCCGAAAAGCTCAATTGCTCCTGCGACTTGGGCAGGGTTTCTCCCGATGCGATTCTAAGTTGCCATTCGACAAGATCGACCCCGGTGATGGCTTCGGTCACCGGATGCTCGACCTGCAGCCGCGTGTTCATTTCCATGAACCAGATGCGGTCGGCCCGTAGCCCGCCCGACGCATCGGCGATGAATTCGATGGTCCCTGCCCCGACGTAATCTACCGCATGGGCGGCCTTGACCGCGGCCTCGCAGATGGCGGCGCGGGTCGCTTCGTCCATGCCCGGCGCCGGAGCTTCCTCGATCACCTTCTGATGGCGGCGCTGCAGCGAGCAATCGCGCTCGAACAGATGCACCACATTGCCGTGCTTGTCGCCGAACACCTGCACTTCGATATGGCGCGGGCGGGTGACGTATTTTTCGAGCAGAACGCGATCATCGCCAAAGGCGCCTTTCGCCTCGCGCTGGCACGATTGCAACGCAGAAGCGAATTCAGCGCCGGTTTCGACCTTGCGCATCCCCTTGCCGCCGCCACCTGCGATGGCCTTTATCAAGACAGGATAGCCGATCTCACCGGCCGCTGCGGCGAGTGTATCCGGCGACTGGTCTGCGCCCATATAGCCGGGGGTTACCGGTACGCCCGCTTCGGCCATCAACGTCTTGGCGGCGTCCTTTAAACCCATCGCCTCAATCGACGCAGGATCGGGGCCAACCCAGATCAACCCTGCATCGATGACAGCTTTCGCGAATTGCGCATTTTCCGACAGGAAGCCGAAACCGGGATGGATGGCATCGGCCCCGGATTCAAGGGCAGCGGCGATGATCGCGTCACCGCGCAGATAGCTCTCGCTGACCGCCGACGGCCCGATATGGACCGCCGCGTCGGCCATGCGGACATGCAGCGCGCCCGCGTCGGCATCGGAAAACACAGCAACGCTTTGGATGCCCGTGCGCTTTGCTGTGCGGATGATGCGGCAGGCGATTTCGCCGCGATTGGCGATAAGGAGACGTTTCATCATCTACATCCTGAACAGCCCGAATTGCGGGCGCTCGGGGATCGGGGCGTTGAGCGTAATGCGGAAGGCAAGGCCCAGGACGTCGCGGGTTTGCGCCGGATCGATGATGCCGTCGTCCCACAGCCGCGCCGTGGCGAAATAGGGATTGCCCTCGGCCTCGTAACGCTCGCGGATTGGATTTTTAAAGGCTTCTTCGTCCTCTGCGCTCCAGTTTTCACCTTTTGATTCAAGCCCGTCGCGCTTGACGGTGGCGAGGACGGATGCGGCCTGTTCGCCGCCCATCACCGAGATGCGGGCATTGGGCCAGGTGAACAGGAACCGCGGAGAATAGGCCCGCCCCGCCATGCCGTAATTGCCGGCGCCGAAACTGCCGCCGACGATGAGGGTGATTTTTGGCACCGTGGCCGTGGCGACGGCGGTGACCAGCTTGGCTCCGTCCTTGGCGATGCCGCCCGCCTCGTATTTGCCGCCGACCATGAAGCCGGAGATATTTTGCAGGAAAAGCAAGGGGATACGTCGCTGGCAGCACAACTCGATAAAATGTGTGCCCTTGAGCGCGCTTTCGGAAAACAGAACGCCATTGTTGGCGATAATGCCGATTTTCATGCCCCAGAGCTCGGCAAAGCCGGTGACCAGCGTTGTGCCGTAATTGGCCTTGAACTCATGGAACCGCGATCCGTCCACGATGCGGGCGATGATTTCGCGCACGTCGTATGGGGCTCTGACGTCCAGGGGAATTATGCCGTAAAGCTCTGAAATATCGTATTTATTTTTTTCCATGACCGTTGGACCCCCGGTGCACTCGGCCCCCACGCCCACTGGACAGTCCGAAAGGGTGGATACGATATCGCGGATAATGGTCAGTGCGTGCTCGTCATTTTCGGCGATGTGATCGACGACGCCGGATTTCCGGCCGTGGGTTTCGGCGCCGCCCAGTTCTTCCGCCGAGATGATTTCGCCGGTGGCGGCCTTGACCAGCGGCGGGCCGGCCAGAAAGATCGTGCCCTGATTGCGCACGATCACCGTTTCGTCGCTCATGGCGGGCACATAGGCCCCGCCCGCCGTGCATGAGCCCATGACGCAGGCGATCTGCGGGATCGATTGGGCCGACATCTGCGCCTGATTGAAAAAGATGCGCCCGAAATGGTCGCGGTCGGGAAAGACATCGGCCTGATAGGGCAGATTGGCGCCGCCGGAATCGACCAGATAGATGCAGGGCAGCCGGTTTTCGAGTGCGATTTCCTGAGCACGCAGATGCTTTTTGACCGTCAGGGGGAAATAGGCACCGCCTTTGACGGTGGGGTCGTTGCAGACGATCATCGCGAAGCGGCCCGAAACGCGCCCGATACCGCAGATCATCCCCGCCCCCGGCGCCTCGTCGCCATAGACGCCGTTGGCCGCGAGCTGGCCGATCTCAAGAAACGGCGAACCGGGATCAAGCAATCGCTCGACCCGTTCGCGCGGCAGCAGCTTGCCGCGCGCCACATGGCGCTGGCGCGAGGTTTCCGGACCACCAAGCGCCGCTTTGGCGACAGTATCGCGCAGCTCGGCGGCGAGGGCGCGGTTGTGCGCCGCGTTAGCGCGGAAGGTGTCGGAGGCCGGGTTTATTGTGGATTGGAGGGTGGGGGCCGTCATGTGCGGATCTCGCCACTGCCGAGCCCGCCGCTCCACCCCACCCTTAATCCCTCCCCCTCAAGGGGAGGGAGATCGGGCTGCGGCACGGGCGAGCCCCAGGATTCCCCTCTCCCTTGAGGGGAGGGACTAGGGGTGGGAGCGGGCCGCGCACTCATATGCCGATCACCTCGCGCCCGATGAGGAAGCGGCGGATTTCGTTGGTGCCGGCGCCGATATCGTAGAGTTTTGCATCGCGCACGAAGCGCTCGGCGGGCCATTCCTTTGTGTACCCCGCGCCGCCCAACGCCTGTACGGCCTCCAGCGACACCTTCACCGCATTTTCCGAGGCCAGAAGGATTGCCCCCGCCGCATCGAAACGCGTGGTCTTTCCCGCATCGCAGGCCTTAGCCACCGCATATACGTAAGCACGGGACGAATTGAGCGCGACATACATGTCGGCGATCTTGGCCTGCATGAGCTGGAACGAGCCGATGGGCGCGCCGAACTGCTTGCGGTCCTTGACATAGGGCAGCACGGTATCGAGGCATGCCTGCATGATACCCAGCGGACCTGCAGCGAGCACAACACGTTCGTAATCGAGCCCCGACATCAAAATGTTCACCCCCTGCCCTTCGGCGCCCAGAACGTTCTCCGCCGGCACCTCGCAATCGGTGAAAACGAGTTCGGCGGTGTCCGAGCCGCGCATGCCCATCTTGTCGAGTTTGGGGGACACAGAAAAGCCCGGCATGCCCTTTTCGATGATGAAGGCGGTTATACCCTTGGGACCGGCACTCGGGTCGGTCTTGGCATAGACGATCAGCACATCGGCCTTGGGCGCGTTGGTGATCCAGAATTTGGTGCCATTGAGGACGTAGCGGTCGCCCTTCTTTTCGGCGCGCAGCGACATGGAGACCACGTCGGACCCCGATCCGGCTTCCGACATGGCGAGCGCACCCACATGCTCGCCCGAGATCAGTTTGGGCAAATATTTGCGCTTTTGCGACTCGCTGCCCCAACGTCGTGTCTGGTTGACCGCGAGGTTGGAGTGGGCGCCATAGGACAGCCCCACAGAAGCAGAGGCGCGGGAGACCTCCTCGACGGCCACACAGTGTTCAAGATAGCCGAGACCAAGCCCGCCGAATTCTTCCTCCACTGTAATGCCGTGCAGGCCGAGTTCACCCATTTCCGGCCAGAGGTCGATGGGAAAGGTATTTGTCTCATCGATCTCGGCAGCGCGCGGTGCGATCTTGTCGGCAGAAAACCTGCGGGTGGTTTCGCGGATGGTATCGGCCATGTCGCCGAGTGCGAAATCGAGATGGGTCATGATTGGTGCTCCCTGGCGGATGGATACATTCCCGACCGGCTCAGCAGCCCCTCACCCCACCCCTCTCCCCAGAGGGGCGAGGGAGTCGCGCTGCGGCCGGACGGACGGTGGAGATCTGCGCGAGCGCTGCATCTGGAGAAACCCTCGCCCCTCTGGGGAGAGGGTGCCCGGCAGGGCGGTGAGGGGGCCTTCGCCCTGTTCATGACCAGCTCCGTTTCTCAATGAAGATCAGCGCCGGGTTCTCCAGCAGGCGTTTCAGGCGCTGGATGAATTTCGCCGCGTCGTAGCCATCGACGATGCGGTGATCGAAGCTGGACGAGAGGTTCATCATGGTCCGCACCGTCACCTGGTTGTTGATGAACACAGGGCGCCCCATCAGCTTGTTGGGGCCGATGATCGCCACTTCGGGGTGGTTGATAATCGGGGTTGCCGCCACGCCGCCCAGAGCCCCGAGACTGGTCAGGGTTATGGTCGAGCCAGAAAGCTCGTCGCGCGACGCCCTGCCCTCGCGCGCTGCGTTGGTCACCCGGCTCATCTCGCGGGCGCAATCCCAGATGTCGAGCGCTTCGACATGGTGGACCACGGGCACCATCAGCCCCTCGGCGGTTTGCGTTGCGATGCCGATATGGATGGGCTCGAACTGGCGCAACACTCCAGCGTCGGCATCGTAATGGGCGTTGACGTGCGGGAACTCGGGCAGCAATTGCGCCAGCGCCCGCATGAAGAAGGGAAGCAGGGTCAGCTTGGGCTGGGCGCCATGCCGCGACGCGTTGATTTCACGGCGCAGGCCCTCGAGCGCCGTCATGTCGCAGTCTTCCACATAGGAGAAATGGGGGATGGAGCGGGCGGACAACTCCATCCGCTCGGCGATCCTGCGGCGCAGGCCGATGATCTTTTTCTCATGCACGTCGTGGCGCTCGCGGGCCGCCGGTTCGGGTGCCCGAGACTTGAGGTGGGCATCGAGATCGGCGTCGGTGATACGGCCGTCCGGCCCCGTGCCGGCAACATAGTTAAGGTCTATATCGAGATCTTCGGCACGCCGGCGCGTGGCCGGGGCGATGAGGATTTGATGGCTGTGGCCTTCCTGCTCCTCCGCTCCCCCTTCCCCTTCCCCTTCGGTCAGCCCGGCCTTGAGCCGGGATCCATTACCTTCTGAGGATGAGGCCCTCTCACCAGCGCTGGGCGTACTGGATCCCGGGTCTTCGCCCGGGATGACGGCAGCGGGTGGGGCGGCCGATGTGGCCTCGGCGTCGTCGGGCTTGTCCGCCGTTTTGTCGGGAGAGGATGGCGCGGCGTTGGAGGTACTAACCCCGGCATCCTCTCCCTCGATCTCAAGCTCGACCAGCACCGAGCCCACGGGCGCTTTGTCCCCTTCGGCGCCGAAGAGCTTGAGAACCGTACCGGTCACTGGCGATGTCATGTCGATTGTCGCCTTGTCGGTCATAACGTCGACAAGCGTCTGGTCTTCCTCCACATGATCGCCGACCTTGATGTGCCAGGCGGTGATTTCGGCTTCGGCGACACCCTCGCCGATATCGGGCAAACGGAAGCTGTAGGTTTTCATGCCACCGCCTCCACACAGCGCTTGAGCGCCTTTGTGACGCGCACCGGGCCAGGGAAATAATCCCATTCGAAGGCATGCGGATATGGCGTGTCCCAGCCGGCGACGCGCTCGATGGGCGCGCGCAGATGATAAAAGCACCGCTCCTGGACGAGCGCCGAGAGTTCGGCCCCGAACCCGCCAAACCGCGAGGCTTCGTGGACGATGACGCAGCGGCCGGTCTTTTTGACCGATTTGACGATAGCGTCGATATCGAGGGGGACGATGGAGCGCAGGTCGATCAGTTCGGCGTCGATGCCGGATTCGGCAATCGCTGCGTTGCAGACATGGACCATCGTGCCATAGGCCAGCACCGTCGCGTCCCTGCCCTCACGCATCACCGAAGCCGAACCGAGCGGCACCGTATAGTGGCCGGCGGGCACTTCACCGAGCTTGTGTTCGGCCCATGTGGTCAACGGCTTGTCGTGGTGGCCGTCGAACGGCCCGTTATAGAGCCGCTTGGGTTCGAGAAAGATCACGGGATCGTCCTCCTCGATAGCCGCCAGCAGCAATCCCTTGGCGTCGTAGGGGTTGGACGGAATGACGGTCTTGAGCCCCGTCACATGCGCAAAGATCGCCTCGGGGCTTTGCGAATGGGTCTGGCCGCCAAAAATGCCGCCGCCATAGGGCGAGCGCACCGTGATCGGGCACCAGAACTCGCCGTTTGACCGGTAGCGTAGCCGCGCCGCCTCGGACACCAGCTGGTCATAGGCGGGCAGGATATAGTCGGCGAACTGGATTTCAACGATGGGCCGCAGCCCATATGCGCCCATGCCAATGGCGGTTGCGACAATCCCGCCTTCGGAAATCGGGGAATCGAAACAGCGGTTTAGGCCGTGCTTCTTCTGCAGTCCTTCAGTAACGCGGAACACGCCGCCGAAATAGCCGACGTCCTCGCCGAAGACCAGCGTATCGGGATCGCTGCCCAGTTTGACGTCGAGGGCGGAATTGAGCGCCTGGATCATGTTCATGGCTGGCATTTTTAGACTCCCGCTTCCCTGCGCTGTTCGCGGATGCGCCAGTCGGGGTGGGCGAAGACGTCCTCGAACATTTCGCGCGGGTGGGGTTTGGATTGGCCCAGCGTGCCGATGGCTTCTGCCTGTTTGACCGCGGCTTTGATCTCGGCGGTCAATTCGGCAATCAGCGTTTCGTGCTGTTCGTCGGACCATTCGCCGAGCGCGATCAGATGCGCCTTGAGCCGTTCAAGCGGGTCGCCGAGCGGCCATTGAGCGGCTTCGTCCTCGGGCCGGTAGCGTGTCGGATCGTCCGATGTCGAATGCCCTGATGCCCGGTAGGTGAAAAATTCGATCAGGGTCGGGCCGTGATTGGTGCGGGCGCGGTCGGCGGCCCATTGGGTTGCGGCATAGACGGCGAGAAAATCATTGCCATCGACCCGCAGGCCGGGAATGCCATAGGCGATCGCCTTGGCCGCGAATGTCGTTTCCCCGGCCCCCGCGATGCCGGAAAACGAGGAAATCGCCCATTGGTTGTTTTCGACACAGAGAATAACCGGCGCCTTATAAACGGCGGCGAAGGTCAGCGCCTCGTGGAAATCGCCCTCTGCCGTCGTGCCGTCGCCCACATGGCCGATGGCGATCTTGTCGTCGGCCTTGAAGGCCGAGGCCATGGCCCAGCCCACTGCATGGCCAAAGCGCGAGCCGACATTGCCCGAAAGCGAATAGAACCCGTATTCGCGGGCCGAATAGAGGATGGGAAGCTGGCGGCCGCGCAGCGGGTCGCGCTCGTTGGAATAGATCTGGTTGCACATGTCGATCAGCGGATAGCCGCGCGTCATCAGCCAGGACAGCATGCGGTAGGTCGGGAAATTCATATCCCCGGCATCGAGCGCCAGCGCCTGGGCGGCGCCGATGGCCTCTTCGCCCAGCGATTTCATGTAAAAGCTGGTCTTGCCCTGCCGGTGCGCGCGGAACATGCGGTCGTCGAACAGGCGCGTCTTGAGCATGGCGGTCAGCCCGGTCCGCAGTGTATCGGGGTCCAGCCGCGGGTCCCATGGCCCGACCGCACCGCCCGCATCGTCGAGCACGCGGATCAACCCATAGGGTAGATCGCGCATGTCGCGCTCGGGTTCTGAAATATCGGGACAGCGCACGGCCCCTGCTTCGGGCACATCGATGTGGGAAAAATCGACAGGCTCGCCGGGCCGGGCCGGCGGCTCGGGCACGTAAAACGATAGCTGTGGGCGGTTGGATTTATCGCGTGGTGCGACTGTGTCCATGCTGCTCTCCTCCCCGATTGCAACAGTGGGCTATTTTCGAATATTACTACCAATCAAAGGGGAGAACTTGACTTCATTCTCCGATTATCGCGTAATGATTGGATATTTCATCCTATCAATTTGGGCGTATTGAGGAGACGATTACATGGACGAGATGGATCGCAAGATACTGGCAGTGGTCCAGGATGACTCGTCCCTGTCGGTCGCCGATATGGCGGAGAAAGTTGGCCTGTCCCATACGCCCTTCTGGCGGCGTCTCAAGCGCCTCGAGAAGGATGGGGTCATCAAGGAGCGTGTTTCGATCCTCGACCAGCACAAGCTGGGGCTCGCCATCACCGTCTTTGCCCATATTAGACTCAAGCAGCACGATGAGGAAACGCTTGAAGCGTTCGAGCGCGAGGTGGCCGACTATCCCGAAGTGGTGGAATGTTATTCCATGAGTGGGGAGACCGACTATGTGGTGCGTGCGCTGGTCGCTTCGATAGAGGAATATGAGCGGCTTTTGAAACGCAAGCTGTTGCATTTGCCCGGCGTTGTGGCCATCAACTCCCATTTCGCGCTCAAATGCATCAAGCTCACGACCAAGCTGCCGATCGCAGCGCAGTAAGCGGCCTCACGTCCCGGATGAATCTACAAGAGGAGACGGCTTTGAAAATTCTAGTCCCGGTCAAGCGGGTGCTTGACGCCAACATCACCGTGCGGGTGAAGTCGGACGGAACGGGCGTCGATCTCGCCAACCAGAAAATGAGCATGAACCCGTTCGACGAAATTGCCGTCGAAGAGGCAATCAAGCTTAGGGAAGCGGGCATCGCCACTGAAATCGTTGCCGTTTCCATCGGCCCGGCCCAGGCGCAGGATACGCTGCGCACCGCGCTTGCCATGGGTGCCGACAGCGCCATTCTGGTCAAGACCGACGAGGTCATCGAGCCGCTGGCCGTCGCCAAAATCCTCAAGACGATTACAGAGCAACAGAACCCCGATCTGGTTATCATGGGCAAGCAGGCCATCGACGACGATGCCAACCAGACCGCCCAGATGCTCTCGGCGCTGCTCGGCTGGCCGCAGGCAACGTTTGCCTCCAAGGTCGAGATTGCCGACGGCAAGGCGACGGTGACGCGCGAGGTCGATGGCGGGCTGGAAACGCTCGAACTCACCCTGCCCGCCGTCATCTCCACCGATCTGCGGCTCAACACCCCGCGCTACGCATCGCTCCCCAACGTGATGAAGGCCAAGAAAAAGCCGCTCGAGGAAATCGACGCGGCAAGCCTTGGCGTCGCCCTCGCTCCCACATTGAGCGTCATCTCGACAGCCAAACCGGCCGAGCGCAAGCCTGGTTCGATGGTGGGTTCGGTCGCTGAACTCGTCGAAAAGCTCAAGACGGAGGCGCGGGTTCTATGACCATTCTCATTCTCGCAGAACACGACAACTCGACCCTCGCCGTCGCGACCGCCAAGGCCGTGGCCGCCGCCCAGAAGATCGGTGGAGACATCGACGTGCTAGTGGCCGGGTCTGGCTGTGGCGCCGTTGCCGATGCCGCCGCCAAGCTCGATGGCGTCACCAAAGTGCTGGTTGCCGACAATGACGCCTATGCACACCAGCTTGCCGAACCGGTTTCCGAACTGCTTGTGCATCTGGCGGACGGATACACCCATCTCGTTGCCGCCGCCACGACGTCGGGCAAGAACGTAATGCCCCGCGCTGCGGCGCTGCTCGACGTGATGCAGGTTTCCGACATCACGGCGGTTCTCTCCGGCAAGCGCTTCGAGCGGCCCGTCTATGCCGGTGCGGCGATCCAGACCGTGGAGGCGAGCGCCGACAAGATCGTCATCACCGTGCGCGCTTCGGCGTTCGATGCGGTTGGCAACGGCGGCTCGGCCAATATTGAAGCCGTCGATTTCGCGCCCTCGGCGCCGAAGGTGAAATTCGTCTCCCGCGATACGCCGGTCAGCGCCGGGCCGGAACTGGCCAATGCGCGGATCGTGGTTTCGGGCGGACGGGCGCTGGGCTCGGAAGAAAAGTTCAACGAAGTCATCAAGCCGCTGGCCGAAAAGCTGGGCGCGGCCATGGGCGCCTCGCGCGCCGCGGTCGATGCGGGCTACGCCCCCAACGACTGGCAGGTCGGCCAGACCGGCAAGGTCGTGGCGCCCGATCTTTATATCGCCGTGGGCATTTCCGGGGCGATCCAGCATCTGGCGGGCATGAAGAACTCGAAAGTCATCGTCGCCATCGACAAGGACCCAGAGGCCCCAATTTTCGGCGTCGCCGATTACGGGCTGGTGGGCGATCTGTTCGAACTGGTGCCGGAGTTGACCAAGGCGCTTTAAGGCCCGCGAGTTCGCGATCAAGGGGCGGTGCTCGGTGCACCGCCCTTTTTTTGTGAAATGGGCGCCCTCTGCCGCCATGTGGCAGCAGTCAGCGGGCAACTCCGCGGATAAGAGCAATCGTTAACGAGCAGTTGACGACTTCCATTGGGCAGGCGTACGCTCAAAGCGTGCTAGCAAAAGCTTTGTAAGTTGACGCTAATACGCCAGCCAGACATTGCGGGGGGAAAGCTAGTAATTCTTGGCTTTGGAGGAGGCCCGCTATGAAGAGAACCAAGAGATTACTTGCCCTATTGGCGGTCGCTGCATCGTCAGCATCGCTGCTGGCGGTGCAAGCCGCAGTTGCCCAAGACAACCCGATCGACGCCCTGACGCCGGTCACTGACGAAATGTTGATCGATCCGCCCGACGGCGACTGGCTGATGTGGCGGCGCACCTATGACGGCTGGGGCTACAGCCCGCTCGAAGAAATCAACCGCGACAATGTGGGAGATCTTCAACTGGCCTGGGCCTGGGGCATGTCTCCGGGCGGCCGGTCGCAGGAAACCCCGCTTGTTCATGACGGAATTTTGTACCTGCAGAACTCAAGCCACCTCATCCAGGCCCTCGACGGGGCCACGGGTGATTTGATCTGGGAGTATGAATACGAGCTCCCCGATGACGTGAACCCCAGCGGCGAGCGCTCCAAGGCGATCTACGATGACAAGCTGATCATCGCTACTCGCGATGCCCATCTGATTGCGCTGGACGCCAAGACGGGCCAGTTGATCTGGGACAAGCAGGTCGCAAACTACGAGCACGGCTTCGCTTTCTCGAGCGGACCGTTAGTGGCAAACGGCGTCGTCGTCCAAGGCATGACCTCGTGCAGCAACGCCCAGCCCGGCGGTTGCTTTTTTACCGGGCACGACGTGAATACCGGTGAGGAAGTGTGGCGTGTCCACACCATCGCCCGCGGCGATACGCCCGAGGGCAACAGCTGGAACGGTCTCCCGCTGGAGAGCCGCCATGGCGCATCGGCCTGGATCACCGGTTCATACGATCCTGAGCAGAACCTGATCTTCGCCGGCGTCGGGCAGCCTTATCCGTGGAACGTCGAGATTGCGGGGCTGACCCCGCCGAGTTCCGACCCCAACGTCACCAACGAGGCGCTCTATACCAACTCCACACTGGCCATCGATGTGACCACCGGCGAGCTCGACTGGTATCACCAGTACCTGGAGACCGACTCTCTCGACCTCGACTACGCCTATGAGCGCATACTGGTCGATCTACCGTTCAACGGCGAGATGCGGCAACAGGTGGTGACGACCGGAAAGATCGGCATCATCGAGTCGCTCGACCGGACGACGGGCGAATGGCTGTGGGCCCAGGAGACCGCACCGCAGAATGTGGTGCTTTCGATCGATCAGGCCACCGGCGAGAAGGAGATCAACCCCGAGGTCATTCCGGTCATCGGTGAAACCACCTTCAACTGCCCGGCCGACCCGGGCGCCAAGGCCTGGCAGGCCACGGCCTACAGCCCGCGGACCGAAACCCTGTATCTGCCGACTGTGGAGTTCTGCTCGAACACTTCGGTCAATCCGCTCGATCCGGGCGAGATTTACACCGGCGGCGGTCTGCAGACCTTTGCTCGTGTGCCGCATCCTGACGGCGACGGCAATATCGGCCAGGTTCGTGCCATCGACCTGACAGACCAGTCTGAGGTTTGGCAGTATCGGCAGTATGCGCCGATCACCAGTTCAACCCTGCCGACTGGTGGCGGGCTGGTGTTCGTGGGCAGCCTTGACCGCAAGTTCATGGCTCTGGACGATGAAACCGGCGACGTGCTGTGGGAGAGCGGGCCGTTGAGCAATTCGCTCGAATCCTTCCCGATCAGCTACGAGGCTGGCGGCAAGCAGTATGTTGCTGTCGTTGCGAACTGGGCCTCCGGCCTGGGCCGCCTGGCGTCGCTGACACCGGACATCCGGCTGCCAGCTGACAATCCGGCAACGCTTTACGTGTTTGCACTTCCCGACTGATCGGAAGGTGTAATCTGAGAAGCGGGGCGGGCACGGAAATTTCCGGTCCGCCCCGCGTGTTTTCTGGAAGGTTCAGTTCTTTCAAGACCGCCCGTTATCCATCCCAATCGCTTCCCCAGCGAAAGCCGGGGCCTAGCAGCAAGGGTCGGGCCGCCAGGGTTTAAGTAGCGCCCATGGACCCCGGCTTTCGCCAGGGAAGCGCGGAAAAGATCGATCCGTACAGAGGGAGACACCAATTGCTCACTGGCTTACGTCCGGCACTTCCGCTTCTGTTCTCTGCGCTGGCCTTTGCAATGGCTACGCTGTCGCCGGGCGTTGCCTCGGCGCAGCAGCCCGAATTCTATGAGGTGCCGTTTGCGCCGGGCCAGTGGAGCATCGGCCGGCCACTCGATGCTTCCCATTTTCGCTATTGCGTCGACGAGCGCGACCCCGACTGGGAGGTGGCGGCCGCCATCGCCGATGCCATAGCCGCGGGATTGCTGCTCGAACCGCAACAATACGTGATCGAGAGCGGCATCGTGCGCGAGGACATCACGAGAATCTACCAGACCCTGCTCGAACATTGCGACGTGCAGTTGGGCTTCAAGCTCATTCCTGAGGGGTTGCCGGAATGGGTCATCGCGACCCGGCCCTACTACGAAGCCCAATATGTCTTCGTGGCCACCGATCCGGCCATTCAGACGCTGCGCGATCTGGCGCCCTCACGCCCGATCGCTGCGACGATGGGCACGTCGGCCCATCTTCAGCTGTTCACCTATGCCTCGACGCTGGCTCCGGAAGAGCGCTGGCCAGTGTTTCCGATGGGCACCAACGAGCTTTCCATAGCTTCGCTGCTCAATGGCACCGTGGATCTGGCGCTGGTCTGGGCGCCCAGCCTGTGGGCCGAGCAACGCGGAAACCCCGAGCTGGCCGAAATCCACCTCGTCGATCCCAGCCCCCTGCGGCCGTCCAGCCTCGGGGTGGGCGGGCTGCTGCTCGCCGAGAACACCTATTTGCGCACAGCAATAGACGACGCGATCGCCGCGCTTACAGCGGATGGCACAATCGGCGCCATCCTCGAGGAATACGATTTTGCCGCTGCGCCTACCCGCTGACGGCGCGGTCTTTTACTTCTGAACGATCAGATTGTTGAGCGATTCCATATCCGAGGGGAGTTCTTCGCCGGGCTGGAAACCATTTTCCTGCAGAATATAGGCCATCAGGTCGGCATAGACCTCGGGCGTATAGCGGCCCGGCGCGTTGGGCGGCATAAGCGCGCTCATGAAGCCGAACATCGCCGAGGCCGGCGCGCCATTGGCGAATTTCTGTTCAAACGCCAGTCCGCGCAAGGGCGGCCCGCCGATCAGCCCGCCGCGCAGATCGTCTCCGTGGCAGTCTTCGCAGTCTCTTTCAAATCTGTCCTCACCGCGGTCGGCCTGTTCGGACGAATAGTGCACAGGACTCGTGGTGCTCTCGTCCTGGGCGTAAACCGGCACCGACAGCAGGGCGCCGACAGCAAGCCCTGCGGCCATCACCAGCCGGGACGCCGGCTTGCGCATGATGAGATCCATAACTTCCTCCCGTTGCGGACCAGTCGCCACTGAGGCCAGTCAAGAGAAGGCATCTTCCAGTCGGGGCAAGACGGTCCTTAAGCACCCAGCAAAGCCGACGCCAATGTCAATTGCAAGTACAATATCGGTGATCGGGTCAGGGCCCGCACGCCTGTCCGGACTGGAAGAGCGGAGCCAAAGCCCCGCCCCTTTTTCGCTATTCCACAGTGATCGGCGAGCGCCCGAGCACGGCTTGGTTGGCCACATCGAGAAAGCGGATCTCATAGGTGCCCGGTTCGTCAGGCATGGTCAGCTTGGTGGCCTTCTCGCTATTGGCGGGCTGGGCCTCGATCCATGCGAAATCGGCCTGATCGGTCCTTGCGAGCGTGACACGAGCGCCCTCGACATCGGCCGTCCATGTGACAAGGATCGCCTCTCCCGGTGCTGCCGAAGCGGGCACATCAAGACCGGCGCCAAAATCGATGGCGCTTCCCTCTTCGAGCACTTCGACAGGTGTTGAGGCCATTGTGGCGCCGCCTGCATCGAGCACGTAGCGAACCTCATACAGCCCGGGATCGGCGGGAGCCGTCAGTTCCTGCTCGGATCCATCGCGGACGCGCTGGTAGTCTGTGTAGCTTCCTTCCTCCGCTCCGGCCGGAACAATCGTCACATAGTCGCTGCCGTTGATCGCACCGGTATAGCCCACGGTGAACCTTGCATTGGCGATCACGATCGTGGGAGCCGAAACACTCACATCGCCGTCCACAACCTCAACAGGGGTCGAGGCCATGGTGCGTCCCCCTTCGTCCAGCACGTAACGGACTTCATAAAGTCCGGTCTCGGCGGGGGCCGTCAGTTCCTGCTCGGAGGCGTCGCGTACACGCTGATAGTCCGTGTAACTCCCCTCCTCCGCTCCGGCCGGAACGATAGTGACATAATCACTGCCATTGACCGCACCGGTGTAGCTCACGGTGAACCGCGACCCGATGGTAACCGTTTCAGGCGCCGAAACCGTGGTCTCGCCTTCGACGACCTCGATGGGCGTCGATGCCAGGGTCCGGGCGCCTTCGTCGAGCACATAGCGCACTTCGTACAATCCGGGCTCGGCGGGGGCTGTCAGCTCCTGTTCGGACGCATCACGCACGCGCTGGTAGTCAGTAAAGCTGCCCTCGTCGGAGCCCACGGGAACGATGGTGACATAGTCGCTGGCATTGACCGCCCCGGTGTATCCAACGGTGAAGCGCGCACCCACCGTCACTGTCTTGGGAGCGGAAACCGTCGTTTGCGGTTCCACCACCTCAACCGGTGTCGACGCCATCGTGCGCCCACCCTCGTCGAGCACGTAGCGCACTTCATAAAGGCCAGCATCGGCGGGAGCTGTCAGTTCCTGTTCGGACACGTCGCGGACACGCTGATAGTTCGTGAAGCTGCCCTCATCGGAACCGACCGGAACAATCGTGACGTAATCGCTGCCATCGACGGCGCCGGTATAGCTCACCGTGAACCGGGCGCCGGTGGTGACCGTTTCGGGCGCGGTCACGGTGATTTCGGCGTCGACCACTTCAACCGGGGCCGACCCGACCGTTTCTCCAGTGCTCTCAAAGACGTAGCGGACCTCATACAGTCCGGTTTCGGCCGGTGCCCTCAGCTCCTGCTCGGAATCTTCGCGCACGCGCTGGTAATTGCCAAAGCTGCCCTCATCGGCCCCGACCGGGACAATCGTCACGTAATCGCTAGGCTCGAGCGTCGGGGCCCAGCTTACGGGGAACCGCATACCGACGGTCACGCTGGCGGGAGCCTTGATATCGACCTGGGCGGCTTCGGGCTCAGGTTCAGGCTGCGGTTCGGGCTCGGGTTCAGGCTCGGGAGCCTCCTCGATCACCTGCTTGACCTCGGCCAGCGCGTCGGCCAGTTCGCCGGCATTGGATGCGGGTACGAAGATGCCGCCGGTGTTTTCGGCGATGCAGGACAGCTGGGCGTATTCTTCGGACGCCACGTCAAAGCCGATAACGTGGGTGGTGAACGCGATGCCGCGCTCTTCGAGATGGGACGCCAACGCGCACGGGTCGGCCTCGCAGTTCTCGATACCGTCCGAGATCAGAACAACGGTGGCAGGATTCTCGAGATAAACCAGTTCTTCGGCAGCGTGTTCGACGGCGGCCGAGAGCGGCGTGCGGCCCAGCGGATTGATGGCGTTGACCGCTTCGGTAAACGTGGCAGGGGAAATGGGCTGCGGCGCGATCACCGTTTCGATGTCGCCGCAATCGCCCTCACGGCGATGGCCATAGGCGACCAGTCCCAGGTTGGTGTCAGCCGACCACTGGTTCACGAGATCGCCCAGCACCTCACGGGCAATCTCGATCTTGGTCACGCCGTCGATCTGGCCCCACATGGAGCCTGATGCGTCATAGACCACCATCACGTCCTGTGCGGTTGCCTGGGTGGAGCCAAAGCCGGTGGCCAATATTGCCGCCATAGCCAGTGTCTGGATGCGTTTCATCGTCGTCCCCTCACCGTTCTTGCAGCGCAGCGCCCGGATGAGCACAATACAATGGCGCCTCAGGCTGCGGCCGCAGTAAACGCAATTTTAAAACGTCTGGCAATCACCCCTTGCAGCGCTGCGATACTTGCAAAGCGCCACAAATAATTCACATCGCCGGGGGCTGCGCGCCCAACCGCGTCACGGCGCGCGCACCGGCGGCGATCGCGGCGGACAGAGCGGAATCAGCAGCTTCGCCACGCAGCTCGGCGGCCAGAAAACCCGCCAGAAACGCGTCCCCCGCGCCGGTGGTATCGACGACCGCGACGGCCTCGGCGGGCACCGTGCAGGGCCCCCGGCCCCGCTCGGCGTAGATGGCGCCGAGATTGCCGCGCTTGAGGACCACGCGGCGGAAATTTTCGAGCAGCGCCGCGATCTGGCGGCCGGGATCGGTTTGCCCGGTCAGCAGTTCGGCCTCATCGGCGTTGGGGAAGATGATTTCGGCGTCAGCCGCCCAGCCCAGAAAATTCTCACAGCCTGCCGTGGCAAGAAAACCCGTGGAAGCCGGATCGATGCTGACGGGGATATCTTTCATCCTGGCGCGGGCGGCGAGCGCCATCACCGCAGCGCGCGGTTTGGGCTCGAACAGCGCGTAGCCCGAAATATGCAGCCGGTCCATGCCATCGAGCAACTCGAACGGCAGGTCGGTTTCACCCAGATGAGCATTGGCGCCGCGGTCGGTGAGAAAGCTGCGCTCGCCATCGGGATCGACAAGACAGATCAGCGTGCCTGTCGGATTGGCCTCATCGCCGCTCAGATGAGCCGAGACCCCCTGCCCCTCGAAATGGCGGCCGAGCCGGACAACATCGGCGCCGCCGACGCGGGCGGCAAAATGGGCGTCCACGCCCATCGCCGCCAGCCACACGGCCTGATTGGCGCCCGAACCACCCGGCATCTGGCGGATGGTGGCCGGCGTATCGGTGCCCTGCGCCACCGGCCCTTCGGGCACAACGAGAATATCGGTGATGACGTCGCCGACAACGAGGATGCGCCCGGTCATGGTCAGCCGCGTTTGACGAGGGCGGCCGCAATCTGCGCGGCCACGGCGGCGTTGTTCTTGACCAGCGCGATATTGGCGACCAGCGACTTGCCGTCGGTCAACTGGAAAATCCGGTTGAGCAGATAGGGGGTCAGATCCTTGCGGGTGACGCCCTCATGCTCCGCGTCGGCGATGGCGGCTGCGATGCGCCCATCGATCTCGTCGGCATCGAGCGCGTCGGCCTCGGGGATCGGGTTGGCGACCAGAACGCCGCCGGCCATGTTCAGCGCCGCCTGCGTGGCGATCAGCGCAGCGACCTCCTCAGGCGTATCCAGCCGGTAATCGACGCCATAGCCGCTTTCGCGCGCAAAGAACGCAGGGAACGCATCCGTGCCAAACCCGATAACCGGAACGCCATTGGATTCAAGCACTTCGAGCGTTTTGGGAATGTCGAGAATCGACTTGGCGCCCGCGCACACCACGGCGACCGGGGTTTGGGAAAGCTCGGTCAGGTCCGCGGAAATATCGAATGTGGATTCGGCCCCGCGATGCACGCCGCCGATACCGCCTGTGGCAAACACCTTTATGCCCGCCATCGCGGCAATCTGCATGGTGGTGGCCACTGTGGTTCCGGCGGTCAGCCCTTTCACGAGAATCGCCGCGAGATCGCGCCGGGAAGCCTTGGCGGCCTCAAGGCCGGTTCTGGCCAATGCCTCAAGCGTTTCACCCGCCACGCCCACATGGCATTTGCCGCCCATCACAGCGATGGTGGCGGGCACCGCGCCATTGTCGCGCACTACCTGCTCCACGGCCAGCGCGGTCTCGAGGTTCTGCGGATAGGGCATGCCGTGGGTGATGATCGTGGATTCAAGCGCCACGACGGGCTGACCGTCGGCCAGCGCGTATTTGATCTCGGGGGAAATCTCGAGGTAATCGGACATGAAGGGACCTTCTGCGTTTGCGCGATGCAAACCACAGCAGCACGGCGAGCGCAAGCGAGCTCTTATTGCCCCTCTCCCCGTGGCCAATCTAAACGATATTGGCGCGGGGTAGCCGCTGTCCTCTCTCAATCCACCACCCTGTCACCCCGGCCTTGAGCCGGGGTCCAGTACACTGAGCGCCAGAGACCGAACCGCCAACGCCGCCGCTTACTGGGTCCCGGGTCTTCGCCCGGGATGACGGCGGTGGGAATGGCCGGTTTTTGAAGTCACCCTACTCCGTGATGGCGCCCCTGATCCTCAGCACCCCGTCCGCGAACTCCGCGTCGATCCGGTACACCTCGGCCAGTCTTTGCGCCGTCAAGACCTCGGTGAGCGTCCCCGACGCCGCCAGCCTTCCGTGATCGAGCAGGAAGGCCCGGTCGCAAAAGCGCGTGGCGAGGGTGAGATCGTGGAACGAAGCCAGCACTGTCCTGCCCCGCCGTTTGACCGCTTCGAGCAGCACATACTGGTAGTGCAAATCGAGATGGTTGTGGGGCTCGTCGAGAATGTAGATTTCCGGATCGAGCGCCAGAAGCTGGGCAAAGAACAGGCGCTGCTGCTCGCCGCCCGAGAGATGGGCGGCATCATCGCCGGATCGCCCGGTAAGGCCAACGAGCGACAGCGCATCATTACAGCGCGAAGCAACCTCTTCGCGGTTTAGCGCCAAAGGCAACAGCCCGAGCGCCACCACCTCATAAAGCGTCAGCCCGGCCAGCGACACCGATTCCTGGACCAGCGCGCCGACCCGCGCCGCATAGGCTTTGCGCGGCCAGTCCTTGAGCGATTTTCCGTCGAGCAGAACAGAGCCGGTGTTGCCGGTTTCGGCGCGGTAGAGAACGCGCATCAGGCTCGATTTTCCCGCGCCATTGGGGCCGAGCAGAGCGTGAAATTTCCCTCGTTCGAGGGCGAAGGACACGCCATCGAGCAATTGCGCCTCGCCCTTTTTGAGCGAGATCGTTTCGAGGGTGACGATGGGGTCAGAGGCCACGGCGCACCTTCCGGAGAATAAAGACGAAGGGCGGCGCGGCAAACAGCGCCAGCAAGACACTGAGCGGCAGTTCTTCGGGCGCCAGTACGATACGGCACAGCAGATCGACAACCACGAGCACGATCATGCCCAGAACCACCGCAAGCGGGATCAGCCGCTTGTGGGGCGCGCCGACCATCAGCCGGGCCATATGCGGCACAATCAGCCCCACAAAGCCCACGATACCCGCCCCGGCCACCGACAGTCCGGTAAGCAGTGCGGCAAGGCTGAGGAGGGCCAGCCGCAACACCGGCAGCGGCACGCCAAGCGCCACGGCCCGCTCGTCGCCAAGCAGCACAGCGTCGAGCATCGTCGCGCACAACCATGTGGCGAGCAGCCCGAGCGGCAATGCGATGGCCAGTGGCGGCAGATCGGCCCAGCGGGCACCGGCTGCCGAGCCCATCAGAAACGAGAGCGCCTCGCGGGTGACGTGCGGATCGGCGAGGTGGATGAAAAATGCCGAGACGGAGGAAAAGAACAGCGAAATGGCGACGCCGGCCAATATCAGCACCAGCTTATCCATACCCCTGCCCGGCTGGAACGCCAGTCCCAGCGTCAGCATGAAAGCCAGCATGGCGCCCAAAAAGGCCAGCAGGTCGAGCCCGAAACTGGCAACGAACGTCGCGGGCAGCCACACGATGGCGGCGGTTGCCGCCGCCGAGGCGCCCGATGACAGGCCAAGCAAATAGGGATCGGCCAGCGGATTGCGCAGCAGCGCCTGCATGATGACGCCCGACAGCGCCAGCCCGCCCCCGACCAGCGCGACCATGATGACGCGTGGCAGGCGCCATTCCCAGACGATCAATTGCAGGTTGGGCTGGGCGTCTGGCAAACGCAGCAGCGCCCTGATGCGCTCGTCCCACGGCAGATCGGCGGTGCCCCAGAAGGCACCGGCCATCATGGCGAGGACAAGAAAAACAAGCGCCACCCCGAGGGTGACGCCAAAGTTCGATCGGGCCATGGACTAGTTCAGGTCCAACTGCTCAAGCCCGGCGGCGAGACGCTCAACGCCGTCGACGAAGCGAACGCCGAGGATGGTTTCCGAGAACGGAACCGTCACGTAGCGCTGCTCCTTGACCGCGCGGAGCTGGGAGAGGACCGGATCGGCTTCCATATAGGCGATTTTTTCTTCGGCAGTGGACCAACCCGCATCGTTGATGACGATGACATCGGGATCGGCGGTCACCACAGCTTCCCAGGCGAGATCGGCCCAGCGGCCCTCGACATTGGCGGCGATATTGGTCAGCCCCACGCTTTCCATGAGCAAGGCGGGTGACCCGCAGCAGCCGGCCGAATACGGGGTGTCGGTTCCTGAATCGTAAAGGAAGGCTGTAAGTCCCTCCCCGACCGAGGTTTCCAGTGCGCTATCGAGCCGGGTGCGCAGTTCAGCCGAAACTTCGGCCGCCCGATCCTCGACGCCGAACAGGGCGCCGATCCGCTCGATATCGACGAAAAGGGTTTCGACCGGAATGGGAACGTCGCCGGGATAGGTGTCGCGGCACTCGGAATCCACAAGATAGGTGCCGACACCAATGGCGTGCCACTCGCTTTCGGCGCCCAGACCGGTATCGCGCCAGGCCGAGTTGAATCCGGAGAAAAGAAAATCAGGGTTTTCGGCCAGGATCACTTCGCGGGCCGGCAGTTCCTCGTAGTGTTGGGGAATTGTGTTGTACTGATCGATCCACCGGTCGGGAATTGCGTCTTCAAGATAGGCCGTAGCGATGAGGCGGTCTTCAAGGCCCAGCGCCAGCATGATCTCGGTCGTCTGCTGGAAGAGTGACACGGCCCTTGTTGGCGGAGTGTCATAGGCAAAGCTGGTGTCGCAGCTTTCAATCGTCTGGGCGAAGGCCGAGCCGGCCAACAGCGACACGGCGGCAGCAAGCGTTAAGCTCTGCAAGTTCATTGCGATACCTCATGGATCAAAAATTCGGGGAGCGTCTGACCGTTTTTCAGAACGGTCGAAACGAAGCGGGCGACGTCATCTGCGTCGCGCAGGCGATACCAATTTCCGGCCGGGTAATGGGCCATGACAGGGCCGTTGTTGCAGGGGAACAGGCATCCGGTGGTGGCCACCAGACACTCGCGCGCCACACCCTGGCGCGTCAGTTCCTCTGCAAGAACGGCCTTGAGCGGCCCCGACTCCCGGAAATTACAGCGCGGGCCGGTGCAGACGAGCAAATGATGCCGGTGTTCCGGCACCTCGTCCCAACCCGCACCATCGATCGCGCCCTGGTCCGGATCGATAGTCACCGCCTCAGCGGCCCTGTCCAGACTGGATCGGGCGATAGCGGCCAATACGGCCTCGTCGCCGATCTGGTCGGCGGCCAACGCCAGTTCGCCCTCAAAGCCGCGCTCGCGCTGCCAATGGGCCAGCGCGCCCGGCAGCCAGGCAAACAGACTGTCGGAAAACGGAATACCGACCGGTTGGACGAGGATGTTGCGCGCGCCCTCGCCGGCCAGCGTATCGAGCGCCGTCATTGGTCCCGCTTCGCGCCCCTCCATGCGCACCACGGCGCACGGGACCGGACACGCGCGTGTCAGCGCTGCCTGAAGCGCCTTGAGGCGCCTGCCCTTCAGATAGGGCTGCGAAACCAGAAAAAGTATTGCGTCAGGTGCCATAACCCCACCTTCTCTTGCGAGAAGGCGGTGGGCTTTGTGTCAGCGGACGCGCTGCATAAAAATCCATACCTGCCCCCTGCCGGCACACCTCGTCCGGCTTGTTGGTCTGTTGCAGGCGGCAGGTCTCCTGACTCGCGGTGCGCTTTGGAAAAGCTCGATAACGCCCCTTCCCGATCGGAAAATCAGTGGCTTGGCGTTCTCGTTCACCGCTTACAGTTGCGAGGGCAGCTCCGGAATTGGCCCCTTATGGGTAATCCGCACCGGTATTCCCTTTTCATCCGCGCTCTACTTGGCGGAACCGTCAGCGGGGGAAGTCATAGACGCATGGCGCGGCGGGGGCAACCGGAATCACCGCCGCGGCAGGGTCGCAAAGAAATCGGCGTAGCCGCCGGCACGGACCTTCTCGAGCAAGGTCGAGAGGTCATCGAGGGGATTGAGAGAATAGTCCACGCGCACATCGATGGCCGGATAGACCTGGTCGGCATAGGTCTTTATCGCCGCCGACTGGATGCCGCGCGCATCCCCGCCGGCCACATCGCCCGCGGTCAGCGCCGCCAACAGGCGCAACTCCAGCGGGCCAGTGGCGCGGGAAAAAGCTTCGGCCATGGCGGGGACCACATCGGTATTGGCGAGCAAATTGCCTGCGATGGCGGTATCGGTTTCCAGATGCATGCCCACCGCATCGGTCAGCCCCTGCCCGCTCCAGCCCGCTGTAGCGCCGGTGCGGTCCATGACGATCAATTGCCGCCGTTCTCGCTCCGGGTCACCCGTCGTCAGGGCGTAAACCACGGCCTCTGCCCCCTGCCCGGCCTCGAGCGCCGCCATTCCGTCATAGGCATAGAGCGGGTTGGTGTACCCTTGCGTCGCCAGAGCCCCAACCCCGGCCCGCGCATGCGGCACCAGCGACCCGACGGCCGGCCCGCCCGTGGCGGTCGCGACGCCGAACGCTCCGTTCGTGCGGTCATGGGCGAGGATCGAGAACGTCATGGGCAGCTTTTCTCCCTGCCGCTTTGTCGGCGGCTCTTATTTTTCGCTCGTGCAATTTATAGCGATAAATGTATTGCCATGTCCATTTATGCTGATAAATTAATTAGGAGACCAGCGCCTCCAAGGCAAGCTCTGGGGGCCAAGTCAGAACCGCAAAAGGTTCGTCCACTGGTTTACCGCGCACCCAGTGCGCCAAAGGAGAGGTTGTCATGAAAAAGCTTTTAGCCGGGGCCGCAATCGCCGTGCTGATGGCCGCATCGCCGGTCGTCGCCCAGACCCCACCCAATGTCCTGATCGTCGGCCAGATCGCCGAGCCGCAGACGCTCGACCCGCAGGTTTCGACCGCCGCCAACGATTTCCGCATCCTGACCAATATATTTGAAGGCCTTGTGCGCTTTGCCGAAGGCACGCTGGAAGTCGAACCGGCTCTCGCCACCGACTGGACCATTTCCGATGATGGATTGGTCTATACCTTCAATCTGCGCGACGATGTCGTCTTCCACGACGGCACGCCCTTCAACGCCGAGGCGGTCAAGTTCACCTTCGATCGCATGCTCGACGAAAACCATCCCTACTACGAAACCGGCCCCTTCCCGCTTTCGTTCAATTTTGCCGATGTAACCTCGGTCGAAGTGCTCGATGATTATACTGTCGAATTCACCCTCGGGGTGCCCTTCGCGCCGTTCATGACCAACCTTGCGACCAACACCGGTGTCATTGTCTCCCCGGCCGCCGTTGCCGAGCATGGCGAAGATTTCGGACGCAACCCGGTGGGCACCGGCCCGTTCAAGTTCGAAGAATGGCAGTCCAACACCCGCGTTGTGGTTTCGCGCAACGAGGACTATTGGGGCGAACCCGCCGGCATGGAAACTGTCGTCTTCCGCCCCATCACCGACGCCAACACCCGGGTTGCCGAAATGCTTTCGGGCGGCATCGACATCATGGTGGAAGTCCCCCCCGACAACGTATCGATGTTCGCCGAGGACCCGAGCTTCATGGTTTACGACGCCGTTGGTCCGCACACATGGTACGTGATGCTTAACGCCAAGGAAGGCCCATTCTCCGATCCGCTGGTGCGTCAGGCGGCCAACTACGCGGTCAACAAGGAAACGCTGGTCAACGACGTGCTTTCGGGCACCGCCGATGTTTCCGCCGGCCCGATCCCGCCGGCCTTCGCCTGGGCCTATAACGACAGTGTCGAGCCCTACCCCTACGATCCGGAAATGGCAGAGCAGCTGCTCGAAGAATCCGGGGTCGAAGACCTCTCGGTCACCTTCTATGTCACCGAAGGCGGTTCGGGCATGCTCGATCCCATCCCCATGGGCACCGCCATTCAGGCCGACCTCGAAGCCGTCGGGTTTGACGTGGAAATCGAGACCTATGAGTGGAACACCTTCCTTGCGAACGTGAAC
>CENV01020992.1_pt1 | contig 33392 bp, 32 predicted proteins | sample 530231 | NCBI WGS metagenome assembly CENV01 (sample SAMEA2619815, study PRJEB7988) | marine metagenome | biome: marine biome (ENVO:00000447); feature: surface water layer (ENVO:00002042); material: "saline water (ENVO:00002010), including plankton (ENVO:xxxxxxxx)" | depth 5 m
CCGCCCCGGTCGAAGGCCTTCCGGCCGTTTCGGTGACGGCGCTGGCCGAAACCGCGCCGGTTGGCACGGCCAATGAGGACGCGGCCGACGACCCGGCGATCTGGCGCAACGCGGCCGATCCCGCCGCCAGCCTTATCGTTGCTACCGACAAGAAGGGCGGGCTCTACGTTTACGATCTGAGCGGCGCGCAGAAGAGCTTCCTGCCCGCGGACCGGCTCAACAATGTCGACTTGCTGACCCTGCCCGATGGCCGGGTGATCGTGGCCGCGAGCGACCGCAGCGACGAGGCGAATGCGCAGATCTATCTGGCTCAGCTCGATACGGCGCGTGGCACGCTGGCACCGCTCGGGCAGGTCCCGGTGGGGCCGGGCGAAGGCTATGGCATCTGCAAGGGTGATGTTGCCGCGGATGGCAGCTTCGTCATCTATAGCGCGCCCAAGGAAGGCACGATCTATCGCACCGACCTGAGTGTGGCAGGCGAAGACATTGCCGCTGGCACCGAGGTGCTGAACAGCGTCGCCACCCAGCCCGAAGGCTGCATCTACGACGAACGCTCGGGCACGCTTTACATCGGCGAAGAAGACGTCGGCCTGTGGGGTATGGACGGCACTGTTATCGATGCACCAAAGCGCATGATCGCGCCGGTCGACAACCGCTATATTGTGGCCGACCTTGAAGGCTTGGCGATTGCCCCGGAAGGTGCGGACGGTGGATACCTGCTTGCCTCGAGCCAGGGTGACAACACCTATGCCGTCTTCGCGCTGCCCGATGGACGCCCGGCTGGCCGCTTCCGCATTGCTGCTGGAGCGTTCGGCGCGACCGAGGAAACTGACGGGATCGAACTGGCGCTCGGCAGCTTCGGGCCGAAGTTTCCGCAAGGCCTGTTCATCGCGCAGGACGGGCAGAACGAGCCGCAGGCGCAGAACTTCAAGCTGGTCAGCTGGCAAGACATCAAGGCGGCGCTCGAGTTGCCTTGAGTGTCTCACTCCGGTCGCAAAAGTGGTGGAGAGCGCGTGCTTCAATGTTAAGAGGCTTGCCATGATGATTCCGCAAGATCGCCGCCGTTTCCTCGGCAGCACCGCCGCAGCCTTCGCTGGGTTGTTTGCCGCCTCCTGCGCGCCCGCCGCGCGGATGACTGCGGGGGCCGGACTTGCTGCCGGGTCCGGCGTGGTCGGCCCCTTGCAGAAAGACCCGGCGGGGGTGATCGACCTTCCGCCGGGCTTTTCCTATCGCGTAGTATCGCGCCTTGGCGATACGATGAGCGATGGCTTCACAGTGCCCGACAATGCCGATGGCATGGGGTGCTTTGACCTTGGCAACGGCGAAATCGCGCTGGTGCGCAACCATGAATTGGTGCCGCAGCACGATGGCGGCGGGGTGATGGGCCCGGCCTATGACACCGTCGCGCGCAGCCTCATTCCGCTGCCCGGCGGCACCACCACCATCGTGCTCGACGCGGCGACGCTGGCGGTGAAGCGCCAGTATCGCAGCCTCGCAGGCACGATCCGCAATTGTGCTGGCGGGATCACGCCGTGGGGCAGCTGGCTCTCGTGCGAGGAGAACACCCACCGCGCCAACGTCCAGATCAACAAGGATCACGGGTTTGTCTTCGAAGTGCCGGCGTCTTCGCCGGGGCTGGTTGATCCGGTGCCGCTCAAGGCCATGGGGCGTTTCAACCACGAGGCGGCCTGTATCGATCCGGCCACCGGCATCGCTTACCTCACCGAAGACCGCGACGATTCGCTGCTTTACCGTTTCATCCCGGCCCATCCGGGCGAACTGGCGCGCGGCGGCACTTTGCAGGCGCTGGTGATCGACGGTCTGGCTGACACGCGCAACTGGACCACCGCTGATATCGCCGTGGGCGTGCCGACCGGTGTGCGCTGGATCACGCTTGACGACGTCGAAGCGCCTGAGGATGACCTGCGCCACCGCGGTGCTGCCATGGGCGCGACGTTGTTCGCGCGCGGCGAGGGCATCTGGATGGGCGAGGGCGAGATGTACTTCTGCTGCACCAGCGGTGGCGCGGCGAAGGAAGGCCAGATCTTCCGCCTCAAGCCCGCACTGCACGGCGCGGATATGCTCGAGCTGTTCTACGAAAGCGACGACATCGCCGAGTACAGCTTTGGCGACAACCTCACCGTTGCGCCGAACGGCCACCTGATCGTCTGCGAAGACCAGTACACCGAAGTGGTCGACAACCACCTGCGCGGGATCACCCCGCAGGGCGCGGCCTATGACTTCGGGCGGCTGACGATGCAGACCGAACTGGCCGGAGCTTGCTTCTCGCCCGATGGCCGCACGCTGTTCGTCAACGCCTATTCGCCCACCATGACGCTCGCGATCACCGGCCCCTGGCCCGCGTGAGCAGCCAACCGGCGATCCTGTTCGTCTGTCTCGGCAATATCTGCCGGTCGCCACTGGCCGAGGGCGCCATGCGCGCCCAGCTGACGGAGCGCGGGCTCGGCTGGAGCGTGGATTCGGCGGGCACCGGTAACTGGCATGTTGGCAAGGCGCCGGATCCGCGCGCCATCGCCGAAGCGGCCCGGCGCGGGGTGGACATTGCGGGCCTGCGCGCAAGGCAGGTGGTGGCGGAGGATTTCCGCCGCTTCACGCACATCTTCGCGCTCGACGAGAACAACCGCACAGACCTGCAACGGATAGCCCCGTCTGCCGCAACGGCCGAACTGAGCCTCCTGCTCGATATGGTGCCCGGATACGAGGGGCGCTCTGTCGCCGATCCTTACTACGGTGATGACCAGGGCTTTGCCCGGACATGGGACGAAGTCAGCCTTGCCGCGCGTGCCTTGGTGGAGACGCTCTAGCTCGCCAGCATCTTGAGCGATGACACCACGAGCATCGCCGCCAGTGCATAGCGCACGTAGTCTTCCCGGATCCTGCCGCTCACCAGCGAGCCGACCACGATCCCCGGTAGCGAGCCAAGCAGCAGGCTCCCCAGCATCCAGCCATCGACGTTGCCGAGAAACGAGTGGCCCAAGCCCGCCACCAGCGTCAGCGGCACGGCATGGACGATATCGGTGCCGACGATGGTCTTGGTGCCCAGCCTCAGCGGATAGACTGTGGCTAGCAGCACGGCTACCAGCGCACCTGCACCCACCGATGTCAGCGCGACCATCCCCCCGATAATGGCGGCCCCGCAGGTAACGACGAGGCCTTGGCGCGAGCGCATGGATGCGCCCATCCGGCTCCCCATTCTCACCAGCGCGGGCTGAATGCGCGGCTTCATGATCATCATTATCGATGTGAGCAACAAGGCCGCGCCGAGCAGGCGCATCAGCGGCTCTGCGTCGAGCTTGCCGCCTTCGAACAGCCACAACCACAGCAAGGTGAGGATCGCCGCGGGCACGCTGCCCAGGGCGAGCTGGCGGACCACCTTCCAATCGACTGACTTGAGCTTGTGGTGCGTCGCTCCGCCCACCGTCTTGGTGATTGCGGCAAACCACAGGTCGGTGCCCACCGCCACGGCGGGTGGGACACCAAGCAGAACGATCAGGATCGGCGCCATCAGCGAGCCGCCGCCTACACCGGTCAGACCGATAAGGAAGCTGACGAAGGCCCCAGCGGCAGTATAGCCGAGGTCGATGTGCGTGAGCACGGGCTCAGGCGCTCGCCATTGCCTTTACCTGCGCCAGCACGGGCTCAGCCCATTCCGGACGGCAGATCAGGAGGTCGGGCATGTAGGTGTCGGACTGGTTGTAAACCAGCGGGCTGCCATCGATGCGGCTGATATGGAGGCCATGCGCGGCGGCCACGGCGGCTGGCGCGCAGCTGTCCCACTCGAACTGGCCGCCCGAGTGGAGGTAGATCTCCGCCTCGCCGCGCACCACGGCCATCGCCTTGGCCCCGGCGCTGCCCATCGGCACCAGCTCGCCGCCAAGCGCTTCCGCCACGGCCACCGCCTCGGCAGCGGGACGAGTGCGGCTGACAACGAGGCGCGGCTTGTCGTTGGCCGCGGGAAGGTGGCTGGGGGCGTCAGAGCGCAGCACCAGTCCGCCGTCGAGACCGGGCAGGGCCACGGCGCCGATGGCCGGTACGCCATCAATCGCCAGCGCTACGTGGACTGCCCAGTCCGAGCGCGCCTCGCCATATTCGCGGGTGCCGTCGACCGGATCGACGATCCACACGCGCGACTTGGACAGACGCTCGTCGGTGTCCTTGCTCTCTTCCGAGAGCAAGCCATCATCGGGGCGCTGCTGGCGCAGGGCATGGACGAGGAACTGGTTTGCGGTCTGGTCACCAGCCTTGCCCAGCGCCTTGCCTTCGAACATCCCGCTCTGGCGGACCTCGAGCAGGATCTTCCCTGCACACTGCGCGAGATGCGCGGCCAGTTCTGCGTCGGACATGGTCGTCATAGTCGGTAATTTTCCCCCTGATACTGCACGCGCATGCGTATATCGGTGCACATTGTCGCCTGTGCGCTATTCGCACAAGGAGCCTTTCCTATCTGCCTTGCTATCTGCGGTATCAGGCCGCGACGGGCTCACTGCCCCGAACCGATGACCGCCTCAGCTTCGATTTCGCACTTCCATTCCGCATTATAGAGCGCGGAGATCGCCACCAGCGTGCCGGTGGGGCGGGCGTGCCCCAGCGCTTGGCTGAAAGCGGCGGTGACCGCATCGGCATCCTTGATGTCGGTGACGAACATGCGTGCGCGCACCACGTCGCCCGATTGTCCGCCCAGCTCGGCGACATAGGCCAGGATCAGCTCGAAGCAGCGTTCCGCCTGCCTCCCGGCATCGGGGGAGACGCTGCCATCTTCCTCCACCCCGACAGTGCCCGACACGATGATCCGGTCGCCCACGCGGATGGCGCGGGTAAATCCGGCCTTTTCCTCGAACGGGGAGAGCGGCGCAATGCGCGGGCGGCCGTCGTTCGGATCAGCCACAGGACATCTTTATGATCTCACCGTCGTCGTTCCAGACCACGGTCAGCCGCTCGGGCCGATAGTCCTCGGTGAAAGGATCGCCTTCGTGGACGGCGCGCAGGATCGCGGCACCGGTCAGCTCTTGCAACTGCTTGCCGAGCTCCTCGCTATAGGGCTCCCCCAGGCGCGATTGGGCCGGAGCTGCGTCACACATGGCGGGTCGTTCCGGAACCGAGGTACAGGCCGCCATCAGCGGCAAGGCAGTCAGGGCGAGAAGATAGCGTCGCATAGACCGCGTTGGATACCAGAGCTGCCCCCGCCGCGCCAGCCACGCCGCACCGTATTGCCAGCGACGGGTGGCGGCGGTAAGGAGATGGCATAATGCTTAGCAAGCTATCGATATTGTTTGCCAGGCCACAATCAGAGAGAGACCATGCCGCTGACTGTCCAACCCATCCTGCCCACCTTTGGCGCCGAGTGTTCGGGGCTGGACCTGACCCAGCCGCTGTCAGCCGATGACCTGCGGGAAATCACTGATGCGATGGACAAATATGGCGTGACCGTGTGGCGCAATACCGGCATGAACGACGAGCAGCATGTCGCGTTCAGCCGCAATTTCGGCTATCTCGAGCGCGTGCCCAAACGCGGCGAGGGCCAGCCTATGCGGCTGCCCTATCGCGAGCTGTTCGATGCCTCCAACCTCAATCTGGAAGGCGAGATCACGCGCGATCCGGCGGCGATCGAATATCGCAAGGGCGACCGGCTGTGGCACACAGACACTGCCTTCATGGCCAAGCGCACCTCCTATTCGCTGCTCATGGCGCATGAGGTACCCAAGGTCGGCGGGCAGACTTGGTTTGCCGATACACGCCAGGCCTATGAGGACTTGCCGGAAGAGACCAAGGAACTGCTCGAAGGCAAGATCGGCATCAACTCGCTGTGGTGGAGCCGTAAGCAAGCTGGCGCTGACATCTCCGAGGAAGAGATCAACGAGCGCTTCAAGGCGGAGCATCCACTGGTCCATGTCCACCGCGGTTCAGGCCGCAAGGCGCTGTTTATCGCTGCGCACACGATGGACGTGAAGGGGATGGACAAGGAAGAGGGGCGGGCGCTCATCAAGTCCCTGATCGAACACACCACCCAGCCGCAATATGTGTTCAAGGTCGATTGGAACGTGGGCGACATGGTGATCTGGGACAACCTGTGCACCATGCACCGCGGCGGCGAGTTCGATGCTGCCAACGAAAAGCGCGACATGCGCCGCACCACCGTGCGCGAAGGAACCGAGCCGCATACGATGGACCTCGGCGACGATCCCTATACCGAGCTGTTTTCGAAGTCGCCGACCTCGGTGGACATCAACCGGGCGCGAGACGCGGGGCGGTGACGCCTGTCAGGTTAGCAGGGCCAGCCGCACATTGCCGCGCCCGGCGCGGATGAGGCCGATCTCGCGCGCGGCGGCATAGGAGAGATCGATCACGCGGTTGCCATGAAACGGTCCGCGATCGTTGATGCGGACCACCACGCTTTCGCCATTGCTCGGATTGGTCACACGAACCCGGCTTCCCATTGGCAAGGTTCGGTGGGCGGCGGTGAGCCGCTGCGGATCGAACACCTCGCCATTGGCTGTCCGGCGTCCGGCAAAGCCGTCACCATGCCCGTAGTAGCTTGCTTCGCCCGAGCCCATGCTGCTCGCGCTGGGCGAAGGCACTGGAGACGGGCGATTGCCCCGACGGGTGTCTGCCGCCGCGAATTGCGTGACCGGCATGGTCTCGACACTGGCCTTGCCGCGTCCGAGCGGGACCACTTCGGGTTGGCTAGCATCGTAAAGGCTGACAGCCCCAAGCAGGCCTGCGGCCCCGGTTGCCGTAGCCAGCGCGGCCACCAGCACCCGGCGCTGTGAACGGAGGCGGACCAGTGCGCGCAGCCGCTCTCTTCGGCTGGGCAGCGATTTCGTCTCGGCAAGTTCGGGCGGTTGGGGGGGAAGATCTGTCATACCTAATCAAGGGTTCGGACGCGCCACTGTTCCGAACTAACCATAATGGTAATATTTGGCCCATGGTGCGTTCCAATTGGGCATGAAAAACGCCCGGCCCTCGCGAACGAGGACCGGGCGTCTGTTATTCGGCCAGTCTGGCTGGAGCCGCTTAGAAGATGCGGCAGGCCGTTTCGGCGGGTGCAGCGAGCTGGGCTTCCAGCTCGTCATCAAGCTTCAGCAGCGTCAGCGAGCAGCCAGCCATTTCGATGGCGGTGCAATATTCGCCCACATAGTTGCGCGCGATGGTGAGGCCGCGATCGGCGCAGAGCTGAGCGGCCTTGTTGTAAAGCACATAAAGCTCGGCTGGCGGGGTGCCGCCAAGGCCGTTGATCATCAGCGCCACACGGTCGCCCGAGGTAAACGGCAGGTCGTCGGCCACGGCGTCGAACAGGATCTTGGCGATTGCGTCAGCGCTTTGCAGCTTGGCCCGCTCGCGGCCCGGCTCGCCATGGATGCCCACGCCGATTTCCATTTCGTCGTCACCGATCTCGAAGATCGGATCGCCCTTGGCGGGCGGAATGCAGCTGGTGAGCGCCACGCCCATGGTGCGCACGTTGTTGTTCACCTTCTCGGCCACGGCGACCACCTCTTCGAGGCTGGCACCGGCTTCGGCAGCCGCGCCGCAGGCCTTCATCACGAAGAAGTTGCCCGCCACGCCGCGACGGCCGACGGTGTAGAGGCTGTCCTGCACGGCCACGTCATCGTTGATGTGGAACTGCACGACCTTGATGCCCTCGGCCTCGGCCATTTCGCTGGCCATGTCCCAGGCCATGCGGTCGCCCTGGTAGTTGTTGACCAGCACCAGCACACCGGCATCGGTGGCGACGGCCTTGATCGTCTCGTAGCAGGCGTCGACGGGCGGCGCGGCGAAGACCGGGCCCTGGCAGGCGGCGGTCAGCATGCCCGGGCCAACGGCCATGACGTGCGCCGGTTCGTGGCCCGAACCCGAGCCCTGCACGATGGCGACCTTGCTGGGATCGACATTCTTGCGCTTGATCATATCGAACTCGGGCATGGCCTCGAGCAGATCACCATTGGCGGCGATCACGCCGGCCATGAATTCAGGCACGAAGTTGGCCGGATCGTTGACGAATTTCTTCATTGTGGTCTCTCCCAAAAAAGCAATCAGCGGTTCAGTTCGGCGGCCTGCGGCGCGTAGTCGACGCCGTAGTGCTTGCACCAGTCGTAAAGGATCGTGGCAATGCCGACGATGCCCGGATCGGGCGTGTTGGCGCTGCGCTCGCCAACCTGCGAGGCGCGGCCGCGGTGCGCGATCAGCGTGCGGGTCTCGTCGATGGCCTTGTCGGCTTCGGCGGTGACGGCGGCCAGCACGGCGCCAAGGTCGGAGCCGTCCATTTCCTGCATCTTTTCGTGGATCGGGATCAGCGCATCGAGCAGCGTTTTGTCGCCGCGCACCGCGCCGCCGCGCGCCATGATGCCTTCGAGCGCCGCGCCGACCATCTCGGTCAGCTTCTCGTAGCTCACCTCGGTTTCGCCCTTGGAGGCCATTCCGGCCTTCATAAAGCCGGTGCCCCAGATCGGCCCCGACGAGCCGCCGACGTGCTTGGAACAGACCATCGCGATCTTGAGCAGCATCGCGCCCACGGCGCTGCGGTCGATGGTCGGCAGTTCGGCCTTGATGACCTTGAACCCGGTGGCCAGCGAAGTGCCGAAGTCACCGTCGCCGGCAAGGCCGTCGAGATCGGAGAAATACTTCTCGTTGCGGATCACCGTGTCGCAGGTGACGTCGATCGCCCCGGCGATCTGGTCGATGGTAAGCGTAGTCATTCTATCCTCTCCGGTAGGCGTGTCAGGCGGACGCTGCGGCTTCGCCCAGCGCATTCAGGTCTGCCAAGGTGATGAGGGCGGGGTTATCGCCCAGTTCGGGCACCACGCGCGCGGCCTCGGAGAAGTCTTCCTCCTTGGTGTAGGTGCTGGTGGTGATAAGCGTCGGGATGCCTGCGCCGGTCGAGGCGAGCAGGCCGTTGCGGCTATCTTCCACCACCACACAGGCGCTGGCGGGAAGGCCGAGCGTTTCGAGCGCGAGGTTGTAGATCTCGGGATCGGGCTTCTTCTTGCTGACGACATCGCCCGCATGGACGAATTCGAACGCCGCTTTCCGCTCCGCTCCGAACAGGTCGAGCACGGCATCGATGAACTTGGGGTTCGAGGTGGTGCACACGCCCAGCCGCACGCCTGCCGCGCGCGCCTCGTCGATGATCCGCAGCACACCGGGGCGAACCGGCAGTTCGGTCACGATCTCGGCGGTGATGCGGGTCTTTTCCTTGTGCAGCGCGAGGATCAGCTCCTGCTGCCCGCCATGCTCGGCGACCTTGTCTTCAGGCCAGCCGAATTCGTTGAAATAGGCGGTCATCCGCTCCTTGCCGCCCGCCACCAGCAGCAGCCGGGCGTAAAGCTCGACGCTCCATTCGGCATCGATGCCGAATTCGGCGAAAGCGCGGTTGAAGCCGACGCGGTGCGCATCGCGTTCGGTGTCGACCAGAACGCCGTCGCAATCGAAGATCAGCGCCTTGATCATCAGGCGTCCTCACGCAGCGTGGCGAGGAAGGCCGCGCCCTGATCCTTGCCGCCGAACTTCTCGATGAAGCTGGCGAACAGTTCCTTGCAGGCCTGATACTGGGCGTCGATCACGCGCAGCGGCTCGTAGTCGTTGGGCTTTGCCTTGCGATAGGCGTCCACGCTCTCGATGAAGACGTGCTTGAGGTTGGTCGAGATGTTCACCTTGGCCGCGCCGCGGGCGATGGCCTTGGCGAAGGTCTCGTCCGAAAGGCCGGTGCCGCCGTGCAGCGCCATCGGGGTTTTGGTGGCCTTGTTGATCGCCTCGATGCGGTCAAAGTCGACCACCGGATCGCCCTTGTAGTAGCCATGCGCGGTGCCCACGGCGCAGGCGAAGGCGGACAGGTCAAGCGCATCGCAGAAGGTCTTGGCGTCGGCGGGGTCGGTCAGCACGCTGTCGGCCTCGTCCACCACCATGTCGTCTTCCACGCCCATGATCTGGCCGAGTTCGGCTTCCATGCCGACGTTGTACTTCTCGGCAATGTCGCGCACCTGCTTCGACATCGCGAGGTTCTCGTCGAACGGGAATTCCGAAGCGTCGATCATGATCGAGGTCCAGCCGGTGGCGGCACACTTCTCGATCATCTCGATGTTCTTGCAGTGGTCGAGATGCAGCACGACCGGCACCGGCGAGTTTGCAGCACAGGTGCGCACCCAGCTGACGATTTCCTCGTGGCTGTAATAGTCGATGGTCTTCGAGCTGGTCTGGCAGATGACCGGGGCGTTGAGGCTCTCGGCGGCTTTCACCATGGCCTTGGTCGAGTTGTAATCGACAAGGTTGAACGCAGCGACGGCATAGCCGTTATCCATCGCGTGGCGGAGCAGCGGCTTCATGTTGACTAATGGCATGTGAGGGCCCCCTTAATTGAAAATGTCTGCGGGCTCTGCGGCCCCTTTCGAATCGGTTCCATAGCGACCCATCGCCAGCCTAACCAGCCGTGTTTGCATGGCAAAGGCGGCTGCGAGATTGAAAAAGTCCGAAATCTGCGAGCGCTGTGCCAGCTTGAGGCAGTCTAGCCAAGAGGGCATGCGGACAATAGCCCTGATGAAGCGAGCTTCGCCTAAAGCGGCGGGGCGAGCGCATCGCGCAGGTCGCCAAGCCAGGGATCGAACGGCACCCATGCGCCCTGGCCCTTGCGGTTGATCGGCTGGCGCACCTGTTCGCTGCTGGCCGTGCGCACGGCGCGGTCGGTCTGGTGGAAGGCGAGGCAGCTCTCTTCGAACTCCAGCCCGCAATAGGCGAGCATGCGCCGGATCTGGCCTTCGGGATCGTCGAGCACATCCTCATGCTGCACGCGCAGCACTTTGTCCGGCAGCACCTCGTCCCAGTGCGCCATCAGGTCGACATAGTCGGCATAATAGCGGCCAATTTCGGTGAGGCCGTAGGTGAACTCCTGCCCTTCGGCGAACAGCTGCTTGAAGCCGGAAAAGCAGCAATCCATCGGCGCGCGGCGCGCGTCGATGATCTTGGCATTGGGCAGGATGAGATGGATCAGCCCGACATGGCGGAAGTTGTTCGGCATCTTGTCGATGAAGAACGGCGCGCCCCGCCGGTGGATGCGGGTGTTCTCGATATAGTGCTCGCCGAACTGCGCCAGCTGCTCAGGCGTGAGTTCGTGCAGGATATCGGGATAGCGTGACTGGCCCGCCTTGCGCCCACGCAGCCGGTGGGCGAGCGCGAGCATGTCGGGCAGTTCCAGCGTGCCATCGACCTGGCTGTGGCTAGCGAGGATCTGCTCAAGCAGCGTCGATCCCGCGCGCGGCAGGCCGACAATGAAGATCGGATCGGGGGCCTCGTGCCCTGCGCCTTCGTGCTTTGCAAAAAGCTCGGCCGTGCAGCTTTCACGCTGGCGGCGCATTTCCTCGCTCATCACATCGGCGCTGTAGCGGGTCTGTGCGCGCTTCAGGGCATTGCCCTGTTCGTAATAGGTGAAACTCGCCTCATAATCCTTGCGGTCCTCGTGCGCCTTGCCGAGCGCGAAGGAGATGTGCACGCGGTCCATGAAGGCCAGATCGGGCCGTGCGACCTGCGCTTCCATCGTGGCGATTTCCGCTTCGCTGAAGGTGTAGGTCTTGAGGTTGGCCAGCGCATACCAGGCATCGCCATGCTCGGGCTTGGCGGCAAAGGCGGCGCGATAGCTGGCAATGGCCTGCTCGGTCTCGCCGGTTGTCTTCAACGCATGGCCGCGGCTGGTCAGCGTGGCCGGATCGTTGGGCACCTTTTCAAGCACCTGCTCAAACAGGGCAAAGGCGCGGGCATAGTCGCCGGTCTGCATGGACTCGATCGCGAGATGCGACTGGAACAGCGGGTTTTGGGGATCACGCTCGTATAAGGCCTGCGCCTGTTCGAGTGCCGCCTCGAACTTCTGGCGACGGCGAAGCGCATCGATATAGTCGAGCCGGACCTGGATATTGTCGGGCTCAAACGCGGCGGCGCTTTCCAGCAGGAAGTCCGCCTCGTCGAGAATGCCGAACTTGATGCCGATCTGCGCCAGCAGCCGCATGCCTTCGACATTTTTCGGATTGGCGCGCAGGAAGTGGCGGCAGATCTCCTCTGCCCGCAGCAGGCGGCCTTCGTGCAGATGGTGCGTGACGGCGACCAGTTCGCGCGGCAGCGAGGCGATGCGGGCGGCCTGCGCGCGGGCCGCCTCGGCTGCGGGGCCGGTCTGCAATTCCGCCAGCGCGCGCCAGCTGGCATCCAGCGCCGGATTGAACCGGGTCGCGCGGCTGAAAGCGGCAATGGCCGCCGCGGCGTCGCCGCGAGAGCGGGCGAGGTGCCCGGCTTCCTGCCACGCCCGGCCATATTCGGGCATCGCGGCATGAAGCCTCGCAAGCGTGGCCTGGGCCTCTTCCAGGCGGCTTAGATAGCGCAGCGAGACCGCTGCAATATACAATGCCTCGGCATTGACCGGATCGCTTGCGAGTATGGCCTCGGCCCGGCTTAGACTACCTGCGAAATCGCCCTGTTGTGCGGCCTTTTGCGCTGCGGCCAGTTCTGCATCCCGGTCACTCATTGGGTGCCCCTAGCAAAGCACAACGGCGGAGGCGACCATCGTCACCCCCGCCGTCTGCATCAGGCCTGTTCAGCCGATCAGTAGTTGTACGACATCCGCATGCCGATCGTCCGCGGACGGTTGGTGGTCACGCGAGGACGGTCGAACACATAGCTGCCCGAGATTTCGGCACGCTCGTCGAACACGTTCTCACCGTAGACTTCGAAGCGCCACTGGTCAGCCACGACACCTACGGACAGGTCCGCAATGGTGTAGCTGCCGAGCTGCAGCTTGTTGATCTCGATGATGTCCGTGTACTTCGACGACGAGTAGGTCACCTGCGGCTGGACATAGGCTTCCAGCGAGTTCGACAGATCCCACTCGTAGCGGATGCGGGCATTGCCCTGGAACTTGGGGGCATAGGCCAGCGGCTCGCCAGCCTTCACGTCCTCGGTCGGGACCAGCACGTTGGTGATCTTCGTGTCGAGGACCGAGAAGGCACCGGAAAAGGTGAAGCCGGGCAGGGCGTAAGGAGCGACGGTGAAGTCACCCTCGACACCATAGATCTCGGCATCGGCGGCATTGTCGGAGAAGAACAGGTTGACGATGGCGGGATCGAAGATGGTGGTCTGCAACCGCTCGATGTCGACAAAGAAGGCGCTGCCGTTGAAGCGGACCTGGCCGTCGACAAGGTCGAGCTTCCAACCGACCTCGTAGTTCTTGACCTCGTCGGTCTCGAGCTCGAACGGCACGGTGTAGCCGGAGCCGTTGGTGGCGCCGCCCGGACGGTTGAGCAGGCCGGGACGGAACCCTTCCGAATAGGTCGCATAGACCAGCGTATCGGGGGTCGGCGTCAGCTGGATCGAGGCCTTGTAGATGAAGCCATCGGTCTTTGCCTTATCGGGCGCGCGCACGGCGTTGTAGACCTGCTGCGCCTGTGAGGCGTTAAGGCCTGCGTCCATGATGTCCTGCAGGCTGTCGGCGAGCGTGAAGGTCTGGCGCAGCGCCGCGTTGCAGCTGTTGATGAAGGTGTATTCGCCGTCACCATCGTACAGATCGTTGAGATCGGTGCCGTAGGCGTTGGCGTCCTCGGCAGCACCCGAGTTACAGAACGAACCGTTGGCGCTCCCTTCGAAATCGACCTCGACATCATAGTAGCGGGCACCGAAGGTGACCGTGACGAGGTCGGGCATCAGATCGATGCTCGCTTCGCCGAAGATGCCGAGCTGCTTATCGGTGCGACGGATATCGTTGCGGAAGATCGTCGCCGCCGGGAACGGGCCGGGATCGCTGTTGTAACCCGGCTGCGGATAGTTCGGCGCGAAGGGGCCGAACGGCTGGGCCTGGATGTTGCCCGGGTAGGCGAAGTCGTTGCGCTCCTTCAGCTCAAGATCCGAGTAGAAGCCGCCGGCCGTGGCCCGGATCCAGAAGTCGTCAGGCGTGCTGAAGCGCAGTTCCTGCGTCAGCGTGGTCGTCTTGCTCGCGGAGGTCACATAGAGGTTGGGGGCCTGACAAGTGCCGCTCGGGCCGCCCGCGCCGGGATAGCTGACCGAGCCATCGCAGATGTAATAGGGCAGGTACTGGCCCACGAACAGGTAGTCGCTGTAGTCGATCCGTTGCTGCGTCTCGCGATCAGTGTAAGCACCGGTGTAAACGACATCGAGCATCGCGAGGCGACCTTCGACTGTCCAGCTGGTGTTGGAGAACTCGTCGTCGAGGTGATCCGGCTCGAAGCGCTGGATCTGCAGGTCGTCGAGTCCGTCCAGCTCCGGATCGGCGAAGAACACGCCGTCGGTCTCGAGGCGCTGGCGCATGTGCGATACGTTCAGCGTCCAGTCCGGGGTGATTTCCCACAGCGCGCTGGCGCGGAAGCCGGCATAGGTGGCGTCGTTGAAGTTCTCTTCGACGAGGCCTGAGTTGTCGGCCGCGATGAAGTTCACGTCGCCGTCGTCAAGCTCGCCATTGCGTGCGGCTGCGGCCTGAATGCCGCCACGTCCGCCATCGGCATAGGCGCCGGTGACCACGGTGCCGTTGGAGCGCACAGTGCCTGCGGAGCGGAAGCGGGCGCTTTCGCGCACAGTGCGCGTGCCGGCGACGTTGTCGATATAGCCGCCCTGGTTATCGACGAAGGCCACGCCGCGCACGGCCAGCGTATCGGCGACGGGCACGTTGAGCATCACCTCGGCCTTGTATGACGCTTCACCACCCTTGGTGAAGGACACCCCGGCGCTGGCGCTGGCGTCAAACCCGGCAAGGCTCGGCTTGTTGGTGATCAGGCGCACGACACCGGCCTGCGAGCTGGCACCGAACAGCGTTCCCTGCGGACCCGAGAGCACCTCGATCCGCGACAGGTCGGCGGCATAGACGTCGAGGTTGCGGCCCGGCTGCGCCAGCGGCTGTTCGTCGAGATACATGGAGACGTTGGGGGCAAGGCCCGCAACACCGGCAGTGGTCAGGCTCGGCGTGGTCGAGGCGAGGCCGCGAATGTAGATCGTCGACTGGCCCGGGCCGCTGCCGCCAGCGGTGACCGTGGGAAGCTGGTTGAGGTAGTCATCGAAGGTGTCGATGTTCAGCTCTTCCAGCTGCTCCGTGCCGAGCGCCTGAACCGAAACCGGCACGTCCTGCAGGTCTTCGGTGCGCTTGGTCGCGGTAACGAAGATGGTGTCGACACCGCCGACGCGCGGCGCTGCTGCCTCGGCCTCGGTAGTCTGTGCGGCAGCGGGTGCGGCCAAAGCGATGGCCAGCGCGCCAATCGACGCGCCGCTGGAGTATTTCAGCATCTGTAAAGTCCCCTGAAAAAGAGTTCCCCAGACCGCGCCGCACACTTTCTAAGGCGGCGCAATCCGTAAAGGAGTTCTGGCGCTAAAGCATATTGCGCTCGGTGCGTGCCAAGTAGCGGCAAGGGGAGGGGCTTGCTACCGAACCTGCCGAGATTCCCGGAGTTGAGTTCTTTGCGTTGCAATATGGCAACACGGGAAATAAAAAGTGTATATTTAGAAAGTACTCATTCGACCTTCCGAATGCATTGCATAATCCGGTCGATTTTACTTTAAAAATACTAATTAAGGGGTGGTAAAGGCGCAAGAGCAGGGCAAGTTGCTGAATTTCATGTCTGCGGGCGGCGTGCTTGCAGACTTTCCATCAACTTGCAGCTTTATTGCTCGGCTTCCCATTGCTCGCAGGCTTCGGCAGTAGTCGGCACGCCGTGGCGCTTGCGCACGATGTCGAAGGTGATGGCTTTCATGATGGCCACCCCCATCAAGGCGACGACCACGGAGAACGGCAGCGCCCCGATGACCATGGTGGTGCGGATAGCGTCAATCCCGCCGATTATCAGCATCGAGCCGACCATTACGGCCAGTGCGACACCCCAGAACAGAATGTGACGCTGGCGCTGGCCATCGGTTTCGCCTGCGCCGTTAATCGTGTTCACGATCAGGATCGCGCTGTCGGTGCTGGTGATGATATAGGTCATCAGCAGGACCACCACGAGGCCGGAGACAATTGTCGCCACGGCCGGATCGAGCAGCACGTTAAGCGTCGCAAAGAGCTGATCGGAGATCGGGGCCGCAAGGATCGCGCCATGGGCCTGGCCGCTCAATTCCAGCTCGATAGCCGTGCCGCCGACGATCGTCATCCACACGAAGCACATCAGCGAAGGCACCAGCAGCACGCCGAGCACATATTCACGCACCGTGCGTCCGCGCGAAATGCGCGCGATGAACATGCCGACAAAGGGGGCAAAGGCGATCCACCAGGCCCAGTAGAACACGCTCCAGTCAAGCTGCCAGCGCACCAGCGCCTCGCCCACCGGGGTGCCGTCGGACGGGAACAGCGTCAGCGCCGTCTGCGGCAGAGTGCGAAGATAGTCATAGACGGTGACCCCGAGCAGCTCGAAGCCGGAGAGGCCCGAGCCGACCACCACGAACAGGGCCAGCAGCGCGAAAGAGAGCCCCATGTTGAGGTTGGACAGCCACTTGATCCCTTTGCCCACGCCCGACAGGGCGCTGAGCGTGGAGGCCCCGACCAGCACTACGAGCGTGATGGCGATGGCGGCAGGCGTTGACTTGCTGTCTGCGTCGAGCAGCCAGTCGCCAAGCCCAAGTCGGCTGAGACCAGCGACAAATTGTTCGACCCCGAGCCCCAAGGTTACAGCTACGCCCAGGATCGTCGCCACGACTGCCACGACATCGACCAGGTGCCCGACGGCGCCTTCCATAGTCTTGCCGAACAGCGGGGCCAGCGCGGAGCGAATTGTGAGCGGCAAGCCGCGCCGGTAGGCGACGTAGCCGATGGCAAGGCCCACCAGCCCGTAGCAGCCCCAGGCCGCGAGCCCCCAGTGGAGGAAGGTGTAGATATAGGCAGACTGCACCGCCTCGGGCGATGCTGCGGCGACGGCGCCGCGGATGATCTCCGGATTGTTCTGGAAATGGGCCAGCGGTTCACCGGTCGAATAGGTCAGCATGCCGATGCCGATGCCTGCGCCAAACAACATGGAAAACCAGCTGAAGTAGCCGAACTCGGGCTCTTCTCCGGGATTGCCGATCCGCATGGACCCGGCCTGCGGGATAAGTGCGAGGCCGAGGCAGACGACCATCAGTGCCGCAACGAGATAGACGTACCAGCCAGAGAAGTTCGCAACGATGGAAGAGTTGACGACGTTGAGCGTTGCGTTGGCCGAAATCGGGAAGAAGATTGCCCACATGATGATGAGCGAAACGATGATCTTTGACGGGATCGTTACCTCACGGCTGAAGCCGTCGTAAAAGCCGCGATCATGCGTGTTGATATCCAGCTCCACCAGAGGGGGAGATATGTATGATTCGTTTGATTCCGGCATCAGCACCCGTCTTGCGGTCGCACAAACGATACACGGTTTGTGCACGTGGCGACGCGTTTATCAGTGTCGGTCGAGGGTCCTGTTACATAGGGCGCAACGCCTCGATTGCAACTTACTGGTGCGTGCGGGGCACCGGCTGGCCAGCTTTGGCGCACAATCGTGGTTGGCACGAGAAAGCGGCGATTGATCCGGCCGAAAAAGCAGGCTAGGCCGCGCTCATCGCACGCTGGTGCTGGAAGGGCTGCTGGATCGGCCCGGAAAAATCCAGCCGATCCAGCGTGTTGCGGGTGTAGCTCAATGGTAGAGCAGCAGCTTCCCAAGCTGACGACGAGGGTTCGATTCCCTTCACCCGCTCCAACTTACCCCTTCTTCAGCGACATTTTCAGCAGCGCATAGCCGCCGAACGCCGCAACCAGCGAGCCCGAGAGCACGCCCAGCTTCACCGCGTCGACCTGCGCCGGGTCGGCAAAGGCGAGGTTGCCGATGAACAGGCTCATCGTGAAGCCAATCGCGGCCAGCAGCGACACCGCATGGACCTGCCGCCAGCCCACATTCTCCGGCAAGCTAGCCAGCTTCAGCTTCACCGCCACGAAGGCCAGTCCGAAGATGCCCACCTGCTTGCCGATCAGCAGCCCCAGCGCGATGCCCAGCGGCAGCGGTGCGAGCAGGTCGGCTGGAGACAGCCCGGTGAGGCTCACCCCCGCATTGGCAAAGCCGAAGATCGGGATCACGAGGAAGGCCACCCACGGATGCAGGCCATGCTCCATATGCTCGAGCGGGGCCGATCCGTCGCGCGCGGTGAGCGGAATGGTCATGGCGGCGGCAACGCCCGCAAGCGTGGCATGGACACCGGACTTCAGCACGAAGACCCACAGCACCACGGTCAGGATCACATAGGGGATAGAGGAACCGATCCGCAGCCGGTTGAGTGCGATCAGTCCCGCCAGCGCCGCTGCGCCGCCCGCCAGCATACCGGTATCGATAGTGCCCGAATAGAACAGGGCGATGATGGTGATTGCGCCGATATCGTCGATCACTGCGATGGCCAGCAGCAGCGCCTTGAGCGCAACCGGCACGCGCGGGCCGAGCAGCGACAGCACGCCGAGCGCAAAGGCAATGTCGGTGGCGGCGGGGATCGCCCAGCCAGCGACGTTTTCAGGCGAGCCAGAATTGAGCGCGAGAAACACTAGGGCGGGCAAAGCCATGCCGCCGATGGCCGCAAACAGCGGCAGCGAGGCCTTGTTCCAGCTCGACAACTGCCCTTGCACCACCTCGCGCTTCACTTCGAGGCCGACGAGGAAGAAGAACACCGCCATCAGGCCGTCGTTGATCCACAAGAGCAGTGGCTTGTCGATCGCGAAGCTGCCCACCGTCACGGCGACGGGCAGTTCGAGCGTGCCGAAATAGGCGCTCGCGGCAGCGCTGTTGGCAGCAATGAGCGCCAGCAGCGCGGCTGCGATAAGGACGATACCGCCGGCGCTTTCCTGTTTCAGGAAGTCGCGTAGGGCCACGGTTGCGCGCGTCAGCATCGGTCAGGCCGCTTGCGGTTGCGGCTTGGCAAGGCGCTGGATGGCGCGCTTCATGGCGCTCCTGATGCGCTGGCGCAAATGCTGCAAGTGCAGCAGAGCAAGGCCGTTGGGCTTCTCGCGCTGTTGCTCCAGCGACAGGCGTTCTTCCACGCGCTGCAGGTATTCGGTCAGTTTGTAGATGCGGGCCTTCATGTCACGTCTCCGAAAGTGAGGGTTGTCGATCGGACGGCCGCGCACAGGCGGGGGGCATAGGAGGGCAGGCCAGGTCCCGTGCATCGGCCGTCCGATGCGGTCCGACATCACAAGCACCAGGAGGTTGCTTGCCAGAGGGGCCCGGTCCGCATGACAACAATGTTCCCGGCAGCCGGAGGTTTCAATCGCGGGGCAGTTTCCTCGATCCTTTGCCCGATTGGCTTTCATGTGCTCGAAGAGGGCTAGGGGATTGAAAATAAGGCGAATAACCAGATCGATCAGGCTGGAGGTGGTTGGGCCATAGGCAAAGGCTATCGAATGGTGGTGCCTCAGCCTATCGTTTGCATCCCCGGCAAAGCCAGCATGCACTGAAACGACGAAGGGCGCGGGAAGACCCCACGCCCTTGCAATTTGCCGTGATGACCGCCTCAGGCGGACAATTGCGCGATCCGGTCTTTCAATCGCAGCCGTTGCAGTTTGAGCTGCTTGAGCTCTGCCTGACGGGCCACTGCCTTGGTGGTGTCGATCAGGCGATCGAGCGCGCGATGCCGGGCCAGCAGGTTCTTGAGGTGCGCTTCAGCCATCATTGGTCTCCTTGTGTTGTTCGCCTCCAAGCTGGCCATAATCGGCGTAATGTGCCAATCGATCTGATAGTAGTAATTCGATAGATTGAGGCTATCATCGCCATGCCGACCTTGCGCCAATTCGAGTATCTGGTCGCGCTGGACGACCATGGCCATTTCGGCCGGGCGTCCGCCGCCTTGCATGTCTCGCAGCCGACCCTCAGCCAGCAACTGAAGCAACTGGAAGAACGGCTGGGCGCGGTGCTGGTCGATCGCGGTTCAACCGGGGTTACACTCACTCCGATCGGCCGCGACGTGGTGGGCAAGGTCCGCGCGATCCTGGCCGAGGTGCAGGATGTGAAGCGGATCGCCGCGCGCAGTGCCGAGCGCATGGCGGGCACCTTCCGTCTGGGCGTTTCGCCCACGCTCGGCCCCTATCTGTTGCCCGAGGTCATCGCCCGCCTGCATCGCGACTATCCCGACATGAAGCTGCATATCCGCGACGGTATTCCCGATGAGCAGGTGCAACACCTGCGCAACGGCGCGCTCGACCTTCTGCTCGCGCCCTTGCCGGTGGTGGGCGACGACATCGAGATCGAGCCGCTGTTCCGCGAGCCGTTGAGCGTCGTCGCCACGCCCGATCATCCGCTCGCGGCCAAGGTCGCGGTGAAGCAGTCGGAGCTTGCCGGGGAGCACTTCCTCAGCCTCGATCCGCGCCATCATTACCACCGGCAAGTCCGCGACATTTGCGACGAGCTGGGCGCGGTGGTGCTCAAGGACTACGAGGGCACCAGTCTCGATTCCATCCGCCAGATGGTCGCTTCGGGGATTGCGCTGGCGCTGCTGCCCGAGCTTTACCTGCGCTCGGAAGCAGGGGGCGAGCGGTCGATCGTGCGGCTCGATGTGATCGACTGGTCGGCCTATCGCTCGGTCGGCCTGATCTGGCGGCGCAGTTCGCCTGCAGCCGAGATGTTCCGGGTGGTTGCCGCCGCCATCGGCAAGGCCGCGCGCGAAGCGATGAAGCGGCCCGCAGCGTGAGCGGCGATCCGGCCTAGCTCACCCTATCCCCGACAGATATAGACCGGGCAGCATGCCGACCTTCTTCCTCGCCTTTCTCGCCACCGTCTTGGTGATCGCTGCCGGGCGTGATGCACTGTTCGTGGCCCGGTTGTCGGAGGCGCATAGCCGGGCGCCGGGGCTCCATGTCGCCATCGTGCTGGCGGTGCTGGCCTTTGCGACTGTGCCGGTGTGGCTGGCAGGCTCGATGGCGCCCCTGCTCGGCGGGGCGGCGGGGCGGCTGTTCGTGGCCGTGGCCTTGCTGGTGGCGGGGGCGGAACTCTTGTTGCTGCGCTCCTCGCCAGCGCCCGCCGAGCCGACGCAGTCCACCGTGGCGACGGCGCTGGTGCTGGCCGTGCGGCTGGTTTCGGGCGCTTCTGGCTTCCTGTTGCTGGCGCTGGCAGCGCGCGGCACGGCGCCTGCCGCCTTCACCGCCGCAGGTGGCCTGGTAGGGGCGCTTGCGGTCTTGTCGGCGGCGGCAATTGCAGGTGAAGACTGGGAACGGCTGCCGCTTGCCATCGTGCGACCATCGGTTGGCGTCGCGCTCCTGCTGGCGGCCACAGTGATTGGATGGATCGCAATAACGTAGCCGGGAGATCGGTTCTTTCGATCAGTGCAATCGTCCATTTGGAGGAAACGTTGGCACGGTTGCGGCGTTGGCAAGATGAACATCACAACGAAGAAGAGGACCATCAACAATGGCTACCACGGGTGACAATTCGAAGCAGGCACTGATCGAGGGTCTGAATGGCCTGCTGGCCGATCATTTCGCGCTCTATATCAAGACCAAGAACTTCCACTGGCATGTGAAGGGCCCGCGTTTCCGCGACCTGCACCTGCTGTTTGACGAGCAGGCCGTCGAGATTCAGGGCCAGATCGACATTATCGCCGAGCGCGTGCGCAAGAACGATGCGAAGACGCTGACCTCGCTGTCGACGATCATGGCCGCCACCAGCGTGCCCGAAGAGAACGCTACTGACCTCGATGCCGATACGATGGTGAAGCAGCTGAGCGAAGATAATGCCGCGCTCATCGCCAGCCTCAAGGCGCTCAAGGACGCAGCCGACAAGGCGGGTGACAACGCCACCGACGGCCTGATCGACGACTGGACCGACATGGCCGAACAACGGTTGTGGTTCCTCAAGGCATCTCTCGGGTGAACCGTCCGGGCCTCACCGCGGCTCGCCATGGGGCGCGCTGCGGTGTAGGCAGCGGGCATGACCAACGTAGACCTCGTCCAGCAGGCGGATGATGCCGCCATTGCCGCCTTCCTCGAAGGCCTTCTCAAAGCCCGCCTGCGCGAAGACCATCGCCCCATAGCGATCTGTCTGCCGGGCGGATCGACCCCGTTCCCGATCCTGCAGAAACTGGCCGAGACCATGACCGACTGGAGCGGGATCGAGGTCTGGCCGGGCGACGACCGGATCGTTCCCGAGGACCACGCCGCCAGCAACACCGGCAAGCTGCGCGCTCTGCTTGAGCCGCTCGGCGCGCGTGTGGTTGCCTTGGAAGAGGGCGCCGCGCCGCCGCATTTTTCGCTCGTCTGGCTCGGGATGGGGGCCGACGGCCACATTGCCTCGCTGTTTCCCAACACCGATCCGCAGGTGGATGATCAGGTGGCGGTTCGCCGCCTGACGCCCGATCCGCTGCCGCCCGAAGCGCCGTTCGACCGGCTGACGCTTACCATTCCGGCCTTGCTCGATACCGACGAACTGATGTTCGTGATCCGCGGTGACGACAAGCTCAAGGTGTTCGACGGCGCACGAGCCGGTGCACACGATCTGCCCGTGGCGCGGCTGCTTGGCGCGGCGCGGCAGACGGTGACATGCTTCGCCTGAGCCAACGGGCGCTCGCACGCCTGGCCTATCGCATCGCTCACCACCTGCGCCTGTGGTACTGGCGCTTGCGCAAGCCCACCGTGCATGGCTGCGCGGTGATCGCGCGCAATCGCGCGGGCGAACTGCTGCTGGTGCGGCCAAGCTACGATGGGTCGCTCTGGCAGTTTCCCGGCGGAGGGATTGGGCGCGACGAAGACCCGCTTGAGGCCGCCCGCCGCGAATTTGCCGAGGAAACCGGACTTGCCCTCCATGCGGCCCGCTCACTCGGGGCGCACCAGCGCGATCTGCACGGGGCGACCAATGTGCTCCATGTCGTGATCGGCGAGGCCGAGGGCGAGCCTCACGGCGATGGCCGCGAGATCGTCGCCGCCGGCTGGTTTGCGCGCATCGCCTTGCCTGACGAACGCAAGGCGAGCGTCGGCGACTGTATCCGCATCGCGCGGATCTAGAGCAGGCTCAGCTGCGCGTCGTTGCGGGGAGGGGCATCGCCATCGGCGCGTTCGAGGTTGCTCAGCGTCACGCCCATCAGCCGGATCGGCTGGGCCAGTGGCAGTTCCGCCTCCAGCAGTTCCTCGGCCAGCTGGGTGAATTCGTCGCGCCCGCTTACGCAGTGCGGCACCGAGCGCGAGCGGGTGGCGGTCTGGAAATCACGGTATTTGAGTTTCAGCGTTACCGTGCGCCCGCGCGCCTGCTTTTCGGCGATCCGTTCCCACACGATGTCGACGATCCGCGCCAGCGTTTCGCGCAGTTCCTCGGGCTTGGAGATATCCTCGGAGAAGGTCCGTTCCCCGCCGATCGACTTGCGCGCCCGGTTCGACCGCACGGGGCGCAGATCAATTCCGCGCGCGGCGCGAAAAAGGTAGTCACCAAAGCTGCCGAAATGGGCGGCGAGGTAGGCGCGGTCCTTGGTCGCGAGGTCAGCGCCGGTTTCGATCCCCAGCCGCGCCATCTTCTCCGCGCCCTTGGGGCCGATCCCGTGGAACCGGCGCACCGGCAGCGAGGCGACGAACTGCGCGCCTTCGCCGGGGCGGATCACACACAGGCCGTCGGGCTTGTTCTGGTCGCTCGCCAGCTTGGCGAGGAACTTGTTGTACGACACGCCCGCCGAAGCGGTGAGCTGCGTTTCCTTGCGGATTTGCGCCCGGATCAGCTCGGCAATGCGGGTGGCCGAGCCGATCCCGCGGATATCGTCGGTCACGTCGAGATAGGCCTCGTCGAGGCTCAGCGGTTCGACTTCCTCGGCATAGTGGTGAAAGATCGCGCGGATTTGCTCCGACACCTCGCGATAGACGTCAAACCGGTGTTTCACGAAAATCAGCTCGGGGCAGCGCCGCTTTGCCGTGACCGAGGGCATCGCGCTTTTGACGCCGAAGCGCCGCGCCTCATAGCTTGCCGCCGCCACCACGCCGCGCCCGCTGGACCCGCCGACCGCCACCGGACGGCCGCGCAAGGAGGGATCGTCGCGCTGTTCAACGCTGGCGAAGAAGGCATCCATATCGACATGGATGATCTTGCGTAGCCCCAGAGCTTCTTCGGGCGCTTCGGCGTCGTCGTCCAGCATGGTGGAACGAATATGGTGCGTTTTGGCGTTTGCGGCAATGCAACAGAGCCGATAAGGGCCATTGCATGCCCAAGCGCAAGTCCTCCGATATACAGATTGGCCCCCGCGAGCTGGTCGGGCTGCTCGCCCTGATGATGAGCCTCAACGCGCTCGCCATCGACGCCATGCTGCCCTTGCTCGACGAGATCGCCCGCGATCTCGCCGTGGTCGACGGGAATCGCCGTCAGCTGGTGGTGGCGGTCTATACCATCGCGATGGGTATCGGCTGTCTCGTGCCGGGCAGCTTTGCCGACCGTTTCGGCCGCCGCCCGATCATCCTCACCGCGCTGGCTGCCTATTGCACCTTGTCGCTTGTCACCGCCTTCCTCACCGATTTCGAGGTGTTGTTGTGGGTGCGCGGGCTCACCGGCGTGGTCTGTGCGGGCCTCATGGTCACGCCGATGGCCATCGTGCGCGATCTCTACGAAGGCGATGCGATGGCGCGGTTGATGTCGCTGGTCTCGGCCGTGTTCATCACCGTGCCCGTGGTCGCGCCCAGCCTTGGCGCAGCGATTGCGCTGGTGGCCGGATGGCGGTTCATTTTCGCCGCGCTGGCGATGATGGGGGGGATTGCGGCCGTGTGGGTCTGGTTCCGTCTGCCCGAGACGCTCAGTGAGAAAAACCGCCAGCACATCGACGTTCCGGTGATCTTGCGGAACATGAAGATAGCGGTGTTGAACCGGCAGGCGGTTGGCTACGTGTTCGGCGCGGCGCTGCTGATGGGCGGTGTGTTCGGCTATGTGAACTCGGCGCAGCAGCTCTATCAGGACTTTTTCGGCGTAGGCACCTGGTTCCCGGTGCTGTTCGGCGGGACGGCGGCGATGATGGCGATTTCCAGCCTCGTCAATTCGCGCATCGTGATGCGTTTTGGCGCGCGGCGGGTGAGCCATGCGGGCACCTTGATGTTCATCGTGGTCAGCGCGACGCAGGTCTGGTCGTCCTATGCCCACCCGGGCAACATTTACTGGTTCCTGCCGTTGATGAGCGTGAACCTCGCCCTGATCGGCTTCCTCGGTTCAAACTTCAGCTCGATTGCGATGCAGCCGTTCTCGAACATCGCGGGCGCTGCTTCGAGCATACAGACCTTCTTCCGCATGTTCGGCGCGGCCATGGTCGGCGTGGTGATCGGGCAATCTTATGACGGCACGGCGCTACCCTTCGCCTGGTCGCTGCTCGGCACCTCGGTGATGGCGCTGATCCTTGTGCTGTTCAGCGAGCGGGGCGTGCTGTTCCGCCGCCTCCACTATCCTCCGCAGAAGACGGTTCCGCTAAGGTGAGCGCGCTTTACGACCTCATCGTGATCGGCGGCGGGGTCAACGGCGCGGGCGTGGCGCGCGACGCCGCCGGGCGCGGGGCGAAGGTCCTGCTGCTCGAAGCGGGCGACCTTGCCAGCGGCACCTCGAGCAAGTCGACCAAGCTGATCCACGGCGGCCTGCGCTATCTCGAATATGCCGAGTTCGCGCTGGTGCGCGAGGCACTGGGCGAGCGCGAGAAGCTGTGGGCCATTGCCCCGCACATCGTCTGGCCAATGCGCTTCGTGCTGCCGGTGAGCGAGGGGATGCGCCCGCGCTGGATGCTGCGCGCAGGGCTGTTTCTCTATGACCATATCGGCAAGCGCGAAGACCTTTCGGCCACCCGCACGATAAGGCTGAAGCGCGATGCGGCGGGCAAGGCGCTGTTGCCGGGGCCGACGCACGGCTTCGAATATTCGGACTGCTGGGTCGACGATGCGCGGCTGGTGGTGCTCAACGCGCTCGATGCCGCGCGCAAGGGGGCCGAGGTCCGCACCCGCGAGCCTGTCACCAGCGCGCGGCGCGATGGCGACGGGCTGTGGCAGGTCACGAGTGTGCAGGGCAGCTATCGCGCCCGCGCCGTGGTCAATGCGGGCGGGCCGGGGGCCGATGATGTCGCGCGCACGATGGGTCGCAAACCTGCTTTCGGCCTGCGCCGGGTGCGCGGTTCGCATATCATTGTGCGCCGCCGCTTCGGGCATGATCGCGCCTATATCCTGCAACTGCCCGACACGCGGATTTGCTTTGCCATTCCCTATGAGGGCGAGTTCACCCTGATCGGCACCACCGATGCCGATCATGACGGTCCGCTCGACGATGTGAATGCCAGCGAGGCCGAGATCGCCTATCTGATCGAGGCGTTTAACGCGAACTTCGCCGATCCGATCGCCCGCGAAGATGTCGTCTGGACCTATGCCGGGGTGCGCGCTCTGATCGACGAGGGGGAAGACCGGCCGGAGGCGGCAACGCGCGGCTATCGCATGTCGCTTTCGGCCAAGAGCGAGGGTGCGCCGGTGCTGGGCATCTATGGCGGCAAGATCACCTCCTATCGCCACTTGGCTGAGGAGGCGGTGGATATGCTCGGCACCCGGCTCGATTGCCTCGCCAAGCCTGCCTGGACGGCGGATGCACCGCTGCCGGGGGGAGACTTCCCCAAGCTCGCGCAGCCGATCCTCGTGCGCGAATTGCAGGTGGACTATCCGTTCCTGACCGAGGCCGAGGCCTTGCGGGTGGGGCGTGCCTATGGGCTCGACGCGGTGCTGTGGCTGGGCGAGGCGAAGACGCGCGCCGATCTCGGGCGCGACTTCGGCTGCGGTTTGAGCGAGGCCGAGGTGGAGTACCTCAAGCGCGTGGAATGGGCGCAGACCGCCGAGGATGTGCTGTGGCGCCGCACTAAGCTGGGGCTGCATATGAGCGCGGAGCAGCGCGCTGCCTTGGCGGAATACCTCGGCGACTGATCCGCACCCGTTTGTCCTGAGCTTGTGAGGCTCAGTCCTCTTTCTTGCGCACGTCCTCGTCGCGCAGCGGAGTGTACTTCACCTCGGCAGGCTTGCCCGCCATGCGTGCGCGCACCATCAGTTCGCCGCGCGTCCACTTCGGCATTTCGCTGGGCGGCCAGGCCCCCAGCCGCGCTTCCTTCAGCGCCGAGAGCACATGGCCGAGCTTCTCGAACTTGGTCGTATGCACCCGGCTGTCCCATGCCAGCTCTGCCGCCTCGACCACCTTGCGCCCGATCGCGCCATAGATGTTCGCCGCCGACAGCACCGCCCAGCGCTGGCGGAAGTGCAGGTGCCGTGCGCCCAGCCGAGCTGCCGCTTCGTGCTGTTCGGCCATATGGACCAGCCGCCGTGCCAGCGTGACCAGCTTGTCGCGGTACATCGGCTTCATCAGCTGGCCGGGCGGGATATCCATCTCCACCAGCCATTCGACCGGCAGGTAGCAGCGGCCCGCTGCATCGTCTTCGGAAAGGTCGCGGGCGATGTTGCTGAGCTGGAACGCGAGCCCGAGGTCGCAGGCCCGGTCAAGCGTCTCGCTCTCGCTGTCAGGCACGCCCATGACCTTGGCCATCATCACTCCCACCGCGCCCGCGACATGGTAGCAATAGCGCATCAGGTCGGCCTCGGTGCGCGGACGCCAGCCCTCGGCATCAAGCGCGAAGCCGTCGATAACATCGTCGCACATGGCTTGTGTGAGGCCGCATTCGGCGGCGACCAGTCCGAGCGCGTCAAAGGCGAGGTCCGACGTCGGCTGGCCATCCAGCGCGCGGTGGGTGAGGATGCGGATCGCTTCGACCCGGTCGTGCCCTTGCTTCTCGTCAAGGTTGAGCGGGCCGCCGTGGTCCTGCCCGTCGGCAATGTCGTCGCAGCGGCGGCACCAGGCATAGAGCAGGTGCGCGCGATCACGGGTGGTCTTGTCGAACAGCAGCGAGGCGGTGGCAAAGCTCTTCGAGCCCAGCGCGATAGATTCCGCAGACCGTTTCACGAGCGCTGCCCGGCTGCGCCCGCCGCCGGCTGAGCGATAGGGCTGCTTGACGACGAGGCTGGCGACCAGCGGGCGAGGGCGGATGCGCTTCACAGGTCGTCCACCCGCATCTGCACCACCGTTTTTGCCGGAGTGAAGGTGCTCATCTTGGCCAGCAAGTCGTCGAGGCTTTCCGCGGCAATCAGGATTTCGCGATGCGCGCTGCGGACGAAGCCGACCTCGGCCATATGTGTGTTGAACGCGATCAGGCCATCGTAATAGCCAAAGGCGTTGAGCAGGCCGACCGGCTTGGCGTGATAGCCCAGCTGCGCCCAGCTGATCGCCTCCCACAGCTCGTCCATCGTGCCCACGCCGCCGGGCAGGGTGATGAAGCCATCGGCAAGGTCGGTGAAGGCCTGCTTGCGCTGGTGCATCGTGTCGACCACCTGCAGCTCGGTCAGGCCCTTGTGGGCCACTTCGAGGTTCACAAGGGCAGTGGGGATGACGCCGATCACCTCGCCGCCCGCGCCCAGCGAGCCATCGGCCACCGCGCCCATCAGCCCGGCCTTGCCGCCGCCATAGACCACGCCAATCCCACGCTCAGCCAGCGCTGCGCCGGTCTCTCGGGCGAGCGCCATGTAGCGTGGGTCGGCGGGGGTGGCCGAACCGCAATAGACGGCGAGCCGCTTCATCGGGCGAGATCCTCGATCATCAGCCCGGCGGTTGCCTTGGCGCTGCCGACCACGCCGGGAATGCCCGCGCCGGGATGGGTGCCCGCGCCCACGAGGTAGAAGTTCTCGATCACGTCATCGCGATTGTGCCCGCGGAACCATGCGCTTTGTGTAAGCACCGGTTCAAGGCTGAAGGCGCTGCCGAGGTGGGCGTTCAGATCGCGGCTGAAGTCGGTCGGCGCATAGTGGAAGCTGGTGACGATCCGGTCGTGGATGTCGGGGATCAGCCGCCGTCCGACTTCATCGAGGATGCGCTTTTCCAGCTGCGGCCCAACCACCGACCAGTCGATCGCCAGCTTGCCCCGATGCGCCACCGGCACCAGCGCATAGAAGGTGCTCTTGCCCTCGGGCGCCATGCTGGGGTCGGTCACGGTCGGGTGGTGGAGGTAGATCGAGAAGTCGTCGGGCAGCACGCCGTGGGTATAGATGTCGTCGAGCAGGCCTTTGTAGCGCGGGCCGAACAGGATCATGTGGTGCGGAATGCCGGGCCAGCTGCCCTCGACCCCGAAGTGGACCACGAACAGGCTGGGCGAGAAACTCTTCTTCGTCAGCGCCTTGCCTTGCGCCTTGCCCCGGTGGCTGTCGCCGAGCAGGTCGCGGTAGGAGTGGACGATATCGGCGTTCGAGGCGACCGCGTCGAATTCGCCGTACCAGCCGCTCTTGGTGTGCACGCCCTTGGCGCGCTTGCCGAGCGTCTCGATCCGGCTGACCGGATCGCCGAGCATGACCTTGCCGCCGATCCGCTCGAAATGGCGCACCATGCCGGCGATCAGGCGGTTGGTGCCGCCGCGCGTCCACCACACGCCGCCGTCTTTCTCCAGCTTATGGATCAGCGCGTAGATCGCGCTGGTCTTCATCGGGTTGCCACCTACCAGCAGGGTGTGAAAGCTCAGCGCCTCGCGCAGCTTTTCGCTGCGGATGAACTTGCTGACCATGGCATAGACGCTGCGCCAGGCCTGGTACTTCATCAGAGCAGGCGCGGCCTTGATCATCGAGGAGAAGTCGAGGAACGGCACCTTGCCGAGCTTGACGTAGCCCTCCTCGAACACCCCGGCGGAATATTCGAGGAACCGTTCGTAGCCCTGCACGTCGGCGGGATCGAGCTTGGCGATCTCCTTGCGCAGCGAGGCCTCGTCGTTCGAATAGTCGAAGTTGGTGCCGTCGGGCCAGTTGAGCCGGTAAAACGGCATGACCGGCATCAGCTCGACATCGGCCGCCATGTCGTGGCCCGAGAGCGCCCATAGTTCCTTGAGGCAATCGGGATCGGTGACGACGGTGGGCCCGGCATCGAAGGTGAAACCGTCGCGCTCCCAGAAATAGGCCCGTCCGCCGGGCTTGTCGCGCGATTCGATCACGGTGGTGGAGATGCCGGCGCTTTGCAGGCGGATGGCAAGGGCAAGCCCGCCAAATCCGGCGCCGATCACGCAGGCGGTGCGACCTTCAGCATGGGTCATTGATCGTCCTTGTGTTCGGGTGCCAGCAATGGCGGGGCAGGGCGTGTCAGGGCCGCGATAGCCCGAGATATGGGAACAGGTGGCTTGCCCGCAAGCACTCTTGCACGATCGGCCAGGGTTGAACGCCCGGCATAGAAGCGCTCGATCAGGGTTTCGGACAGGCGGTAGAAGCGTTCGAACACGCGGTAACGTTCCTCGGGCCGCGCGGCGCCGAACAGCATGCGCCCGAGCAGGCGATAGAAGCCCATCGCGCGCCAGTGCTCTTGCGCTCTGGCTTCGAGCCTTGCGGCCAGCTGGTCGCCCGGAAGCTGGGCATCGGCGGCCACGGCCAGCGCAGTGGCGACCGCGAAGGGCAGGGTGTAGCTGGTCAGTGGGTGGACGAAACCGCCCCGCGCGCCCGCCATGGCCACGCCCGCAATCTGTCGCTCGGCCCTGAAGGCGGCGAAGTCGCCCCCGGTTATCACCGGCAGCACGCCCGTTTCGCTGCTGAGGACCTGGCCTTCCCAGCCTTGCGCCAGCGCATAGTCGTCCAGCCGCGCGCTGAGGGCGGCATGGTCAAGCGCGGGGCTGTCCTGATAGTAGGTGTCTTCAATAAAGACCTCGTGCGCACTGAGCGGCAGGACATAGACGAAGCGGTAGCCCCCCAGCTGCGCGACCGTGGCATCCATAATCACCGGCGCGGTGAGGCCATGCGGGCGGGCGAGGCGCATCTGCCGCCCCATGAACACCTGCCACCCGCCAGACAGCGTCGCGGTGGGGGCAAAGCCGCGACAGTCGATCACCGCGCGCGCCTCGATGCGGGTGCCATCGCCGAGCGTAACGCCGCTAGCGTCGAGCTTGGTCACTTCGGTCTCGGTCAGGATCGCTTCTGCGGGAAGGTCGCAGGTCAGCACGGCGGCGAAGTCCTCGCTCGCGAGCGAGCAATAGCGGCTGGACAGATGGCGGCTATGCTTGGGGAAACGCACATCGTAGCCCGCATCCCATTCGGTCGTGCGGAAGGGTGCGAGCAGCGCCTCACCGCCTGCGGGAAGATCGCTGGCAAACCAGCTCCAGCGGTGATTGCCGCCCAATTGCGCGCCGGCCTCGATCAGCCGCAGCGACAGGTCGGGCCGCGCCTGCGTCACAGCGAGCGCAATCAGCCCCCCGGCCAGCCCGCCGCCAACAATGGCCATATCGCAGGTCTGCCCGGTCATGGAACTTACGATAGCGGATAGCTCTTGCGGAACCAACTCGATGCGCCGAACATTTTACCTGAAATCGGGGAGTTCCTTTATGTCCAGTTATTCGATTAAGGCCGGCCTCGCGCTTGCCGCTGCCACTTTGGCGCCTGCCGCTGCCAATGCCCAGGGAGGCGAGGAGCCGGTAGACATGAGCAATAGCGTCTATTCCGGCGACTATCTCTCGGTGGGCGTGGGCGTGGCGGTGAACCCGAGCTACCTTGGCTCGGACGACTACGTGTTCACGCCGCTGCCAATTGTGCAGGGCTCGCTGGGCGGGGTGGGTATCTCTCCGCGCGGCGGCGGGCTGGCGCTCGATTTCGTCTCCAATTCTGGCGACGGTGTCGATTTCGACCTTGGGGTGGCGGCGCGGCTGCGTGCCAACCGCAATACCCAGATCAAGGATGAAGTGGTCGCCAGTCTCGGCAAGCTCAACAAGGCGATCGAGGTCGGCCCCACGGCGGGTGTGACCTTCAACAAGGTGTTGAATCCCTACGACAGCCTGACGGTCAGCACCGATGCGGCCTGGGACATCAACGGCGCACACAAGGGCTTCGTGCTCAGCCCCTCGGTCACCTATTTCACCCCGCTTAGCCGCGGCATGGCGGCCAGCCTGTCGGTCTCGACCGAATATGCCGACGCCAAGTTCCAGGACTACTATTTCGCCGTCAGCCCCGCGCAGAGCTTGGCGACCGGCGGCGAATTGCCCGCGTTCCAGCCTTCGGGTGGCGGCTTCACCCGCGCGGGGGTCACGCTGTTGACGGGTATTGACCTCGATGGCGACCTCACCAACGGTGGCTTCGCGCTGATCGTAGTCGGCGGCTATTCGCGGGTGCTGGGCGATGCGGCGGAATCGCCCTTCACCAGTGTACGCGGCTCGAAAGACCAGTTCTTCGGCGCCTTCGGGGTCGGCTACACCTTCTGAGGTTTGATCGCGGCCCCTATTCCGCGTCCTTCTCGATCATCAGATCGGGCCGGGGCGCGGGGACGGGGGCCGTGCGGTCACCGCTCTTCAGGTAGGTGTCGAACCATTCCATCATGCGCAGGTTATAGTCGTAGCGCGATGCCGCCATCGCATTGCCGTGGCCTTCGCCCGGATACCACACCAGCCGCAGCGGCGTATCGGGCTGGCGCAGCTTGATGTTGCGATAAAGCTCGAGGCTCTGCGTCGGGCTGACCCGCGGGTCTTCCTCGCCGTGCATGATCAGCAGCGGCGTTTCTGCCTGCCCGGCATAGGTGATCGGGCTCCGCTCAAGCGTGAACGCGAAGTCGTCCCAGGGCTGCGCGCGGGCGTGGACGAGGAACTCCTCGTTCGGGATATCGGTGGTGCCGAGCTTGGACAAAAGGTCGGAAATGCCCACGAACATGACGCCTGCCGCGAACTCGTCGGAATAGCGCGTTGCGCTCCAGGCGGTAGCATATCCGCCGTAGGAGCCGCCGGTCACACCGACCCGGTCGCCATCGGCCACCAGCATCTCGACCAGGGCCTTCTTGGCATCGACCAGATCGTCAAACTCCTTGCCCGCGGCATCGCCCTGATGCTGCTTCGAGAAGGCCGTGCCATAGCCGGTCGAGCCGCGATAGTTGGGCAGGAACACCGCATAGCCCTGGCCCGCCGCCACTTGGCCGGGGCTGGAATAGCTGGTCACCCAGCCGTTGCTCTCGTGCGATTCTGGCCCGCCGTGCACGTCGAGGATCAGCGGCGATCCGCCCAGTGGAGGCTCTCCCACCGGCTCGATCAGAATGCCCTCGATCACCTGTCCGTCGCGCGCGGCATAGGTGAGCGTGCGCTGGGCTCCGAAGTCGATCTCCGACAGCCACGGGTTGTGCTCGGTCCAGCGCTCGAACCCGCTGCGCGAGGCGACGAACAGCTCTGTCGGGTGCGCGGGCGAATTGGCCTTGGCGATGAGGATGTTGCCGCCCTGATCGAGCCCGGTCAGGATCAGCTCGCCCGGATCGACCGTGCTGAGCGCCTCGCCGCTATCCGAATAGTAGCGCAGCAGACTCTGTGCGCCGGTGTGGATCACGCTGGCGAGCCGTCCGTCGGCCATCCACTCGGCATCGACCGCCGCCTCGGGCGCGCCTTCGTTCAGCGCGGTGAACTCCCCGGTGGTCGCATCGACGAGG
>CENV01086682.1_pt1 | contig 33285 bp, 28 predicted proteins | sample 530231 | NCBI WGS metagenome assembly CENV01 (sample SAMEA2619815, study PRJEB7988) | marine metagenome | biome: marine biome (ENVO:00000447); feature: surface water layer (ENVO:00002042); material: "saline water (ENVO:00002010), including plankton (ENVO:xxxxxxxx)" | depth 5 m
CCCAAGCGCGGCATGGCGGCAGGCCGGCCCGTTCGGGGTTCCGGCCCGTCCCCTGTTTCTCTTTTACCCGCCCCCTCTCATCGAGGTGATCGCCGAAGTTCCCCACGGTCCCCCGCGCAGGTTTTTATGGCGGCGGGCCTGGTTCGATATCGTTTCGGCCGAAGGTCCCGAGCGCATAGCGCCCGAATGGTGGCGCAAAACCAGCGATACGCAGGCGCGCGATTACTTCCGCATCGAGGATGCGGCCGGGCACCGGTTCTGGGTGTTCCGGTACGGGTTCTACGGCATCGGCACCAAGCCGGTGCGCTGGTATCTGCATGGGGTGTTTCCATGAGCTTTTATGCGGAACTGGCGACGACCACCAATTTTTCCTTTCTGCGCGGCGCTTCGCACGCTCAGGACATGGTTCTGGCTGCGCTGCTGCTCGGCCACAAGGGGATCGGCATTGCCGACCGCAATTCGGTGGCGGGGGTGGTGCGCGCCTTTGGAGCGCTTGAAGACCTGCGCAAGGGCGTAAAACTTGTCGACAAGGTGCGCGAAGGGTCGGGGCCGGGGGAATATGTGCTGGTCGAAAGGCATCCCGAACTCGATTTTCCCTTCACCCTCGATGAGCTGCAGGCGCGCGCGAAAAGTTTCAAGCTCGCGGTGGGTGCCCGTCTGGTCTTTTCCGACGGCACGCCCGACATCATCGCTTACCCGCAGGATCTGGAAGGGTGGGGTAAGCTGTGCCGGCTTTTGACGCGCGGCAACCGCAAGGCGAAAAAGGGCGAGTGCATCCTTACGCTTGCCGATCTGGTTTTCGCCGCGTCGGGGCTGAGCCTGATCGTGATGCCCGGCGACGACCAAACGGGTCTGGACAGGGCTCTCAAAGAACTCTCGCGGGTTTCGGCAACCCTTTGGCTGGGGGCGAGCATGGGCCACAAGAGCAATGATCTGCGGCGTCTCCATCACTTTCGGATTCTGGCCCAGGCCCATGGGGTGCCGCTGATCGCCACCAATGATGTGCTTTATCACGCGGCCGGGCAGCGCGACCTGCAGGATATCCTTACCTGCATCCGGGAGGGTGTAACCATTGAAACGGCCGGCACGCGACTGGAGGCCAATGCGGAACGCCATCTCAAGACGCCCGAGGAAATGGAGAGGCTGTTTCAACCATGCCCGCAAGCCATCGCCCAGACCGAAATGTTCTTGCAGACCATCGATTTTTCGCTCGATCAGTTGCGTTATCAATATCCCGAAGAGCCGGTTCCCAAGGGCTGGGCTCCGCAGGCATGGCTTAAGGAAATCACCTGGCGGCGGGCAGAACTACGCTATCCCGACGGGGTGCCCGCAAAGGTCAGAGCCCAGATCGAAAGCGAACTCGCGCTGATCGGGAAGCTTAACTACGCCACCTATTTCCTCACCATCTTCGATATCGTGGAGGTGGCAAGGAGCAAGAACATTCTCTGCCAGGGACGCGGATCGGCGGCCAATTCGGCGGTCTGTTTCGTTCTCGGCATCACGGCGGTGGACCCGGCCGAACATCAATTGCTGTTTGCCCGGTTTCTTTCGGAAAACCGTGGCGAGCCACCCGATATCGATGTGGATTTCGAGCATGAGCGGCGTGAGGAGATCATCCAGCATATCTATGAGACCTATGGCCGACACCGGGCGGGGATCGCGGCGACGGTGATCAGCTATCGCCCGCGTTCGGCCATCCGCGAGGTGGGCAAGGCGCTGGGGCTGACCGAAGACATCACCTCGCGCATCGCTTCGACCGTGTGGGGGAGCTGGAGCGGGGAAGGGCTGCCACAAAAACATATTGCGCAGGCCGGGCTCGACCCGGACAATCCCAATATTTTGCGCGCGGTAAAACTGGCGACGCGACTTTTAGGCTTTCCGCGTCATCTTTCCCAGCATGTGGGCGGGTTCGTTCTGACCCAGAACCGGCTCGATGAATATGTGCCAGTCGCCAATGCTGCGATGGAGGATCGAACGTTCATCGAATGGGACAAGGACGATATCGATCGGGTGGGCATGCTCAAGGTCGACGTTCTGGGCCTGGGCATGCTCACCTGCATCCGCAAGGCGTTCGAACTGATCGGCAAACACTACGACACGAAGCTGGGGCTGGCCGATATCAAGGCCACCGATGGTGACGCCGAGGGCGTCTTCGACATGCTGTGCGAGGGCGATTCCATCGGGGTCTTTCAGGTCGAGAGTCGGGCGCAGATCAACATGCTGCCCAGGCTCCGTCCGAGAGTGTTCTACGATCTCGTCATCCAGGTGGCGATCGTCAGGCCAGGCCCGATCCAGGGCGACATGGTCCATCCCTATCTGCGGCGGCGGAGTGGACAAGAAGATGTCGAATATCCCGCGCCGAAGCCGCCCTATGACCCGAACGAATTGCGTGCTGTTCTGGAACGGACCAAGGGTGTCCCCCTGTTTCAGGAACAGGCAATGCAACTGGCCATGGTCGCGGCCGAATTCACCGACGACGAGGCCAATGGTCTGCGCAAGGCCATGGCCACGTTCCGCCACAATGGCACGATCGGCCAGTTCAAGACGATGATGGTCGAACGCATGGTGGCGCGTGGATATGACGAGGACTTTGCCAAGCGATGCTTTAGCCAGATCGAGGGGTTCGGCGATTACGGCTTTCCCGAAAGCCACGCGGCCAGCTTTGCCAAGCTGGTTTACGTTTCCGCCTGGATAAAGAAATACTACCCCGATGTCTTTGCCTGCGCGCTGCTCAATTCCCAGCCCATGGGGTTTTACGCTCCGGCCCAGATCGTGCGCGATGCGCGCGAGCACGGGGTGGAGGTGCGACCGGTCGATGCCAATTGCAGCACCCATGACAATGGGCTCGAAGAGTCCCCGGCCCCTTATTGCGCCCTGCGGATCGGGTTTCGCCAGATCGACGGGTTCAAGAAAGACTGGAGCGAAAAGCTGGTGGTCCGGCGGGAAAAACCTTACGGCTCGATAGAAGATATCTGGCAGCGCTCGGGCGTTCCGGTGCGGGCGTTGACACTTCTGGCCGATGCAGACGCCATGGGAACCATCGGGCTCGACCGGCGCGAGGCAGCTTGGCGCGTCAGGCGTTTGCCACAGGACGATCCGCTGCCTCTTTTCGCTGCTGTCCAGGGCCGGGAGCTGGGGGAGGAAGAGGATATGGCCCTGCCCGACATGGCGCTGTCAGAGCATGTGATCGCCGATTACCAGACGGCCCGGCTTTCGCTCAAGGCCCACCCGATGGCGTTTCTGCGCGAACAGTTTTCTGCCCAGGGTGTGCTCAGTTGCAGGGGGCTCGACCAGGTGCGCGATGGCAAAATGGTCAAGGTGGCGGGAATCGTTCTGGTGCGGCAAAGGCCGGGCAAGGGCAATGCGATTTTCATGACCCTCGAGGATGAAACCGGCATTGCCAACGGGCTGATGTGGGCCACACGTTTTGAAAAATACCGGCGCGAAATCATGGCGTCGCGCCTCGCGGTGATCGAGGGGCAGCTGCAAAAGAGCAAGGAGGGCGTGATTCACGTGATCGCCAGCGTGGTCTATGACCGCTCCGATCTGCTCGATTCCCTGGCGATGTCGCACCGCGCCAACCCGCAATTGACGCGGGCCGATGAGGCAACCCATCCCGTGCAGCAACGCCTGCATGGCCACCCGCGCAACAGGCGCGTGGTGCCCAAATCGCGCGATTTCCACTGATTGGGGTGGCACCGATGTGGCGACCCGGCTAGACAGGATCCAATGCTAATGGCCGACACTATGGAGTGAACAATGGCACGGGTGGCTGGATCAATCGACGGACAGGCGGTTCATGAGGTGGTTCTGACCTCGGCCACCGGCGTTCGGATTTCCCTTCTCACCTATGGCGCGCTGATCCGCGACTGGCGGGTGCCGGTCGGCAACCAGTTGCGACCGGTGGTTCTGGGGTTTGACGATATATCGTTCTACCGCGATCACAGCCCGTACTTTGGCGCTATTGCCGGCCGGGTGGCCAACCGGATCGGCGGCGCCAGATTTACCCTCGACGGTGCGGTTTACGATCTGCCGCCCAATGAGGGGCCCAATCAGCTTCACGGTGGTCCCGAGGGCCTGGCGCTGCAGATATGGCAGATTGCCGAGGAAAGCGAGAACAGTGTCAAGCTGACCCTGTTTAGTCCCGATGGCGCCATGGGCTATCCGGGCAATCTCGAAATCTCCGTCACCTATACCCTGACCGGTAACCGGCTGGAGATCGACTTTGCCGCCGAAACCGACCGGCCGACCCCGGTCAATATCGTTCAGCACAATTATTTCAACCTGATGGGCAGAGGCGATGTGCTCGATCATCGCCTGTCCTTTGTCGCCGGCGCTTATACCGAGCTCGGGGAGGCTCAGATCCCGACCGGTGCGATTTTGCCGACGAAAGGCACCGACCTTGACTTCCGACAGGCGCGGACCATGCGCCAGGCCGATGGGGCCGGCCAGAAGATCGATTGCAATTTCGTCCTCGATACACGGCGCGACCAAACCGAGCCGGTGGCAGTGGTCCAAGCACCCGACGGCTCGCTGACGCTCAGGATCCATACCGATCAGCCCGGCCTTCAGGTCTATAATGGCTGGAAGCTCGACGTGCCGGTTCCGGGCCTTGAGGGCGCGCACTACCCGGCCTTTGGCGGACTCTGCCTTGAAGACCAGAACTTCCCCGATGCGATCAACAACCCGCATTTTCCATCATCGGTGGTGATGCCGGAAGCAGGCTATCGGCACTGGTGTGCGATCGAGATCGGGTAGATCGACCTGTCGGTGGCCGCGTTGGCCGACATGGTTGTTTCGCGATGATGGCGAGGGTATAGCATTAGCGGGTCATTTATCGGTGCCGACTTGTCCAAAAGATTCTTCGACATATTCGTTAGTGCTGGGCTGTTAGTGCTTCTTGCCGTCCCGCTTGTCGTGCTCGTCATATGGATTCGATTTGATTCCCCCGGGCCGGCGATTTTTAAGCAAAAACGTGTGGGGCGCAAGGGAAAGGAGTTCGTGTGTTTCAAGCTGCGAACGATGAGAGAAACCACCGCGGAAACGCCGACACACGACGCCAAACTCGCGGACATAACCCGTTCCGGGGCATTTTTGCGGCGGACTAAGCTCGATGAATTGCCCCAGCTTTGGAACGTAATCAAAGGAGACATGTCGCTAGTGGGTCCCAGGCCGTCTTTGCCATCGCAGCATGAACTGATTGAAAAAAGACGCCTGCTCGACGTGCTGACATTGCGGCCGGGTATCACAGGTGTCGCCCAGGCCGCAGGTGTGGACATGTCTGACCCAGAGAGACTTGCAATGCTGGACGCAACGTATGTTGCCGACCAGAGCTTCGCTCATGATCTTCGCATATTGCTTGCTACCTTCTCAGGCAGGGCCATGAACGACCGAATTGCCCCTTAGTGGGAAGAGGGCTTGTCAAGCCGCCCGATGCAGTGGATCAGAAGCGATCAGGTACCGGAGTTGGCGATCTCGAATTGCGCCGCCGAGATGCGAAAAAATTACCAACACATTATTTGATCCAGGATTGCAAATAATGGATGTTGGAAAAAATACTGGAATAATTCGATGTACCTTGAGCGCTCAAGCTGAAATACAAAGGTCATCTATGAAAAAATCAGGAGTGCTTGGTGCGTGTATTGATAACGGGTTCGGCCGGCTTCATAGGATTTCATCTTGCCAGCCGGCTTTTGGGTGAAGGGCACGATGTCTTTGGTCTAGACGGCATGACACCCTATTATAACGTTGCTCTGAAGCAGGCACGTATTGCCATCCTGCAACAGTCAATCCGCTACACCCACAGCGATGCAATGCTCGAGGAGCGCGATCGGGTACTTGCATTCGCCCAAAAAAGCCAACCCGACGTAATCGTTCATCTCGCCGCCCAGGCCGGCGTTAGATACAGCCTTGAGCATCCCGAGGCTTATGTCAGCGCCAATCTCGTCGGAACTTTCAACGTGATGGAAGCTGCCCGGCTTCAGGGGCCGCAGCACCTTCTAATGGCTTCGACCAGCTCGGTATATGGTGGCAACGAGAAGATGCCTTTTCGGGAGGTGGATCGTTGCGATGCGCCCATAACCCTTTATGCGGCCACCAAGAAGTCGAATGAGGCGATGTCTCATTCTTATGCGCATCTGTGGAACATACCGACGACCTGCTTTCGATTCTTCACTGTCTATGGTCCGTGGGGGCGACCGGACATGGCGCTGTACAAGTTTGCCGATGCCATCGAGCGCGACGAGCCCATCAATGTATATGGTGAAGGTAAAATGAAGCGGGACTTCACCTATATCGATGATCTGGTTGAAGGAATTGTCCGCCTTATGGCCGTGCCACCGATAGAGGACACGCCGCACCAGCAGCTTCAAGACATTGATTCGCTTTCACCAGTCGCACCATGGCGTGCCGTCAACATCGCAGGTGGCCAGCCGGTCGGACTCATGGCACTGATCGAGGCGATCGAGGAGCATATGGGAAAGTCTGCCAAAAAGAATTTCATGCCCATGCAAATGGGGGATGTGCGTGAGACCTGGGCAAGTGCCGATCTTCTTCAGGGGCTCACCGAATTCCGACCGCAAATCCCGGTAAAGGAAGGGGTCGGGCGTTTCATCGACTGGTACCGCCAGATCGGATCGCAGTATTAGCGTGGTGCGAAAATATCAAATCCAAAAAGCACCGGGCCACTGGGCGGGTCCACAAACTATCGGGAGCCGGTATTGATCACGAAATTGCAGGACCTCAGGATTGCAGTCGTCGGTTTGGGGTATGTCGGCGTGCCGCTGGCCGCGGAATTTGGCAAGAAACGTCCGGTTGTCGGATTCGATATCAACCGGCGCAGAGTCGAAAGCCTGCTGGCCGGAAAGGATGAAACCCGGGAACTTGCATCGGATGAACTGGCGGCAGCTGCATATCTTACGATAACCGACGATGTGGAGCAGATTAAGGACTGCAACTGTTTCATTGTCACTGTGCCGACGCCGATCGATGCGTTTAACAGGCCCGATCTTTTGAGCTTGCTGAGTGCCAGCGCCACTGTTGGCAAGGCGCTCAAGCCGGGGGACATCGTGATCTACGAATCCACAGTTTACCCCGGAGCAACCGAGGAAGACTGTGTGCCTGTTCTTGAGGCCAATTCCGGCCTGGTCTTCAATTCTGATTTTTTTGTCGGATATTCTCCGGAGCGTATCAATCCCGGCGATCGTGAGCATCGATTGCCCTCGATCAAGAAGGTCACGTCTGGCTCGACACCGGAAGCGGCCGAGCTTGTGGATGCGCTTTATCGGCAGATCATTACGGCCGGAACGCACATGGCTCCTTCGATCAGGGTGGCCGAAGCCGCAAAGGTCATTGAAAACACCCAGCGTGATTTGAACATTGCACTGATCAATGAACTGGCCATCATTTTTGAGCGCATGGGAATTGATACGCAATCGGTGCTTCAGGCCGCAGGCACCAAGTGGAATTTCCTGAATTTCAGACCCGGATTGGTAGGTGGGCACTGTATCGGAATTGATCCCTATTACCTGACTCATAAGGCACAAGCTTACGGATATCATCCCGAGTTGATCCTTGCCGGCCGCCGTCTGAACGATGGTATGGGATCCTATGTTGCCTCGCAGTTGGTCAAGGCGGTTAGCAAGCGCGGAGGTGCGATCGGCAACTCCCGTGTGCTTGTCATGGGACTGACGTTCAAGGAGAATTGCCCCGACATTCGAAACACCCGCGTAATCGACATTGTCTCAGAACTCACGGAGTACGGGTGCCAGGTTGATGTTCATGACCCTTGGGTGGATAGCGAAGAAGCCGAGAGGGAATTTGGCATCAAACTGACCGGTGAGCCGTCACCCGGATCCTATGATGCGATTGTGCTGGCGGTTGGTCACGCACAGTTCGCACGGATGAACATTGAACAAGTCCGGGCGTTGGGAAAGCCCCAAAGTATCATCTACGACCTGAAATACGTGTTCAGTCAGAACGAAACCGATTTACGTCTTTAGAGCTTTGAGTGCCCTGACTGCTCGGGACGGATTCTTGCTGAATCAGCGCGCACAGTGTTGCTGCCAGAACCAGTGCGAAAGCTGGGTAATTAAAAAACCAGCGCGGCAATGTTGTCCAGAATTGCGAGAATACCAGAAAGAAGGTCAGCATCGCCAAGCCAAAAGCAGCAGGTTGTCTGCGCGAACGAAGCGATTTAATGAGCTGGATACTTGTTACGAATATCAAGGAAGCGACAATAAAAACGCCCAGAATACCGTAGTCGTATTGCGTCTCCAGAACCGTGTTAAACGCTGAACGGTATTCATTTGAAATTGCTTGGGATCCGTGTCCAAACAAAATTTCAAATGTATTGCCGTTAGATGTTCTGTCCCATACTTCTTTCCATATATATGTTCTTTCGTCCGTATGATCCACGCTTTCACTCGAACGTACCAAGCGCCCTTGGGCACTTTCCAGCAATCCCGAATTTCCATCATCAACGAGGTTTGAGGGGCTGAGAACAAAATAAGTTGCAATCAATATTGCAACACATGCTGCCATTTTCAAATACCGCTTCGAAAGGCCGAGCAATATCACAACCGCCAGTAAAGCAGACACCAGCCCATTTCGGCTGTCGGACCAGACCAAAGACACGCTGAGGGCGACAAATAGCAGTATCTGTATGCTGAGGTGGGACTTTTTCTGCAGAAACGCGACACAAACCAGCGACAATCCCAGCAGGCTGCCAAATGCAGTCGGCTCTCCTAAATATCCATGAAGGCGGTCGGAGACCCATGGGGCCTGGATCAACTGGTATTCGCCAAAATCAGCCTGAAATCCGAAACGAACTGCTACAGCAACAAGCGACGCCATAACCGCATGAGCAATTATTGTCAATGTAACCCAAATCAAAAACTTATCTATATTTTTTGCTGATACGAATAATAATATAATAAGATACGATGAAGTGATGCTCCATGTCGTAAAATAGATAAAGTCTTTGGTCGCTCTCTCGCCGCCGATTAAAGAAATTACGCCAAAATATGTGAACATTATAGTTATGATCACGCCATGCGGGCTGAACAATAATAGTTTAGTTCTATTGATAGATTCTATACCTATATCTCGCCATGCAATACTTATTGCTGCACAAAGTAAGGTGGCCAAAACAATTCCGTGAGTGAACAATGGCCTCGTGGCAGGTTCACCGTTGACCTTGTATTGGACCGTTAAAAGAAACGGGACCACGAATATAGATGACAGCGCCAGTATTTGACCGAGTGAGCGTAAGGCTGTCCGGTCGATCATGCTCGGCCACCTCTCAACTCATTGCGGCTGATCGCATCCAGAACTGGTCCCAGGGTTTCGGTGTAACCGGGAATTTCAATGCCAAATGCATCGAAAAAACGTTGGCTTTTCAGTCTTGAGTCAGCCGGGCGTTTTGCCTTGACAGGGTACTCGTGGCTCGCAATCGGAACAACGTTGCAGCTCGGACCTCCTCTTTGTTTGCTTGCCGCCATTATCGCTATCGCAAACTGGGCCCAGCTCGCATATTCGCGGCCGGCAAGGTGATAAGTCCCGTACCTGCCGTCGTCATTATCCAGAGACAGCGCGGCAGAGAGAATGGCGGGAGCCAGGGCCAGTGTGCTGGTCGGATTGCCTAATTGATCATCGACCACTTTGATGCTCTCACGTTCGCCGGCCAAGCGGAGCATCGTGGCAAGGAAGTTGCGCCCAATGGGTCCGAACACCCACGATGTGCGCAAAATCAGATGACGGGAATTGGTCTCTGCTACCGCTTTTTCGCCGGCCAGCTTGCTCTGCCCGTATACGGACTGCGGTTGCACCAAGCTCATTTCGTCATGGGGGCCACCGGTCTGGAACACATAGTCGGTGGAAACGTGAATGATGGGAACGCCTAGAGAGGCAGTAATCCCGGCCAGTACACCCGGGGCCGTCGCATTGACTTTCCACGCCGTCTCGACGTCGTTCTCGGCATCATCAACTGCTGTATATGCGGCAGCATTGATGAGAAGATCAAATCTATGCCGGCTGAGCGTCTTAGGCAGTGTTTCAGGGCGGGCCAGATCTATGTCGGGCCGGGCAACCGTTTCAAGCTCGTACGGCGCATCGCCGGACGTCGACTGCGAAGCCAACGCCGCAGCCAACTGCCCCGAGCTGCCGATGACAAGTATCCGTTTCAAGTTTTCAAATCAGCCGGAGAGACCAGCGGGCGCCACCAGTTTTGGTTTTCGAGATACCATTGCACTGTCGCACGCAAACCATCCTCGAACCCGGTTCTAGGGTGCCAGTCCAAATCATGTTGCAATTTGCGCCCATCAATGGCGTAGCGCCGGTCATGGCCTTTGCGATCCTCAACAAACTTTATCAGCCGGCCATGCCTTTGCTCGCCAGGGCGTAAATCGTCGAGGATGGAGCATATCGTGCTTACGACTTCCAAGTTGGTGCGCTCCTGATTGCCGCCGACATTGTAGGACTGCCCGACGTTTCCAAGCTCTACTATACGAGCAAGGGCTTCGGCATGATCTTCGACGAACAGCCAGTCGCGTATGTTGTGACCGGTACCGTAAACTGGAATTGAGCGGCCTGACAGCGCATTCAATATAGCGAGCGGGATGAGTTTCTCCGGATAATGATAAGGTCCATAATTGTTGGAGCAATTCGACAGCGTTACCGGTAATCCGTAGGTGCGATGCCAAGCTCTTACAATATGATCGGACGCCGCTTTCGATGCGGAATAGGGCGAGGACGGTGCATAGGGAGTTTGCTCGGTGAAAGGTGGTTCGCTTGTATCCAGGTCACCGAATACTTCGTCTGTCGATACATGGTGAAATCGAAACGACGAAGATGCACTTCCTGGTATTTTTTCCCAGTAATGCCTGCACGCTTCGATCAGGTAAAGCGTGCCCATGACATTGGTCTGAAAAAATACTGTTGATCCGGAAATCGATCTGTCAACGTGGCTTTCGGCCGCCAGATGGATGACTGCCTCGATCTGATATTCGCGCAGCAGTCTCGCAACCAGGTCGCTGTCTGCAATATCACCCTGGAAGAAGTGATAGTTCGGCAAGCTCTCGACCGGCTTAAGTGAAGCAAGGTTGCCTGCGTAGGTTAACTTATCGAGATTGACAACAGTCCAGCTCAAGGTGCCCGCAAGGTGGCGGCACAATGCAGATCCGATAAAACCGGCGCCGCCTGTAACCAGTACGCGCTTCATTGCTCCCGCCATTCGAAAACATTGGCAGAATCAGAAAGAGCGCCTGCATTCCGGTCCTTGTTTGACAGCACAAAGCCTTCGCAATCGCCCGGCCAGTCGATCTGGATATCAGGATCATCGAACCGGATGGAGCCTTCACTCTGAGGCGCGTAGGAAGACGATACCTTGTAGAGAACCTCGGTATTCGAACTCAATGTCAAATAGCCATGTGCGAAGCCTACAGGAACGTATAGCTGGTTCCACGCTGCCACGGACAATTCCACCCCAACCCACCGGCCAAAGGTTGGCGAGCCGGTTCGAATATCGACTACAACGTCAAAGATCGCGCCGCGGGAAACACGGATAAGTTTTGCCTGGGCATGAGGCGGTAACTGGTAATGCAGTCCGCGCAATACGCCGGCCTCATAAGACACCGCATGATTGTCCTGCACCCAGGTTTCATGAATGCCGTGCTGGCCCAGGGATGCCGAATTGAAAGTTTCTGAGAAGAAACCTCGATCGTCCCCATGCTTTGCTGGAACTATCTCGATGGGGCCGGGGATTTCCAAATGTCTTGTCTGCATGGCTCAGTGTTCGTATGCGCACCGTCTTAGATAATCTGCATATTCGGTCTTGCCCAACTCGGCCGCCCGACGGAGCAAATCCTCTGACGAGAGATAGCCCAAGTCGAAACCGATCTCCTCGGGGGCACATATTTTGATACCTTGGCGTTCTTCCACTGTTCGTACGAATGAAGCAGCATTGTGAAGACTCTCGTGAGTGCCTGTATCGAGCCACGCATAGCCCGGCCCCAGGCGCTCGACCATCAGGTCGCCGCGGTTCAGGTAAGCCATGTTGACGTCCGTAATTTCAAGTTCGCCCCGTGCCGATGGCCGAATATTTTCCGCGATGGAAACGACGTCGTTGTCGTAAAAGTACAGACCGGTAACGGCCCAGTGAGACAGAGGTTGCTCGGGCTTTTCCTCGATCGACGTCGCAACCCCTGTTTGCCTGTCGAACGCAACGACGCCATAACGCTCAGGATCATTGACGCGATAGGCAAAAACCGTAGCGCCCGTCGCCTGATGCGCAGCATTTCGGCAGAGTTCGGCGAGTTGGGAACCGTAAAAGATATTGTCACCCAATATCAGGGTAACCGGGTCACTTCCGATAAAAGGCGCGCCGATCAGGAACGCTTCTGCCAGCCCGTTCGGTGCTGGCTGGACAGCGTAGCTGATAGAGATTCCAAAGGCTCGTCCGTCACCGAGCAGCCTTTGGAACGAAGCCTGGTCGTGTTCTGTCGTGATGATCAGTATATCCCGAATACCTGCCATCATCAGCACGCTCAAAGGGTAGTAAATGGTGGGTTTGTCATAGATTGGCAGGAGCTGCTTTGAAACAGCCATGGTGACCGGATACAGGCGTGTACCGCTGCCTCCGGCCAGAATTATGCCCTTGCGCATTTATGACTCTTCCCACTGTACCGACCATCTCAATGGCACAGGGGACCCGACCCGTCAAACAGCTACAACCGCGATCACAGGAAAGCTTGCGCCGATTAAAGTGGCGTGCCATGAGCTAAAAATTCCGCGACTGAAATGCCAATCCGGTGAACTGCTGAAAGCCTGAAACGTGCCAGAAAACAACTTCGCACAATACCATGCCTATCTTAAGGGACGCAGTCTCACAGGCTACCTTTATCGCCGCTTTTTTCTCTATCCGCAGCTGACTCGTCATTTGCACGGAAAGGTGCTCGATATCGGGTGCGGCATCGGCGACATGCTCAAGTTTCGCCGTGGTACCACGGGAGTGGACATCAATCCTTTGAACGTCGAGGAATGTCGCAAGTCCGGGCTTGAAGCACATGTCATGGAAGTTGACGTGCTGCCGTTTGAAGGGGGTGTTTTTAATGGTGCCGTTCTGGACAATGTGCTCGAGCACATCGCAAATCCGGGACCGCTGTTGAGCGAGGTTTGGCGAGTGCTGTCAAACAACGGCGTTCTGATTTGTGGAGTGCCGGGTGAAAAAGGCTACGCCAGCGATCCGGACCACAAGGTCTTTTACGATGAAGAAGCCCTGATCAGCTTGCTCCACGATGCCGGATTTGAGAAGAAACATATCTTCTTCATGCCGTGGCGCTCCAAGCTTCTCAATGAGACGATGAGGCAATATTGTCTCTATGGCGTCTTCGGCAAAGCGGCGAAAGACATTTCATATCCCAGATGAAGCCTAAGCCTTTTGTCCCCAAACAAGAAACGCCTGCCCGTAGCCCTCATCGCAAAGCCATGGATTGTTCATCGGTGCGGTGGGGCGGCGTTGTTCGAGAAGCTGAATAAAATGGCTCACCAATATCTGCTCGCTTTCTTCCGGCAGCAACGTGAACGGGAACGCAATGGAGTGACTTATCATGGGCAGGGGGTAGGTGCCTTTGGCCTGGCCATCCTCAATCCCGGCGTTCTGCATGGCGGACAGGTATTTTGGCGAAAGCTCGTCAGAACGATAGACAGGTGCTTTCTGAGATACGTTCTGGGCGGGAATCAAGGTTTTCAGAAGATCGCATATCCAATTGTAGTCGCGCTGGATGTTATCGGGCAGTTCCGGTACCACGTACCCGATGAACATGCCGCCGGGTGCGAGCACGCGAGATTGTTCACTGATTACTGTTTGGATATCTTCAAAATGTTCCAGCAGTCCGATGGAAAATACGACGTCGAAACTCCCATCTGCGTAAGGCAGATTCAGGCAGTCGCCAATATCGAATCGTGCCGGTAGTGCGTTGCTCGCAAAGGCTTTTTTTGCGACATCAATCGCCGTCTCCGAGAGGTCCAGCAAGGTGCAATCCCAGCCAGCGTCGGCAAAGTAGGCGCTCAAAGATCCCCTGCCGCAGCCAACTTCGAGAATACGACGTCCCGAAAAGTCCGAACCCAGCAATTGCTGGAATGTGAGCCAGTGCTGCCGGAATGCCAGTTGAATCTGATTTGCCGGTTCGCCGCGAGTCCAATGGAGGTAGTGCGCTTCGGACGTCGATCGCCAATTTTGGTCGAAATTGCCAACATCACCTGCAGGATCGCTCATCTCGTAATTCCCTGTTTTCGCTGAACTTAAAAAATCAGCGACAGCCGACAACAGACCGGTCTCGCATTATCGGCCGCGTGTTTCAATAATTTACCGGACCAGTTATCGCAAATCCCACAGACAGGCAAACGGGCCGATGAACGCTCTCGTATTTCCAATGGTTGACTGTCCATTGAGCCTAAACTATCAACGGCGTTCAGCGCTTGGTATCTACCGTTCGGACCCGCGGTCGCCAGCCCTGCGGGTGCTCCATATGTCCCTGCCGCAACTTAGTCGCAAGCTTCAGTCATAACGGTTACTTCTGCGGGGATATCAAACGCGTGCTCGAGACCATAGCCAAGATTCGGAGAATCCTGCCCCGATCAATGTACGCCGAAGCCTGGCGACTTTTCGCCATGATGACGATCATGGGCGTTCTTGAGCTGGCCGGCGTGGTATCGATCCTTCCGTTCATAGCCGTTGTCGCCGATCCTGAAATACTTGAGCAAGACGGCCCGCTCGGCATCGCTTACTCGATGTCCGGCTTTTCCGATACGAACGGGTTTCTGGTGCTTCTGGGTGCCGCCATTTTCCTGTTGTTGTTGGCCGGTAACGGGTTCAAGGCCCTCACCACCTGGTGGATCAATCGTTATACCTATCTCGCTGGACACGAAATTGGGTTGAACCTGGTTCGATCCTATCTCTCGCGCAGTTACGAGTATTTTTTGACGCGCAATACGGCGGAGATTGGAACCAAGATACTCAGTGAAGTCCAACAAGTCGCCTCAAACGTGTTGCGTCCGGCGCTGACGGCGCTCGCGCGACTTGTTGCGGTTTTATTTCTGGCTGGCGCCCTTATTGTTGTTGATCCGGTGCTCGCACTTGTCGTTGCCATAGTGCAACTCGCATGTTTCGGGGCCATATATGCTGTTAGCCGCCCGTATCTCACCAAAGTCGGCATGGCCAGCGTCAAGGCCAACAACAGGCGATTTCACGTCGTTTCAGAAACATTTGGCGGCATAAAAGAAGTTATCCTCCATGGGATAGAGGAAAAATCTGTGGAGCGATTTTCGAAACCCTCAACGGAATATGCGATTAGCCAGGCAATAAATCGTACGCTGGCCCAGACGCCGCGATTTGCGATCGAAGTTGTCGCCTTTGGTGGTGTGTTGGGTATAGTGCTTTATCTGCTTGCCAGCCGTGGGGGAATTGGAGAGGCACTGCCGCTTATCGGTCTTTATGCTTTTGCCGGTTACCGGCTATTGCCCAATTTGCAGGAAATATTTGCCAGTCTGTCGACAATGCGGTTCTCGGGTCCGTCCCTGGACCTGCTATATGACGACATCCACACCGCACCGCCCCCATCCATCGCGCCGCGAGAAACTGTTGAACCGATACCATTCCTGAACGAGATTCGCTTGGAGGACGTTGAATTCCATTATCGGGGAATGGAATTGGCGACAGTCAGCGGCCTCAACCTCGTCATCAAACGCGGACAAAGGGTTGGCTTTGCGGGGTCAACCGGGGCCGGAAAAAGCACTACCATCGACCTGTTGCTCGGTTTGCTGGTTCCCACGTCGGGTAAAGTCATGGTGGACGATGCCGATATTGCCGAACCTGCGACTGCGCGGCGCTGGCAAGCTGGCGTGGGCTACGTCCCCCAGCATATTTTTCTAGCTGATGACACTATTGCGGCCAACATCGCTTTCGGCAAAACTGACGATAAGGCCGACAAAGAGACGATCATAAAGGCGGCCAAGCTCGCGCAATTGCATGACTTCATCGAGAATGAGCTGCCCGACGGTTATAACACCATGGTTGGTGAACGCGGGGTGCGGCTGTCTGGGGGGCAACGCCAAAGACTCGGGTTGGCGCGCGCACTATGTGGAAGCCCTTCTGTACTCGTACTTGATGAAGCCACAAGCGCACTCGACAATGCGACCGAAGAGGCCGTTGTCGAAGGGCTTTCGGCGATCGAAGGCGATTGCACGGTTCTAATGATTGCTCACCGGCTTTCCACGATACGAAAGTGCGACACGATATTTGTGCTTGACCAGGGACGTCTGGCTGCACAAGGAGTGTATGATGAGCTTGTCGAGTCCAGTGACGTCTTCAGGCGTTTGCATAGCAAAGCTAATTCGGGAGCGACTGCTTCTGCAATCGATCAATAGGCGCGAGGCACTCATTTCAAAACATGGTGGAAGCTATCAGTAGCAAAGCTCTGCGCACTAGCAAGCGGCAGAGGCGGAAATATGGGGCGTCAAACTTGCGCGGTGATCTGGCCCGTGTGGGTACCTATTCCCGTATGGCTTTCAAACGGCTCTGGGGAAAAGCGAGCGGAAGTACAGAACTCTTGCCCCAAACGATCGAGCGGTCCGGACTGCCTGACCGGCAAGTCTATTTTGGATTGGCCCAGGGAAAATACGGCAAGCCGGCAATCCCTGTCCTCGACGAAGCAAAGAGTGCGTTCGCTCCTGCAACCGAGGAGGATGTTATGAAGAGCTTCGACGAAGTCGACCGCAGCTGCTCTGTCAGTATCGCCGCCCCCCGCCTTACGACGGTTCGTTGCTGCGACATTATCTTCGTGCTCGACGAGTTCGTCGAAAGCGACACCTATGACCAATTGGTGGCCTCGAACGACGTTTTCCGAACGCTTTTGAACGCTGGAGCTCCAGCAAGCGTCGCCGTGCGGGAACCGTCCATGGCTAGGGTGGACGGATGACGGGCCGGTCCATGTCTGCCCGCAATGTGTATCGGCAGATCCGGTCTGCGGTCGGGCGATCGCGGTCAGCTCTGCGCCGCGCCGGTTCGCTGGCATGGGGCGAGACCGAGGCGCCTCCGGTCGGCTGCGAGCGCTTTGGCCTTGAAGAGCGACACGTCTTTTTCGGCTACTATGATCTCAGTCCCGTGGATAGATCGAACGATCGCATCCTTGCGTTGAGCGCGCCACTTCTGAACCGTTCCCCTTCGTTGAGCGACGTGGCTGAGATCGGCTACTTCCAGCGCAGTAAAGGCGGAGCTTTTCAAAAGCTAGCAGAAACGACGGCGTGGTGTTGGCAGCAAGGATGCCGACTCCAGTGGTATCCACGAGCCGAGAACGGGCAAAATAATCTCATCATATTCAATTCCGCCGATCGCGACGGGTTTTGCAGCTACGTCTTCGACATCGCCAATGGCCGGACACTAAAGCGCCTGCCCGAGCCGATCTATGAGGTCGCCCCGGATGGTGCGTTCGCACTCACACTCGATTTCGTGCGCCTTGGTTTGCACCGTCCGGGATATGGCTATGCAGCGGCGAAGAACGCCATCGTCGATGAGGCTGTGCCGGCTGGGCAGTTTATCAAGAGGATCGACCTGTCCACGGGAAAGGTGACACCCCTCGTAGCGCTTTCGGACATCGCCAGGCTCGATCCCGACATCAGCATGGCTGGGGCCGTTCACTACTTCAACCATCTCTCGATTGCGCCCGACGGCCAGCGCTACATCTTCTATCATTTCTGGCACGGCAGCAGCGGTAGGCGTTCGCGCGTTTTTCTGGCTGGAATCGGTAGCGACTTCCTCACAAAGCTGGATCTGGGCACGAGCGTTTCGCATTATGCCTGGATCGACGCGCATCGGATCATCGTCTTCTGCAGACCGCCTGAGAGCCCGCAAGGCTACTGGATACTGGATCTTGCGACGGGCTCGCGAGAACGCATTGACGACACGCTAATGTTGGAGGACGGTCACCCCAGCATCTTGTCCGGGGGCGGCGTGCTCACCGATACCTATCCGGATTCAGCGGGGCGGCAGAAAGTGGTGCTGCACGGACGGGGCGGGGGTGGCCAGGTGATCGGCTCTTTCTACAACCCGATGCGTTTTCGTGGCGAAGTGCGCTGCGATCTGCACCCGAGGATCTCACCCGACGAAAACTATGCGTTGGTCGATTCGGCGCGGGACGGCGCCCGCGCCATCTACATGTTTCCGATCGAGGCTAAACTCGAAGGTGAGGAGTATATAAGGCATGTTTCTTGATAGTCCGCCACTAATGGACCGCCGCTTCCGGCTGCCACGCGTCTGGTCCAACCAGACGATGAGAAAAATCTCACCTCTCGTGCATGGTGACGTCGTCAATGTGAGCGCGTGGAGAGACGAAGACAAGGAGGGCGGCACCTATCGCCAGTATTTCACTAACGCCCGGGCGTACTCTACAACGAACTTTGGCGGCTATCGTGGCGCTGACGAATCGACAGGCTTTTTGTTAGATCTCGAGCGCGATCTGCCGGCGGAGCTGCATGAGAGCTTCGATTTCGTGTTTAATCACACAACTCTGGAGCACGTTTTTGACGTGTTCACCGCCTTCGCCAATCTGTGCGCTATGAGCCGAGACGCAGTGCTAGTCGTTGTCCCGGCCGTACAGGAAGAACATACCAGCGACAGTTTTTCCGACTATTGGCGCTTCACGTCACGTTCTCTTGAGGCGCTGTTCGCCAAGAACGGATTTCAGATCGTTGTTCTCACTTCCTCCCCCTACTGCAATGCAGGCATCTACCATCTCGCTTTGGGATCGAAGGAACCGGAACGTTGGAAGGCTCAATTGCCGCGCGACTTCGATCCCGCCAACGAAGGCAGGCGCTTGGTCAAGACGCCGATTCGCAACCTGTTGCGACGCATCGTTCCGCGCTGAAACCAAGGCTGTCGCGGCACTTCCGCCCGAAGCCGATCACGCGTGGGATAGCCATCAACTCAATCACGAAAGCCAGCTAAGATGACCAAGCCTCAAGGCGTTATTCCTAATATGGTCACCCCGATGGATGCCAAGGGGCGGCCGGATCCGGACAGCATTGCATCGCTGGCCGATTTTCTCTCGAATTCTGGCGTGGGAGGCATCTGGCTTCTGGGGTCCGCAGGCGAGGACGTGCATATCGCACATGGGGATCGCGTGACAGTGACACGGGAAACGGTTGCCGCTGTTAACCGCCGCGTGCCTGTTATTGCCGGCTTGGGCACTTCGCCATTCTACGACATCATGAAGTTTGTCGAACTGAGCGATAGCGACGCTATAGCAGGCTACCACTTCCTGCCCTACGACCTAAAGATTGGCGATGAAGCCTTGATCCGCTACGTCACCAAACTGGCGGACGCTTTGCCACGGCCCCTTTGGCTCTATCACAATCCCAAGCGGGGCAGGCCGATTACGTTCAAAGTGGCAGAAGTCCTGCGCGATCATCCCAATATCGCTGGCGCCAAAATTGGTGGCTACAGTCTCACCGAACTGACTCGTATGATGATGCTGCGTCGCGATGATTTCGAAGTTTCCGGTGCGGGAAGCGGTCAGATGTTTCAAATGCTCTCCTTGGGCGCGCGCCTGCATATGACCAGCGACGCGAACTGCTGGCCCGAGGTGTTCATCGAGCTGAAGCGATTGTTCGATAGTGGCGATCATGCCGCGGCTCTGGCGCTTCAGCATCGGATCATTGGCCTTGGCGGCGCATTGCCGCGCAACGACAATGGGGAATACGCGGCCGAGGAAAAGTACATACTCTCCTTGCGCGGTATTTGCGGTGAGGGAGTCAACCCCGCCTACCGGACGCTGAGCGATGAGGCCAAGGCGCAAGTCCGCGGCGCGCTGAAAGAGTTTGGCTTTGGTTGGGCTTGATACCCAGTTTCAGGCTATCGAGAAGTACCGCTTGCAATGAAAATTCTCTGCGTAACGATGGGATCGTGGCTGCAAGTTTTCTGGCAGTTGCAAAAACATCTGCCGGCTGGCGATACGGTTGCGCTATATGCGGCGGACTCGGAAAATTATGACCGGCTGTTGCGCATGCAACCCGGTCTTGCTGCAATACCCACACTCAAAGAGTGGGAGATTACCCGCGCGGCGCGGACACACACCGCCGACATTAACCGTCTCGAAGCCCTGCAATCACAATTGGGGCTCACGCTTTGGCACGCTCTGTTGGCAGACCGGCGGGTTTTTTTCGGGCCATTGTCGAAGGTCCGGCAGGACTACCGCTCCCGATATACCGAGGACCAGATGCTGGGGCTGCTGGATCTGGCCGCTCAGTGCATAGGAACGTTTCTCGAAGAACAGCGGCCCGATGCGGTGCTTGGGTTTTCAATGGCCACATTCGGCGACTATTTGTTTGAGCGCCTGGCGAAGCAACGTGGCATTGCCTACGGCCAGCTCAAGTCAACCAAAATTGACAACAATGTCGCATTGCTCGATTCAGGCATCGAAATTGCGGCTGTGTTGAGACAGGCAGTTGCCAATAAACAGCCCGCCGCCGCCCAGGTGAATAAATATGTTGAAGAGGCGCGGGCAAAAGGTGTTCGCTATGAAGGCGGTATCAAGCTCAGCAGGCAGGCGACTGCCAAAAAGCTGATCGGTGCACCAAAACATTTGGCTGCAGCAGCGTTCCACTCATTCCGGCGATCGCGATCATCGGTTCACCGGTCAGATTCCCACCTTGTTCCTCTCATCAGAGCAGCCTGGTACAATGGGGTGGTGCATCCGGTGCGTACTTTTCAACTGGCGAATTCCCTGCCTCTAAAGGGCGTCGATCAAATCGGAGAGCTTGGCAGGTTCGCGTTCTATCCAATGCATTTTGAACCGGAAGTCTCGCTACAGGTTTTCGGGCGTCCCTATCAAAACCAGATTGAACTTATTCGAACTTTGGCGCTCAGCATGCCGGTCGGCATGAAGCTGGTCGTAAAAGAGCATCCTAGGAGTTTGGGCTTCAGAAAGGCTTCTTATTACCGCAAGCTTCTGGATATTCCCAATGTGCGATTGGCAGATCCGTTCATGCCATCGATCGAGATCGTTCGCAGAGCACAATTGGTTTGTGTCGTATCCGGGACCATCGGGCTCGAAGCCGCCATCCATCGCAAACCTGTGCTCGTGTTTGGCAGAACACCTTACACCTTACTGCCCGACACCATGGTTCAGCAAGCCGGTGACCTAAACAACCTTGAGCGACAGGTACGCGACATGCTCAGCGAACATCGACATGATGAAGAAGCCTTGAAAAACTATTTGTCTGCGATGGTGTCGGTATCCCTGCCAGTGAACCTTTACACCGGAATGCTGGGCAAAACAGGTCGGCATCAGGGCGATCACAAACCAAGTGATGCAGATGCAGAATATGGCCGCCTCGCAGATTTTGTGCGCTCGCGTCTGCTAGAGCCTGTCTATCGCGTTTCCGACGTTGATCTGCCCTTCGGAAAATCCGCTGAAAAGAAATGATCGAGCAGCAGAAGCTACCGACCAAACCATTATCAATGGCGGGCACCGAATGATGACCTCAGTTCTCTACATCTCGCCCTCGGTGCTTCCCTCGCGCACGGCCAATTCAGTGCATGTCGTTCACCAGTGCAGCGGTTTCAGCTCCGCGGGGGCCGATGTCACCCTCGTGGCAAGACGTTCCGTGCGCGATGCAAGTCAATTGTCCGGTGAGGTTGAAAAAGCCTATGGAGTTTCGGCCGATGCTCTAAGGCTGGAGACGTTTTTCCGAAAGGGCAGTCGGGCAGACAGTATCGTCATCGCTCTCTTCGCTCTCGCCACGGTGTGGCCGTGGAAAAAGTGGGATATGATCCTCTCACGCAACCTCTACGCGTCCTATCTGATTGGGGTATTGTTCCGGCGCAGGCTGATGTTTGAAACACATCAGGTGGAAACCGGTATCCGTGGTCGGCTTCAGCGTGCGTTGATGGTTCGGGACAATGTGGTTACGATTGTCATCTCCTACCGGCTCTTTGAAATACTTGCTGAAACGCATGGGTGCCAGCCAGCTCACAGGCTGATTTTGCATGATGCGGCACCCGCGGGTATCGCCCGACTCGAATCTGGCGAAAAACGGGCTGAATTGGCCCGGCTTGTTCCTGGTTTCGATCTGGATGAATACAGGGCGGTGTGTGGATATTTCGGGCACCTTTACCAAGGCAGAGGTATCGAGATCGTCGCGCAAATGGCGGCATCACGGCCAGAGTGTGCATTTCTTGTCTTCGGCGGCAATGACGACGATATCGTTCGCTGTCGCGAAACATTCAAATATCCAAACCTCCATTTCGCCGGTTTCGTATCGCACGCAGTGGCGCAGGCTGCTATGGCGGCATGCGATGTCCTCGTAATGCCCTATCAGCGGTCCGTTTTGATCGGCGCAGAGGGGCAGGATACAGCCAGATGGATGTCGCCCATGAAGATGTTTGAGTATATGGCCTCTGGTACGCCGCTGATTTCTTCCGATCTGCCGGTATTGCGCGAAGTTCTTTCGGATGGAAAGAACGCTCTGTTGGCTCCCACTGATGATATCGACGCCTGGTGTGCCCAGCTCGATCGCCTGATATCTCAACCAGAATTCGCAGCGCAATTGGCCGGGTGCGCGCATGAAGAGTATCTGAACGAGTATAATTGGCTATCCCGCGCGCAAAAGATATTGGCAGCCGGAGTGCATGCATGACCCGGTCGGTCGTCATAATAGTGCCGTCGATGAGCCCGACTGGTCCCGTAAAAGGGGCCATCGCATTGGCAAACGCCTTGTCGGCTTGGCGCCAGGTCACCCTCGTGTCGCTTAAACCCGGCAGTGGTCCATCGGCCCCCCTAGCGAAAAATGTTGAACAATTGGACTTTTCCAAAGTCAGGGGCTTTCTGGAAAAGCGCCGTGCCCTGAAGACGCTGCTCAGCGAACGCCAGGCCGCCGGTGGTGTTTCACTGATCAGCTTTTGCCTGTCTGCGGATTTTTACGCCCTTATGAGCGCTAAGCACGTCAGAGTGGTCTCAAGCGTGCGCGGAAATCTGCCTGTTAACTACCGCATGGATTACGGGCCGTTGGGGGCAATTCTCGGAATGGGGCATCTGCTGGCTCTCCGCAAAGCTGACGCGGTCGTGGCGATGACCGATGCAATGGCGCGACAGGTCGCCCGGTTCACGGGCCGCGCCCCGACGATCATTCCGAACTTCGTAGATGAGGGGCCACTCGAACCCTACAGATCACCGCCGTCCGACGAACCGACGGTGGTTTTTTTGGGGAGTCTTACCAGCCGCAAGCAACCGCTTGCTCTGATCGATGCTTTTGCCGCCTGGAGAAAAAGGTCCGGCCATGGGCACTTGCACCTTGTAGGCGAGGGTCCTTTGCGGCCGGAGATCGAGATGCGGGTCAAAAAACTCGAACTCGAGACCTCAGTCAGCGTGCATGGTTACATGGCGGAGCCCTACAAATTGCTGGCGAGGGCGTATCTTATGGCAGTGCCTTCCCTGTCTGAGGGTATGAGCCGGGCCGTTCTAGAGGCCCTATATCTGGGTGTCCCATGCCTTCTTCGCGACGTCGACGGGAACAAGGAAATCATAACTCCCGGGAGCAATGGCATCTTGTTTGAGCGAAATGAAGAATTGACGAGTGCCCTTTCCGCGGGTCTGCAACTGCGCTCGAAATCCGGTGCAAGCCTTCTGCCCGAATTTGTCAGGCAGGAAACGTGCGCGAGACAATATCTGGCGCTTGCCGAGGGAAGCCGAAGTTCATGAGCGAGGGTGCAAGCAAGCGCATGAACCTTTCGGTGGGTATCGTTACCTATAACAGCGAAAGAGTGATCGAGCAGGCATTGAGGTCTCTCCTCGATGCCTGGCCTCGGGAACTGGACGGCGAGGTCATTGTCTATGACAATTGTTCTTCAGACGGCACAGTCAAACTGGTGAATGCCCTTGCCGAGACACTCCCGCGGATAAGACTGCTGACCGGGGATTCTAATCTCGGTTTCGGCGGGGGTCACAACCGCATCATGGGGGAAAGGGTCGGTGACGTTCACATCTTCTGCAATCCCGATATCGTCGTTAAACAGGGTGCGCTGACGACGCTCTGTGCTTTTCTGGCGGATCATCCCGATATCGGAATCGTCTGTCCGCAAGTTCATTTCGGCGATGGGAGATTACAGGCTCTCAACCGCAGATATCCCAACGTCCTTGATTTGTTTCTAAGGCGATTTCTGCCTCAAACTCTGCATGGGCTATTCGAAAAACGGCTGGCATCCTATGAGATGCGGGACGTCGGTTATGACCATATGTATGACGTGCCCTTCGTGTCCGGCGCATTCATGGCTTGCCGGACGGCAGCCATCCAGCAAGCGGGCGGCTTCGACGAGCGCTATTTCCTCTATTTTGAGGACGCCGATCTTTCTCGCGCCGTGCAACAGTTGGGCTGGCGTACGACCTACTGTCCGGACGCGCTTGTCATTCACGGCTGGCAACGAGAAGCGCACAAGAATAACAAGGCGGCCGCAATTTTCGTGCAAAGTGCCTTCAGATATTTCGGGAAGTGGGGATGGAAGCTGATTTAGCTGTGAATGGCGATAGCAATACAGCTTTCCGCTATCCTTCAGGTAAGTGATCCGAGCCGCTACGCTTGCGGCGCCTTCATTGTGGAATGCTTCCTGCGGAAACTGCCAAAGCAAGGGTGTCAAAGCGGTGCTATTCATACTGATCGCCCTTCCCGCGTTTATGTGTCGCAAATCAACCATCAGATTGTGGATCTGATCGACAGCATGCCAGTTAACGGCGGCTAGCCGACAACAGCACGTAGTTCGAACGCTTGAGTATGTTTCTATTGATTGGCACCAGGAACTCGCGGATGAGGTGCTGCAACGGCATGCTAAATTGAATGGAACGATACTGGGCGATGACGGGCAGGGGGCGTTCTGTGAGACCGACGCGCTGCGCCATCAGAGTGAGCGATTTTCGCTTGAAACAGTTGATATGCTCCAGAGGGGCAACCGGGTTCAGGTGTTCGTTGACTTTGCGCCATTCGGGTGCGCTTAAGGATCGCTCAACGCCGTGAGAATTCGGAACGCTTACCTTGATGATGCCGTCTTCACTCAGGCCGCGCGACAAGTGTCTCAGTGTTTCCAGCGGTTTGGGCAGATGTTCGAATACCTGTTCGGTATTGATTAAATCGAACGCGTGGTTGGGAATATCTTCGTCATCGATGATCTCGATACCGTTCTGGCGGGCGAAATTGGCCCTGTCCTTGTCAAGTTCGGTGCCAAAAACTTTGAAGCCGAAGGCTTTTGCCATAACGGCCCAGTGCCCCCAGCCAACACCGTAATCGAGTACCGACAAGCCTTGGCCAGCCTTGGGAAACAGACTTAACAAGGATATTATTTCTGCAGCATGCCGATATCGTGCCGCAGGATCGGCCTTGCCACGTTTTTTTCGCTCGATAACGTCCGCGCTTAGATTGGGATTATAGATTTCCTGTAGCAGTTCACTTCCGGGAATATGCAACTGGAATAATCCGCTGCACTCAGAGCACCTGCACAGCACGAAATTCGTATCTCCGAGCAGACCCTTGTCCAACCCGCCGCGTGGTGCAAACACCTCTTCGAAATAGGTTGAAAGCGCATCTCCGGCCAAACGCGTACTGTAGATTGTTGCGTAGGAATCGCCGCCGCACATAGGACACGTATCGCGTGTGACGAATTGGGAAGCAGACGCCTGCATTCGGTATCCTGACATTTTGAAGGTTGAGTGGTTAGGCTAACAGCTGCAAAAACCGGCACTAGCTTTTCATCAACATGAGTGCGTATTTGGCAAGTAAGGAATTTGGCCGATTGGGACGGGATTCGCATAAAAGGCTATGGCAGATTTGCACATTCACCATAAGAAGTTCGTTGCGCTGATACCAGCCAAACGTACCTCCGTTCGCGTGCCGGAGAAAAACCTTCGCGATCTGGCCGGTCGTCCCTTACTCCAGTATTCCATTAACGCCGCCACCTCGCTTCTGCCGGTCGAGCGGATTTTCGTTTCGAGCGAAGACGCGGAAATCCGTCGGCTGGCGCACAGCCTGGGATGTGAACGGATAAAACGGCCCCCGGCATTGTCGGAACCCGATATTCCAAACGTGCGTGTCATAGAGCACGCGCTAACGGTGATTTGTGAGGCGGGCACTCTACCGAAACCCGAGTTTGTTCTGCTCTTGCAGCCGACACATCCTTTTCGCAAGAAGCTGGATCTGGTGCGCGCGGTGGAGGCCATGACCTCCGAGCCCTTCCCGGATTATGTCATATCCACACGTCCGGACTCATCGAGCGGAGAACCGGTGAATGCGGGAGCGTTCTACTTGTTTAAAACCACTGCTTTTGAGCGTTCCGGAAGTGTGCGTGGACAGAACGAAGTGAGGATCGCGCTTTCACGTCCTGACCTGGAAGTCGATATTGACACCGAAGTTGACTTTCAATTGGCATTGTCAATTGCGGCATCATCGGCCGGCGACCTCGATTTCTGATTGGCCCGGATAGCGATGGCCATATTGATGGCCCAGGCATTGAACGCGTGTTGCCGGTAGGGTAGATCACGCGAGTTGACGAAGGCTGTTGTTTCCATGATTCCTGATTTCTTGCTTTCCGGCCGCGCGATAGCAAATGGGTCCAGAACCTACCTGATCGCCGAGATCGGGCAGGCACACGATGGTTCACTTGGCAATGCGCATGCGTATGTGGATCTTGCCGCGGACATCGGTGTCGATGCGGTAAAGTTTCAAACTCACATTGCTGCTGCCGAAAGCACCCGAGATGAACAATTCCGAGTCAAATTCTCTTATCAGGACGCCACACGGTTTGATTACTGGAAGCGTATGGAATTCACGCCGGAGCAATGGGCAGGGCTCAAGCATCACGCCGATGAACGCAAGATCGAGTTTCTGAGTACTCCGTTTTCACCCGAAGCGGTCGAATTGTTGCGGTCTGTGGGCGTTCCGGCATGGAAGGTCGGCTCGGGGGATATCGGCAATCTCGATTTGCTTGGCCACATCGCCAAGGACGGTAAACCTGTGATCCTGTCCACCGGGATGTCGGAAATGGAAGCAACGGCCAACTCGGTCAAGTTCTTCAATGACCGGAAATGCCAGGTTGCGGTGATGCAGTGTACCAGCAAATATCCCACACCACTGGAAGAAGTTGGCATCAATCTGATTGATGAAATCAGTCAGAAACTCTCTGTTCCCTCCGGACTTTCGGACCATTCCGGTTCGATCTTTCCCGCATTGCTGGCCATGGCGCGCGGCGCGGCGCTTGTGGAGCTGCATTTGACCCTCCACAAGGCTGCGTTTGGGCCAGACAGTATCGCATCGCTCGATCCGGAGGAGTTTCGGCAAGTGGTCAAGGCTCGCGATGCATTCTGGGTCATGGATTCAAATCCAATGGACAAAGCACAATTTGCCGCCGGAATGGGCACGATGCGTTCTCTCTTCAATCGCAGTCTCGCGCTGAAGTCGGATCGACCGGCGGGTCATGTTATCGAGGATGGTGATCTCGCCTTGAAAAAACCGGGGACGGGCCTTGCCGAGGGGGAGAGGAATGCGGTTGTTGGACGCCGTTTGGTGAAAGACGTGAGTGCTGACCGCTTGTTGCGCCGTGAAGACCTGGATGACTGATCGTCATATCAAACCAACAAATCGACTGGACATTCAGCGTGGGTAAGAAACGAATTGCCGTAGTGGTTGCTAGCCGAGCCAATTACGGGCGTATCAAGAGCGTCCTCCAAGCCGTGGACGCGCATCCTGGACTCGAACTCCAGTTGATCGTCGGCGCCTCGTCACTGCTTTATCGCTATGGACAGGTTGTCGATAGAATAGAGGCAGACGGTTTCCGGGTCGCGGCGCGCAGCTATATGGTTGTTGAGGGGGAAAACCCGATCGCCATGGCCAAGTCGACCGGCCTCGGCATTGTCGACATGGCAACACATTTCGACTCCCTGAAGCCGGATGTAGTGCTCACCGTGGCAGATCGCTACGAAACCATGGCCACGGCCATAGCCGCAAGTTACATGAACATCCCGCTTGCCCATACGCAGGGAGGAGAGGTGACCGGGTCGATCGATGAAAGCGTGCGGCACGCTATCACCAAACTGGCACACATTCACTTCGTGACGACGCCGCTTTCAAGACAGCGCCTTATTCAGCTCGGGGAAGACCCGACGACCGTTCACATTACGGGGTGCCCGTCAATCGATGCCATACAGCATCGACCTGCCGCCGCCGACAGAGCCTTCTTCGCCCGCTATGGTGGAACAGGTACCGAACTGGATCCGTCCCGGCCCTATATCGTGGTTCTCCAGCACCCGGTGACAACGGAGTTTGGCAAAGGCCTGGATCAGATTCAGCAGACCATAAATGCCGTCTCCCAGCTCGGCACACAAATCGTCTGGTTGTGGCCCAACATTGATGCGGGGTCCGATGATGTATCAAAGGGATTGCGTATGTTCGCTAATCACAATCCAGGCGTTCCGATCCACTTTTACAGGAATTTCGACGTGGCTGACTATGCCACGCTGATCGAAAACGCGGCCTGTCTGGTCGGCAATTCATCGAGTGGGTTGCGCGAAGGCGCCTATCTTGGTGTGCCGGTCGTGAATGTTGGAACGCGTCAGACGAACCGTGAGGTTGCAGCCAACGTGCTGCATGCAGACTACGATGCGGCCGAAATCGAGGCAAAGATCCGCGTTCAGATAGAACACGGTCGCTATCCCTCGGACCCGATCTACGGCGACGGCAGAGCCGGACATCGGATCGCGGACCTGCTTGCAAGCGAGAACGTGCGGATACAAAAGTCATTTCGTGATCTGACCGAGTGGCCCATCAGCCAACACGGCGTCTGACCTGGAACCCTGTGCATGAATGACCGGCGTCCTTGTATTGTGATTGCTGAACCCAACGGCTACCCGGAAGGTGCCCTGGCCAATCTGCGCGCTGTCTGCGACATTACACTCGGGCCTTTTACACGGGATCAATTTGGCCAAGAACTGCAAGCCTGTGAAGCTGCTGTCATCAGGTTTGCGCACAGAGTTGATGCGGATTTACTGGGTGATACGCGCACACTCCGAGTGATTTCATGTGCTGCAACAGGCAGCGATCATATTGATCTGCAAGCATGCAGCGAACGCGATATTTCGGTGCAGACCCTAAAGGGCGAGACCGCATTTTTGCGCACCGTTACAGCTACCGCAGAATTGACGTGGTGGCACATTCTTGAAGGTATGCGGCGCGCCAGTCTGTCTGCCCGCCATGTTTTTGGGGGTGGCTGGAATCGGGACGTGTTTGTGGGTAGTCAACTCTTCGGGAAAACGCTCGGTATCGTCGGTCTGGGTCGACTGGGCATAATGGTCGCCGATATCGGCGCGGCATTCGGAATGAAAGTGATAGCCAGCGATCCCGATCCTGCAATTACACCTGATCATGTGGAAATGGTTTCTACCGAAGCTCTTTTCTCACGGGCCGATGTTGTTACGCTGCATGCCGACCTCAATCCGACTTCGAAGGGGATGGTCAACGCCAACCTGCTTTCACGGCTGAAAGCGGGTTCGATCCTCGTAAACACGGCCCGAGGAGATCTTGTGCGGGAGGACGATTTGATTGCTGCCCTCGACGCCGGGCAATTGGCGGCAGTCGGTTTGGATGTCCTGGCGACAGAAGGTGAAAAACCGCAAGGATGGCCGCGGTCCAATCTGATCTGGCAGCGCATGCAGACAGACGATCGCATCCGCATCACGCCGCATATCGGCGGGGCCACCGTCGAAAGCATGGGAGCAGCAGAAACGTTCATGGCGGGCAAGCTGTTGCAAACCCTCGGCCTGACGCTTGATCGGGCAAAGGTATCGCGTTGAAGGATTTGGCATTGACCACCGTTTTGCTGACAGGCGCAACAGGGTTTCTGGGCGGAGCTCTTGTCGGGCAGCTTTTGCAGATTGGTCAATACCGGACCAGGCTGGCTGTGCGTGCTCCCGACAAATCGACCATTGGTCAAGCTCAGCGGATCGCGGTCGGCTCCATAGGTTCACAAACAGACTGGACCGCTGCTGTCGAGAATGTCGATTGTGTAATTCATTGCGCTGCGCGCGCCCACATCATGTCGGACAAAGATACCGATCCGCTCGAAGCATACCGAGAAGTCAATACACGTGGTACGCTCAGACTCGCCCGGCAGTCAGCGGACGCCGGATGCAAGAGGTTCATTTATATTAGTTCGGCAAAAGTTCATGGTGAACAAACGCTTGCCGGAACCCCATTTTCCGAAGCAATGCCACTTGCTCCACTTGGTTCATACGCACTGTCGAAAGCTGAAGCTGAAGCCGGGCTTGCCGACATTTCCAAAGAAAGCGGAATGGATATTGTCATTATTCGACCGCCGCTGATCTATGGGCCGGGCGTTAAGGCCAACTTTGCCAGTTTAACCAAGTCCGTACGCTTGGGAATACCACTCCCTCTCGGGGCAATAACGTCCAATCGCCGCAGTTTCGTCGGCATTCGGAACTTGTGCGATTTTATTCTGGTTTGCTTGCGCTATCCGAATGCACTCAACGATACCTTTCTTGTAAGTGACGGATGCTATGTATCGACCGTTCATCTTTTGAAACAGCTTGCAACTGCCGCCAATAAGCGAATGTGGCTGATACCGGTCCCGCTGGCCCTGCTGGAGGCAGGAGCAAGAGTTATGGGCAAGCAGTCAGTCCTTGACCGCCTCACTGAGTCGTTCGAACTGAACGTTTCAAAGGCCACGGAAATACTTGGGTGGCATCCGCCCTATTCCATGAGAGAAGAGCTCGAGTTCGCGCTCGATGCCAAACACAGCGCGTAGCCGGTCGCCTGGATATTGAACCAAGCTGATGCTGCACGCATGACAATATTGGGACTAGAGTTGATCCCTGAAGGTTATCAGGTTGAAAAGGATGTGACGAGCTTCCTTCTCGTTCTGATTGTTGAGCGCTTCTGCCATGCTGGCAATCTGGTTGGACAGAAAGTCATCTACCGGCTTGGTCGCGGCTCCGCGCAATATTTTCGGATGCCGGGTGCGAAGTGCTGTTGAATCGTCATAAAACAGCTCTTCATACAATTTCTCTCCCGGCCGCTTGCCGACGCTGATAATTTCGATATCGCCATCGGGACTTACTTCAGACCGGACGGTCAGCCCGGCCAGTCGCACCATGTTTTCTGCGAGATCTGAAATCAGTATTGGTTCACCCATGTCGAGCAGAAAAACATCATCACCCTCGGACAGCGACCCGGCCTGAACGATCAATTCGGCTGCCTCTTGAATGGACATGAAGTAGCGTGTCATGGCCCGGTCCGTGAGCGTTATCGGTCCGCCCTTGGCGATTTGTTCCTTGAAAAGTGGCACTACCGACCCATTGGAACCCAATACATTGCCGAACCGCACCGCGCAAAAGCGTTGTCCGGTGTTTGCCTGCCGTGCTTGAGCCGCCTTTTCGCGCACAATCAGCTCTGCCCACCTCTTGGTGGCGCCCATGACGTTGGTCGGCCGAACGGCTTTATCGGTCGAGATCAGAACGAAATCCTTGACCCCATTGGCAAACGCCGCATCTGCCACAGTCTTGGTGCCAAAGACGTTGTTGTAGATCCCCTCGAGCGCGTTGGCCTCCACGAGGGGCACGTGCTTGTGGGCCGCTGCGTGGAAAACGACGTCCACCCCATGTTCCCTGATAGCGCGTACCACGCGCTGCTCATTGGTGACCGATGCAAGGACAGGAACCGTAGTCACTTCTTTTTCCGCGGCCAGTTCCATCTCGATCTTGTAGAGGGCGAATTCGTTGGACTCAAAGAGTACCAGGCGCTGCGGCCGCCATTGCGCGATCTTGCGGCACAACTCCGAACCGATCGATCCGCCGGCACCAGTGACCATAATGGTACGTCCAACGATCATCTGGCGGATTAGCTCGAGATCGGGCGGGACCGACGACCTGCCCAATAGCTCGTCGATTTCGATCTCGTGGATCTGGCTGATAAGATATTTGCCGGTTACAAGATCGGCGATGCCGGGTAGCGAGTGGATTTTGATCCCGTATTGGCTGATGTCCTGAACGATTTCTTTTCGACGCGCAGCAGAAAGCGAGGGTATCGAGAGGACGACCTGCTTCACGCCAAAATCGCGAACAAGGGCGGGGAGATGTGAAGGCGAGTATACTTTTAGGCCTGCGACGTCCCGGCGCTGAAGCGCTGGATCATCGTCGAGAAATCCCGCGATAATATGGCTATTGCGCAGCGAAGTGGCGAGTTGAGTGCCCGCTTCTCCAGCGCCATAGATGGCAACCGCCGGGCGCTTGAGGAGAGCCTTTTGTCCCGTCGGCCAGAAGACCCATTTGGCGACCAGCCTGCTTGAGGTGATCACCAGCGTACCCAACGTCCAATATATGATCGGCACTGAGCGTGGCACATTACCGCTGCCCGTCATCGCCGAAAGGAAAGCCACGACCACCCAGAGGATCGCCGCGAGCGTCATTGCCTGAACGATCGTCCACAACGCCCGCTCGGGCAAATATCGCACCACAGCGCGATAAAGTCCCATCCGGACAAATATAGGAATGGCGATGAGAGGCGCTGAGACAATAATCAGCCATTCGTCCAGCGAGTTGGGTGGTTCCCAACGATCATAGCGTAGCGAAAAGCTGGCCCACAGAACAAAGGCCAGGGCGCCGAAATCAAACCCCAAAAGAATGACACGTTTCCAGAAGCGCGGAAGATTAAGAACGCGCTTGCGCAGGGCAGAAAACATGCGTGCCAGCCTAGTCTAAACGCCGTCAAATTCGAGCAATTTGCGTCCCACGAATTTGTGGGCAGGTCAAGCTTTGCTGTGACCCGGGCGATTGCTGAAACCGTCTCCGGACTCTAGCGCATTAAAGGTCCGGGCCTGGTCGTGAAAATACCGGTTCAATCTCACGAGCCCTTTGGTTGCGCCCGACATGTCGATTGAATCTGGGGCCAGAAGGCGCAACAGGTTCAAGCCTGCCGCCCCTTAAGCCCTTTTATCCTGTGTGGCGATCCTGATAGAAGCGGGCAATGTCGTCGATGAGATTTGTCGCCCTCTGGCGGGTGTCTTTCGGCAGGGAACGCCTGGCCACGGGGCTGGTGGGCGCAGGGGCGCGAGTGTTTGGGGAGCTTTGTGCTGTCTGGGCATGGCCGACTTTGGCGCGTGGGGTGCGCCTGCTGGCAAGGACAAAGACCACAGCCCCGATAACGAGCCCGGCGAGAACGGCAATGATGAGGATCGGCTGAGCCTGA
>CENV01066392.1_pt1 | contig 33233 bp, 38 predicted proteins | sample 530231 | NCBI WGS metagenome assembly CENV01 (sample SAMEA2619815, study PRJEB7988) | marine metagenome | biome: marine biome (ENVO:00000447); feature: surface water layer (ENVO:00002042); material: "saline water (ENVO:00002010), including plankton (ENVO:xxxxxxxx)" | depth 5 m
GACAGGCCGGAATATTCCCAGTCGTAGCGGAAGGTGCGGTTCTCGCTGGAGATGACCTTGTTGCCGACGATCGTGTGCAGTTCGCCGGTCACCTCCGAGCGGAGGTTCCTGGTGTCGATCTCCATCTTCTGGATGGTGAAGAACTGCGAGATCGAGGAGCCGCGCTGCTCGCTGACGATCTTGAGCAGGTCGGCCTTGATCTTGCCCTGCGTGCGCGGGCTCGCAATGTCGAGCACCGCATTCATCCAGTATTCGAGGTTCTGCGGGCTGCGATCGAGCGTCAGCACGACCGTGTCGCGCGTGATCATCTCCAGATATTCGCGGCTGACGCCGGCAGAGCTGACCGTCAGCGGAGAACGCAGCACTGGTTGCAGCACCACCTCGCGGTCGCGCGACAGGCTGACCGTGCAGAGCAGCAGGGTGATCACGGCGAGCGCCACCGCGGCGACGGCCAGAATGTTGCGCTGGCGCAGGATCCGCTGGCTGTTCGTATGGCTGTAGGAAAGTTCCATATCACCCCGCCATCAGTCGAAGATATGAGGGTGGCGTGGCTCTCAGGCCGGTGAAGCCGGCCGGAAGATGCCAATAGGCCAGGTGAAGCAGCCAGGACGTCGCCCGGCCTGCCTTAGCTTTTCTGAGACCCCACCAGCCCGCCCCCGAAAGAAGCATGCCGATAAGGATGTGCTGAGACAGGATCCCCCAGACGAATGGGATAACCATCGCCAGGAACTCATCCAGCGTCCACAGCCCGATCAGCTCGGGATCGTCGAGATGAGTTGGAATGACGTACTTGTCTGCGGCCATTGCACCACCCCCTCCTGGACCTGGGCGGAGCTGCTACTCCGCACAGGCCTGGGATCGGTTCAGATCGTCGCGGTCACGGTGGACGTGACGATCGGCACGCCGGTTCCGGCACCGACGCCGACGCCGACCGGGATCGCGATCTGCCCCATCGAGAAGCGACCCGAAGCGAGGGCGACCACGCCGCCGGCGAGGCTGAGCACCGTGATGATCTTGCCGCCGGATCCCTCGAGGAAGTCGGTGAACTTAGTGAGCGCGGTGTTGAACGTCGTGTCGGCGCCGGCGAAGGCGGGACCGGCGAAGAAGAGAAAAGCGAACAGGAGTACGGCGAGGGCGAGGATCGCCAGCTCCGCGTGTCCGCTCTTTTGGAGGACAGACTGCATGTGGATTTCCTTCGATTGGAGACGCGACGGAACCGCGCCCAAACAAAGCTGGCCAATCACATCGCCGCACCGCAACGACGTATGGGATCAGCCCCCTCCCGAATCGGGAAAATTTTCGATCATGTTCGATGTCGGTGATGAAAATGGGGCACCGTGTCCCGGTGATCAGGGCATCCTGCCCCGTCATATGGGGCAAATTGGCCGGGTTGACGGGGCGTTATGCCCTGCAATTGCGGACAGGCTTCATTCGCGGTAGATTCGCGGCGCAAGACTCGTCAGATATTAACCATTGCCTGTTCATAATCCCGGCAAGGCAACCGACCATCGATCGGGCTCTAATGGATGAGGGCAGTTCAGGACGTGGGCACTATGGGCGCTGACTCACGAGACTTTACACTGGATATCTCCGAACGCTTCTTTCATCTCACGACTGAGAGCCTTCGCCTTCATTCTAATAGTACTAAGTGCTATCAGACGCTCGAAAATCTCGTGAACAGCCGCGTTCCAGGAATAGAAAAGATAGATGATGAGGATGCGGAGAACCTAAAGCGCCATCTGGTGGCTGTCCCTACAGGCGGAAGCATTCAGATCCATTTAGAGATTACGGAGACGAGTGCCAAAAATCTTGAGAGAATAAAAGAATTGCTCGAAACAAGACTCGAAACCAACATTTCTGTTGGGGACGCTCTTTCTGCCCTTTTATTCAACTATATAGTCGAGCAGCGGGCAGCTCGCGTGATTTCCAAGCTCCAGTTGGACGAGTTCGATCAACCTCGCGAGACCGGCCCATTCAAGGGGTCCCGGCACTAACAAGCGCGGTCACCAATGCGTTAGCCTTTCGGTTCGGACAAATCTGGTCGAAACCACGCTTGCATTGGCTTTTCTGCTATGATTGTCTTCCCCATCCGAACGGCATTGGGGGATCGATATGACATCTCTTGCCAAGTTAGGGGCGTAAGTTGTGGAGCTCGCCCAAGGCGACGAGCTGCAGAGGGACTATGTGCCTCTGATCCTGCGGGCGATGGCTTGCAAGAAAGCAACTCAACGCAAACTCGCCCACCTGACCGGTATCAGCAAATCGAGGCTGGGCGTTTTGCTGCACAGCAAGCCCGAAAAACGCGTCACCATGACGCTTCCTGAATTTGAAACAATATTGCACGCGCTCGGCATGAATCTAGTGCACGCATATGTGTGCCTGAAAACCTTCAAAGGTCTCGATGAATATTATCAGAAATGTTATTCGACGGCTGTCTTCATGCTCTGCGACATATGCGTGCGCGCGCCTGAGCGAATGATTGATGTGCTCGAGGAATTGGGTGGCTTCGATGGAACCGAGATCAGGCTGGCCTGGAGCCCGTCGCTCCAAAACGCATTGATCAAGAAGGTGACCGAGGAGGTCCAAGCTATTCATGAGCGCAGAAATCGCCTCACCCATGGCGACGATTTCGACCTCTAGCCGAACTGTTCGTGGACATGGATCAGCAAACCATGCGGCTAGAATGTCGAGACGGACGCCTTCCTTCCGATTGTTGGGCGCAGCTGCGTGTTAGGGCCGGCTGTCGTCGAAATGATTGTCGCCTGGCGCCCGATCCCGCTCAATCGCGACCAGTTGAGCAGAACATTGTCCACATAGGCTTGCGTTTCAGGGATCTGCGGGACCAGGCCATTCCGAATCCGCCCCGGTCCTGCATTGTAGGCGGCGAGCGCGAGATGATAGTGGCCGAAACGGTCGAGCTGCTGGCGCAGATATTTCGCGCCCCCGCGCAGGTTCTCATTGATGCTGTAACGGTTGACGCCCAGTGCAACTGCCGTGTCGGGCATCAACTGTGTGAGCCCGAATGCGTTCTTGCGCGAGAAAGCGTCGGGCCGATACCGGCTTTCCCGGATGATCATGGCATCGAACAGGCCAACCGGAATGCCATATTGGCATGCGATGTTGCTCATCATGTCGTAGTAACTAGCCCGGCGCATCTCGGCATCGGACGTCAGAAATCCGGTCGGCCGGTAACCCGGCGAAGAGCAGCCAGGCACATAATGATAAGCCGCCGACGCGAACATGGCGCCGCCTCGCATCCAGAGCGGGACAGGCACGCTGGATGCAGGCGGGAGCTGTGCTTCGACCGCCATCGCGCCCAACTGCGCGACGCCCACATGGGCGAACGGATCTTCGGCATCGGCAGGCGCCGACCGGGGATTTGTGTCCATGAAATTGTTCGCCATCTGGAATTCCACCCATTGCCGACTGAGGTCATGCACCCGAAAGTCCCCAACCGGCGGCAACAGTGTCGCATCTGGCAGATCCCGAACTGGCGCAGCCGGCGCCGCGACGTCTTGCTTCACCGGGGCGCCCATCGCGATGAGCTGGACGCTTCGGACCGCGTGTTCAGGCCTCGAGACGGCGGGCGCTTCGACGGAACAGATCAGGCCGACGGTGGCGACACCCAAGAAAAAAGCACGCATGACGACCTCCCCATTCTTGAACCGAGGAAAATGGACGCCAGCCGAGTCCATCTTGTCAATCCGCCCCGAGACACTCTGACGGCCGGCCGCACAGCTCTTGCGAGAGCGAAATGTGGCTGATCGCGCGATACAGCAATGGCTGCGGAAAGGGCCGAATTCCTCTTCCAGAGGCCGTTCGGAATGCCCTGGTTCGCTGGTACATCGGCCAAGGTGCCCGGGCCGATGAAGAAGCGGGGATCATGCTCGTCCAGCAAGCGCGCATCGGCGAAAAGTGGATCGCCTGTGACTGCTTGCCGCCAGGTGAACCGCCGCCCATCCTGACTCCCGCCTTCCTCTCGGAAGCTGAAACCTACTACCTGCGGCGTCTTACGAGCACTGATCGGCCCGAGCATCAACCCGATTGCCCGTTTTTCCGCGAACAGGCAACAAACCGCATCACCGAAGTGTGGACACAGGAAAGCCCTGCGGAACCGCCCGCCGGCTATTTCGAGGTTCTGCGCCCCGCGCCCGAGAAGCTTGCCCAACGTCCCGAGGAGGACAGCACCGATGATCGTACCCGTCAGGCATCGATCCCGCGCCTGGCGCGGTTGCTTTGGCGGCTTCTTGCTCTTTCCGGCTTGAATCGTTGCCTGCCTCCATCGTTCGATACGGCCGAGCGTTCCATCAAAACCGAATTCCGCGTGCTCTCCGTTGCGGCCGGAAAAGTCGAAATCGCGCCAGGCATTGAACTGGGTCGCGCGTTCTGGACGCATGCTCAGGCGCTACACAGCCGACGCATGTACGCGCGTCTGCGTGAACTTGCCCGAGGCTGGCCCCGCGGCCATGCTCCGCAGGCGTTCCTGGCCCTATTTGCTCAGGATGTCCGCGGCTCCACCATATATGTGCCGGGAAGCGATCCGGTTGTCCTCGCCAATCGCGTCCAATCGCCGTCGATCCGTGGAAACCAGATCAAGGGGCCTTACCTGACGATCGTCGTTGCTGGGGAATATCCTGAAGCCCATGGGTATGCGCCGCTCCGTGCCTACGCCCAGCCTATTTTCTCAGGGAAACGCTTCGTTCCGGTAGATTCCGAATTTGAACGCGCAGTGCTCCGCGAATTGATCAAACTCCAATGGACGTTCGATCGCATCGGAATCGACCTCACCATTGAGAAACCGGTTTTCGACACACTTACGCCGATCGGCGCCTGCCGGCCTGACTTCATCCTGGAACTGCGCTCTCGCGAAACCGGCGAGATCAGGTCGATCATCGTGGAAGCCATGGGATCAACTGATGAGACGTATCTAGCCGCAAAAGCTGTCACTCATCCGCGCATGGCGCAAATTGGTCCACTCGTGTGTGTATCACCGGCGGATGTGGAAACGGGCCGCATCGGCGCTATCGTCCGTCGCGCGGCGGGCGCCTAGCTCCAGCGCATCGATGTGGCGAAGAGAATGACGATGCCGAGCGTCACAGGCATGGAAGTCAGGTACAGCTTTTGCCAGCGCCACCATATTTTCGGGACAAACAGGATGGCGGACCGAAGGGAATTGACGCTGGACCAGCCGCGCTCGCGAACCACTTCCACCATTGTCGTCGCGCAGGAGAGCGCCATGGCGATCACGCAGCACGAACCGGCAGCGACATAAAGCGCCATCCAGTTCGCCAGTTCGATCGCCGTCAGATATCGCATCTCAGCAACCTGTATAGCCGATAATCGTGCACAAAGGCTAATCGGAGTATCAGGTACCGCAAAATTGGAACTTGCCTCATCTGAGATGCACAGATGCCAAAGGTCGGCGTTGCAACGCGATGCAGAAGATGCGTGCGCGTCAGTCCGGGTCCGACCGCAGTAGTACCCGCGCTACGAGGTCGTAGCGCGTCGGGTGTATCCGATCCCGCGTCGGAAAGCGCAGCAGATCGATCGTCTCATCAGCATAGGTCGCAGCGACCGAGTTCACAATGTAGGCATGTTGACGACTGTAAGGAAGAAGCCAAATGACCCGATGGCAGATGGTCCGGATACGGATACTCGTCAGCCTGGCGGCGAGATCAGACCTTGCATCGTCGTTGGATCCGACCGAAAAGACGCATGCGCCGTACTTCTTCGTTGGGAAACGCCATCCAAGTATCTGATGTGCATGCACACGCTCGGCCGCTAGCACATCGCACTGGGGGGCATATTTCGCGTTGATGGCGCGTGCGGTCCCCAGCCCGATGCTGTCGCCCAATATGAGGCACTCAAATACGGACCTGCTCCCCGGCATCGGGAACGTTGCTGTCTTGGTCTTCGATTTGTTGCCGGATTTCCGATACGTCCACCTTGCCGATCAGGTAATCCCCCTCATCCTTGAAAAACGCCTCAATCCGCTTCGTTTCGTCCAGAGGTGGCAAAAGCGAACCGAAGCGGGCCTGCCATTGCTGCTCTACAAAACCCAGGAGTGCCTTCCAGGAAGCCGCCTCGCTTGCGTGGACCTGGAGCATCTTATGACCCTCATGCAGGATGATAAGGACGGAGGCGTGCATGATGCTATCCATCGTAAGCGGCAAATCAGTACGGGCAGGCACGACCTGCCTTTTCGTCGCAAAACATGCAATTCCGGCCACCCGAAATCAAAAATACATATCAACTATGTCTATGTACTGCCAAACTGATTCTAGAAAATACAAGAAAAACCTTCACATGTGTAAAGAGAAAGTTTCAGTTAATTTTGTATATACTCAGAAATTTATCAGAATTGTTATTATAACAACAGTTCTATCAACTCACCAAAAGTGACTTGATAGGAATCTCAGGGTTTGCAAGTACAGATTTATCAGGAGTGGCCTGCGTGATAACGAGTGCCTTACCCTGAACATAGTCCTTCACAGAGTTGACGCAGTCAAGGGCCAGCACCTTACCCTTGCTAAGATATACGAGCGTGAAGCTGCGCGCTGCGCTCTGGCCCCGCACGACGACTTCATCGTATCCCAAGCTAAGCCCGATAGTCTGGAGCTTGAGATCATATTGGTTCGACCAGAACCAGGGAACGGCGTGGTACGGCGCGGCGTCACCAGCAATATGCCTGGCGGCCGTTATGGCCTGGTCATTGGCGTTCTGAACTGACTCCAACCGGATCCGCTGACCGCCAGCAAAGGGGTTGGCATGGATCGCGCAATCGCCGATCGCGTAAATGTTCGGCAACGAAGTCTGACAGAATTCATCGACTTCTACCCCGTTCCCGCTTGCCGCACCCGCCGCGATCAATGGCTCTACGGCCGGAACGATCCCGATGCCGACGACAACCATGTCTGCGGGTAAGACCGAGCCGTCAGACATCCGGACACCCGTTACCCATCCATCATGTCCAATCAGGCAATCCATTTTGGCGTTCAAATGGATCTCAACGCCATGCGCCCGATGTTCAGCCTCATAAAAACGAGAAAGCGGTTCACCAGCGACCCTTGCCAGCACACGATCCATCGCTTCCAGCACCGTCACTTGCTTGCCGAGCTTGGCGAGTACCGCAGCCGCCTCGAGGCCGATATACCCGCCACCGATCACCACGACATTCTGCACTTTCGGCGTCTCGGCCAGCATGCGGTCAGCGTCAGCACGAGTGCGGACGTTGTGGACACCCATGAGATCGCTTCCCGAACAGCTCAAGCGACGAGGCGCACCGCCAGTTGCCCAGATCAGCTTGCCATAGCCAATGCGGCTTCCGTCGGAGAGCACAACATTTTGCTCCGCCGGATCGACGGCCACAACCCGTCGCAGGAGCTGCAACTCGATATCGCGCTCGGCCCAGATTGCCTGAGGTCGAATGAGAATTCTTTCGAAGCTCTTTTCGCCTGAGAAATATTCCTTGGAGAGCGGCGGGCGTTCATATGGCGGATCTGGCTCATCTCCCAGCAGTGCCACACTTCCCGCATATTTATGCTGGCGCAGCGCGAGCGCGGCTTGAGCTCCCCCATGCCCGGCCCCAACAATAAGAACATCGTACCGCTCGCTCATGGGATAGATAGCTTCCTTACAGGATTACATAAGCCGTGCTTTGCTTGTCACGCCGTCGGTTAACGGCAAGAGCCTGATTGAGCTCTCTTTGCGAACTCAAGTGCCCTCAATCTTCCGGCGCAATCGTGATGCAAAGTCCGTCCAGAGCATCAGAGATAGTCAACTGACAGGATAACCGAGATCTTGAGCAACGGTGCTCGGACGAGTCCAGAAGATCGTCCTCATCCGTACTCATGGGTGGCAAGCGATCGAGAAACGCTTCATCGACCTGGATATGGCAGGTTGCGCAGGAGCAACACCCTCCGCACAATGCAAGCAACTCGTCGATGCCTGCGTCGCGGATCGCTTCCAGTAACGTGGTTGCGCCATTCGGTGTGACGGTCACGCGCTCGCCAGTGCGCGTTGTAACGGTAATCTCCATTAGTCCTCTAATTTCCAAATATGCTTTTTGGCAGTCTGCTATCGACTGAAAAACCTCCACGCCGCCTTGGCGCGCAAGGCTCATGGGGAAAGCGCGTAGTCCAATCCGATATCGGCCGCGGGAGCACTTTGGGTGATGCGCCCGACTGATACAAAATCGACGCCAGTCGACGCGATTTCCCTAATCGTATCGAGCCGCACGCCGCCTGACGCTTCGATGGGGACGCGGCCGCCGACAAGGGCGACGGCCTCTTTGAGCTTGGCAGGAGACATGTTGTCGCAAAGCAGACGATCCGCCCCCGCCATCAGCGCAGGCTCGATTTGTTCGATCCCGTCAACCTCGACCTGGACTTCCAGCCCGGTATTGGCGGCTTTCGCAGCCTTGACCGCTTCGACAATGCTGCCAGCGGCGGCGATGTGGTTGTCCTTGATCAGGATACCGTCATCCAGACGCATGCGATGATTCCGCGCCCCGCCCACCTTGGCGGCATATTTCTCGATCGCCCGAAGACCGGGAATTGTCTTGCGCGTATCGAGAAGGACGCAATCCGTACCGGCGATCGCTTCGGCATAAGATCGCGTCACCGTCGCGATGCCGGTCAGGTGCTGGAGCGTATTGAGAGCGGACCTCTCGGCCGCGAGCATGAGCTGCGCGCTTCCCGCAATTCGCATGAGGGGCTGCCCAGCGGCAACATTGTCCCCATCCTGCACCAGGAATTCGATAGCGACCTCGGGGTCGAGCTTACCGAAAAACGCGGCTGCCAGCTGGAGCCCGGCAACCACTATCGGTTGCCGGGCAGCCAGAACGGCGGAAAAGCGCGCGCTGGCGGGGACTGACACACGGCTCGTGACGTCTCCGCTCCCCAGATCCTCACTCAGAACATAATCGACGAAGTTGTCGAGTTGTTGCTGATCCAGGCCCGCGATCAAATCCGACTCACGCATCAGGAAACCGCGTCCGCCAGATCTTCAACTTCTTCCTTGTCGGCGAAGACGCCGGTCAAGCGCCTCTCCTCCTCGGAGACGTTGATCAGCCGCCAGTCATCGCCCTTGGGGACCATGCCCTCGAACGACATGAGCTTCGCCAGTGGCACGCGCGGTTCTACAGCACCCAGTGCCGGCTCGCCTTTCTGAACAGCCTGGGCGGCGCGATACATCTGGGTGCGGAAGGTGAAGATCGCCTTGTCGCTCGAGCCGAGCAGATCCTCGCTGCGGTCGGCGATCGGCCCCATCGATTCCCACATCGCCATGTCCTGACAGGGAATGCCGTAGATGCCGGTAAAGTCGCCGGCTTTCATCAGGGCCCGGTCCTGCAGATAGTTGTTTTCGGCGTTGCGCCGCTTTTTGAAGGTAACGGGCTCGACGTCCTTGCCAATCTCCGCCCCGCAGAACTTGCGCCAGGCATCCTGACTGATGCCCTTCGTCGGATGCCAGGCGATCCAATAGAACATGGTGTTCACATCGTCGATCGGAACCAGCATCTGTGACAGATGATATTGGTCGTTGGACGGGATGTGCACCGTGAACGGAGCCTGGAACAGAGTCATGCGTACATAGTCCTGCTTGTCCGCATCGATGATCGGCTTGCGGATAGCAGCATAACGAAAGCCGAACGGCGTTTTCTGCACTTCAATCTTGGGCGCCTTGTCGGCCGACGGGCGAAGCCACGCGGTGTCCGTAGCCGTCGAGCCGCTTACTTCGGTGGCCGTCGGCATGTTCGATGAATGCAGGCTCGAACTGTGCGCCGAATCGATCGACCCTTCGAGAACCTGCGCCCAGTTGCAGCCGCCATGCATTTTCACGATGCTGATCTTCTCAGCCGGCGCGGCCGACCAGTTCGGCGGGCTGAAAGGGATGACATTTTCCGGGTCACCCATCCACACCCAGACGAAACCAGCAGATTCTACCACCGGATATGCCTTGGTCTTCATCGTGCCGCGTAGCTTTGCATCGACCGGCTCGGAAGACATGTCGACGGCATTGCCGTCCACATCGAATTTCCAGCCATGATAAAGGCAACGCAGGCCGCATTCCTCGTTGCGACCGAAGGCAAGGGAAGCGCGCCGGTGCGGGCACAGCTCGTCGAGCGCACCGATGCGCCCCTCCGTATTGCGGAACACGACCATGTTCTCACCCAGCAAGCGAACACGCAACGGCGTGCCGTCTGGCTCGGCGACGTCCTCGATCATGCAGGCGGGCAACCAGTGCTGCCGCATCAGCTTCCCCATTGGGGCCTCGCCCTCCACACGGCAAAGCAGATCATTTTGTTCCGGAGTCATTAGCTACCCTCCTCATTTTGGCTTGGCACGAAGACGAATCACCCTCAGGATGCGCCCTTGAAATTACTTCTATATCGTAGTAATGGCTTTTTCAAGCCTGATTTTCGGGTTGAAGGGAGCGGCAGGCAAAGAATGGCAAATGCGTTGCGACTAGGAATCATTGGGCTCGGCCGGGGTTTCATGCTCACTCTGCCCGCGCTGAAGGCCGATTCTCGCGTAGCGCTTGCCGGGGCTTTCGACCTGCGCCGCGAAGCTCGGGAACGCTTCGCGGACGAATTCGGCGCGCCGGCGTTCGATACGCTCGACGCGCTCTTGTATTCGCCGGTTATCGATGCGGTTTATATAGCCACCCCGCATGAGTTGCATGCCGAGCAGGCCATCGCCGCTCTGCGGGCTGGAAAGCATGTGCTGGTCGAAAAGCCGATGGCGACAACGCTTGCAGATTGCGCGCGTATAGAGCGCGCCGCCGCCGATGCCGGCAAGGTGCTCGTGGTCGGACCCAGCCACGGCTTCGATGCACCCGTACAGGCTGCCGCGCAATTGGTTGCCTCAGGCAGGTTCGGTGCCGTGCGGATGGTCACGGCGCTCAACTTCACCGATTTCATGTTCCGGCCCAGGCGTCCGGAAGAACTGGATAGCGCCCGTGGCGGCGGCGTCGTCTACAGCCAAGCGGCGCACCAGATCGATGTCGTGCGCCGCCTTGTCGGGCAGCCCGTTTCATCTGTTCGCGCCGTCGCCGCCAACTGGGATAGCAGCCGCCCGAGCGAAGGCGCCTATACGGCGCTGGTGACATTTGAAGCCGGTGCTGCAGCGTCGCTGACCTATAGCGGATATGCGCATTATGACAGCGACGAACTGGTGGGGTGGATAGCGGAGCTTGGCTATGACAAGGACCCGGATCGCTACGGCGAGGCGCGTAAGAGGCTTGCGACGCTATCATCGCAGGATGAAATCGAAGCCAAACTGAAGCGCACATACGGCGTCCCGGCTGTCGCTGCCGACACGCCAGCGCCGCATCATGAGCATTTCGGTTTCATCATCGTCAGCTGCGACCGCGCGGACCTGAAACTGTCGCCCAAGGGGCTCTCAATTTATGGGGACACCGAACGCGATTTCCAGCCGATCGAGCCCCCTGCCCTGCCGCGCAAGGAAGTCATCGACGAGTTTGTCGGCGGTTGCCTAGGCATTCGCCGCCCGATCCATGACGGGCGCTGGGGACTTGATACCATGGCCTGTTGCGTCGCGCTCCTCGAATCGAGCCGACGCAATACGGACGTAGCGCCCAACCAACTTCTCGACACTCTATCGGAGAAACCGTGACAATGACCAGACTGAGCCTTTCCCTCGCCTGTTGGGGCTATGACCGCACCGAAGCCCTCCAGACGGGCGCGGTCCGGCCCGACGGCATCGACCTCAACTTTCAGGTTCTGGATGTCGAGGAAACCTTCTTCCGCATGCTGCGCAATCGAGAATTCGATGTCGCTGAACTGTCGATGTCGTCCTATTGCGTGACCCTGGGCCGCGAGAATCCTGGCTTCATCGCCATTCCCGTCTTTCCTTCGCGCTTCTTCCGCCACTCCTGCATTTTCGTCTCCGCCAAAAGCGGCATCGAAAAGCCCGAGGATCTCGTCGGCAAGCGGATCGGCGTGCCTGAATATCAGATGACGGCTCCGGTCTGGATCCGCGGCATCCTGCAGGACGAGTATGGCATTGATCCTGCGTCGGTCACCTACGTCACGGGTGGTGAAGAGGAGCCGGGGCGCGAGGAGAAGCTGAAGCTCAATCTACCCGACAAGTTCAAGGTCGAGCCGATCGGACCCACCCAGACCTTGAAGCGCATGCTGGCGGATGGAGAGATCGATGCGCTGCATACTGCGCGGGCGCCGTCGACCTTCTATTCGGAGCCGGGCAAGGTTCGGCGCCTCTTCCCCAATTTTGTGGACGTTGAAAAAGCCTATTTCGCGAAGACAGGAATCTTCCCGATCATGCATGTCGTGGCCATCCGGCGAGACGTGTATGAGAAGAATCGATGGATTGCTCAGGCGCTTTACAAGGCATTCGTAGAAGCCCAGCGGTTGAGCTATGAACAATTGTTGGTGTCGGCATCGCTGAAAACGATGTTGCCATGGCAGATCGCCGCAGTGGAGGACACTATTGCTACGATGGGCAGGGAATGGTGGCCCTATGGCATCGAAAAGAACCGCCACGTCATCGAGACATTCACGCGTTACCATCACGAGCAGGGCCTGTCGCCCCGCCAGCTCACCATAGAAGAGATGTTCGCGCCCGAGACTTTCGCCGAGTTCCGCATCTAAGAAACCATCCTGCACGAGGCCAGTCTACTGCTCACATGATGGTCCTCGGGACACGTTTAATATCCCGAGGACCATCATAGGAATATGGGTTTCGGGTGCCGGGTACGGTTTTGCGATGCGTTCGTGCGGCGTCTGTGCGAGTGGAGGATCGGTTGAACCCGTCAGGAGTGAACAGATGTCGAAGCACGCCCCCAAACTCGATCCGGAACTGAGTTTGGGCTATCAGGTTCGGCGCTGCCACCGACGGTTCGATCGGCTCTTGAGTGCCTATTTGGCCAAGCACGAACTCAAAACCGGTTTCTGGTACTATCTTCGTGTCCTATGGCTCAGGGACGGGGTGACCCAAAAATATCTGAGCGACATGACTAACGTCACCGAAAATACGACGGTCGCCATGATAAACGCCATGCTTCGGCAAGGGCTGGTGCAACGCGCCAAGGACAAGGATGATCGTCGAAAATTGCGGATTACTCTTACAGATCATGGCCGTGCGCTCGAAAAGGAGCTGATGCAATACGCGATCGACATCAACAAGGTCGCTGTTGCTGGCATCGAGCCGCGCGAAGTTGAAATCTGTCGATCGGTCCTCGAGCGCATATCAGCCAATCTCGCTGCCGAATTTGATAGGCTGCCTGCGAAGCCTGCTGACGAAGGATGACTCCTCCACATCATCCCTGGATCAGGGGCAACAGGCCATGAACAGGGAGGGACGTGTGCGCCATGGCTGAACGGGAAGGCCTCACGGCCACTCCAACTCCCGATAGAGGGAAGCCTTGGCGCAGCCTGACCGACCGTTTCGGCCGAACGATCACTTATGTCCGCCTGTCCGTCACCGATCGGTGCGACCTGCGCTGCCGTTATTGCATGGCCGAGCGCATGGAGTTCCTGCCGCGCCAGGACCTCCTCACCCTGGAGGAACTGGCGGAACTGGCCGATGCCCTGATCGCGCGAGGTGTGCGACGCATCCGCCTGACCGGTGGCGAGCCTCTGGTCCGTCGCGGCATCGTCGGGTTGGTGGAGGCGATCGGCCAACACATCGGCAACGGCCTTGATGAGCTGACGATGACAACCAACGCTACCCAGCTCGCCACAGTCGCGCGCGACCTCCATCGATATGGCATTCGCAGACTCAACATCAGCCTCGACAGCCTCGACCACGAGCGCTTCCGGGCGATCACCCGGCGCGGCGACCTGGACCAGGTGTTGGCCGGGATCGCCGCCGCGCAAGACGCGGGCCTCGCCGTGAAGATCAACATGGTTGCGCTCAAGGCGCTCAACGAAGATGAAATCGGAACAATGGTTGGCTGGTGCGGCGAACGGGGATTCGATCTCTCGCTGATCGAGACGATGCCGTTGGGTGCGGTGGAAGAAGACCGGACCAATCATTATCTGCCCCTCGACCTCGTGAAACGTCGGCTGGCGCGCGAATATGTCCTGATTCCGTCGCTCCACCGAACCGGCGGACCGGCGCGCTATTATGACGTTGCCGAAACCAGTCGGCGGATAGGCTTCATTACGCCCCTCACCGACAATTTCTGCGCCGGCTGCAACCGCATCCGCATATCGGCTACTGGCACCATTTTTGGTTGTCTCGGCCGCGACCAGCGCATCGAACTGCGCGATGCGATGCGTGTTGGTGGCCGGGATGCGATCGACGCGGCGCTGGATGCCGTAATGACCGCCAAGCCACTCCGCCACGAGTTCGACATTGCGCGATCACAGCCGGCTGTCGAACGCCATATGAACGTCACTGGCGGTTGAGCGCCTCCATGATCTTTTGTTCGCCGACGCAGTATGGCCGTTACTTTTTGCGCGGCTGGTCGATTGATTTTCATAAAATTGGTCTGCCTTGAGAAAATTGGTCCATTTCTGAAGAGAGCCCGAGCGGGCGAAAGGAATGGAGAAATATATGGGACGTCAGCGATTTACGCCGGAACAGATCATCGCGAAGCTGCGTGAGGTTGATGTGATTGTCGGGCGAGGCGGGACCACCGACGAGGCCTGTCGTCAGATCGGGATTGCCGAACAGACGCTATATAGGTGGCGTAAGGCGACAGCCGCTGCTTCATATTCGTTGATAATGTCGGTCTTCTTCGCCATGATAAGCTCGTACGCACTACGTTGTTCGACTGTCGCACGAGCTTAATCGCGCGGTCGATTCAGCTACCGTAGTAACGGCCTGTCATCAACAGCCAGCGCGTTCGTTTTTTGCCGTTTCTCTTTGACAATCCAGTTCTAAAGAAACGCTTGGAATCGGATGCGTCCTAACCGATCTGATGACAGACGAATTTCAAATTGAGATACTCATCGATCCCATATCGTGATCCTTCCCGCCCGAGACCGGATTCCTTCACCCCACCGAAAGGCGCGACCTCCGTCGAAATCAGGCCGGTGTTGAGCCCAACCATCCCATATTCAAGAGCCTCACTCACCTTCCAACTGCGCTCAAGGGATTGCGTGTATACATAAGCCGCCAAGCCGCTGTCCGTGGCATTCGCCAAATTGATCGCCTCATCCTCTGTCTGGAAACGGACGAGGCCGGCAAGGGGGCCAAAGGTTTCCTCCCGACATAGGAGAGCATCCGGCGAAACATCTACGAGAACGGTCGGCTCGAAGAAATGGCCTGCCCCGGGCACTCGTCGCCCTCCGGTCAATATCCTGGCACCATGTTTGACGCCGTCTTCGATATGGCTTTCGACCTTTGCAACGGCACGTTCATCGATCAATGGCCCCTGATCCGCGCCGGTCGAAAGACCCGGCCCGACGGCAAGCGCGCGAACACGTGCCGCCAGCTGCCGGGAAAAGGCTTCATAAACGCCGGATTGGACCAGAATGCGATTTGTGCAGACGCAGGTCTGACCTGAATTCCGGAACTTTGATGCTATTGCGCCTTCAACCGCATCGTCGAGTTTCGCATCATCAAAGACAATGAACGGCGCGTTTCCACCCAATTCGAGGGAAACCTTCTTCACGGTGCTCATACAACGGGCGGCGAGCATCTTGCCAACGCCTGTCGAACCAGTGAAGGTGAACTTGCGAACGCGCTTGTCAGCCGTCAGCACATCGCCGATCGGCGCGGGCTGACCGGTCACGATATTGAAAACTCCCGCCGGCACTCCGGCCTGGTCGGCCAGCCACGCCAAAGCGAGCGCTGAAAGCGGCGTCAATTCCGACGGCTTCAGCACCATGGTACAGCCGGCAGCCAGAGCTGGCGCTGCCTTTCGGGTGATCATGGCGAGCGGAAAATTCCAGGGTGTTACAGCGCCTACCACACCCACGGGTTCGCGTCGCACCAGGAGACGGTGGTCGGCCGCATGAGGTGCTAAGACATCTCCGTTCACACGCTTCGCCTCCTCCGCGAACCATTCGATGAACGATGCCGCATACACCACCTCGGCCTTGGCCTCGTGCAACGGTTTGCCTTGCTCGGCCGTCAGAAGGCGCGCCAGATCATCCGTATGGACGAGCACCAGATCATACCAGCGCCGCAAAATCGCGGCCCGCTGCTTGCCTGTAGCTTTTCGCCAATCGGTCAAGGCACGATAGGCCGCGTCGACGGCACCTTCGGCCTCGCGATACCCGAGATCCGGGACCGAGCCGACCAAGGAGCTGTCTGCCGGATTCAAGACGTCGATTCGCGCTTCGCCGTCGATCCATGCGCCATCGACAAAAGCTTGCGCCCGGAGCAGTTTTGGCTCCGCAAGGCTAAGATTCACGTTTGCTATTTCCCTGAAATCCAGTTTGGCATTCCCTAACAAATCCGGCCGATGGATGCCTTCGCGGTATGGACACTCTCATTTGATGAGAAGCCATCCATTCTGATAGCTGATGCATGTAAACGCCCGACGATACTCGCGGAATCTTGATTGCGCGAAACCAGATGAGAAGCGTTAGTCCGGCGTGATAGCGACCAGTTTCGAGACACGCACCGCGCTTCGAGGGCGTCGCGCACCGCTCATCAAGGCATCGTCTGCGATCGCATGGATGCTATAATAGATCAGCGTTGATAGCGCGTGGGGATCATCCACACACCATGCGCCCTCCAGCGTTCCTTGTGAAAGCAGATCGCTGATATAGCCCACAAGCCCGTCGTTCACGGCCACGGATCTGAGCGGCGTATCCCCACTGAAGAAGATCACATCCCGCAACTCGGGCGTGTCCAGATAACTTTCCACCGCCGTCTCGACCAGAAGATCGATCCGCGTGAAAAAATCGTCGGATTCGCAAAGACTGATCCTGCTTTTGACACGGTTCAATATCATGTTGCAGAAGTTGTCCCGAAGTGCCGCACGCAATTCGGTCTTACTTGAAAAATAATGGTAAAGTGTGCCCTTAGCGAGGCCAGTTTCAACGCAAACGTCATCCATCGTCGTCGCGTCATAGCCTCGCTCAACAAACAATCGCCTCGCCGCTTCCAGAATTTCGACGCGCCGAAGCTGAGCCTTCCTCGGACCGGGCGGGGCACCGGCCGGCCGGCGAACTGCGGCCGCGACCCTGCGTCGCCGGTCCCGAACGACCCGTTTCACCTGAACAGTCTAGCTGGCAAGCGGCTCACCCTCCCAAATCTCGGTACCAATTTGCGATTGGGCTTCCTTTGAATAACGAGGTCCCGAAACGGCGCCAAAAGCGAAAAGGGCGTCCACTTGGTCAAACACGACCTCGGAGATGGTCAACGACAGGGTATCCAGAATTTCATCGAGATGATCAATGTTCGTGGTCCCGGGGATCGGAACGACGAAGTCGCGCTTTGAAAGCAGCCAGGCGAGGCAGAGCTGCGCCGGAGTGCAATCTGCAGCCCGGGCCAACCCAGCCATCTGATCATAAAGCCCGAGGTTCCGCGTCAAATGAGGTTCCTGGAACCGCGGCATCGCGGCTCTCAGGTCGCCTTGCTGGAAACCTGCCGTACCCACACTTCCCGCCAACAAGCCGCGAGCCAGAGGCGAGAAGGCGATAAAGCCAATCCCGAGCTCCTCGCAGCAATCGAGTACGGCAAGTTCCACATTGCGCGTCCAGGGCGAATATTCGGTCTGGACAGCTGTCACCGGATGGATCGCATGTACCGCGCGGATCGTTTCTGCCGATACTTCCGACAAACCGATCGTGCGAATTTTTCCTGCCTCCACTGCCCGCGACAGGGCGCCGACCGACTCTTCCATCGGTACCTTCGGATCGAGGCGGTGAAGATAGTAGAGGTCGATGACATCGGTCCTCAATCGTATCAATGCTTCATCCAATGTCTGCGTGATCGCCGCCGCCGAACCGTCGAGACCGCGTTTTCCATTGATCTCGCCAAGCGCGCATTTGCTGGCAAGGACGAAATCCTTGCGGCGATGTCCCAAGGCACGCCCGATCAGCGTCTCATTTGCTCCGAACCCGTAGAGAGCAGCCGTATCGAAGAACGTGACGCCTCTATCCAACGCATGTAACAGTAGCCGTTCAGCTGCTTCAGCCTCGGGACGCGGCTGATACCCATGCGAAAGGTTCATGCAGCCAAGACCAATTGCTGACACGGAAAACGGGCCTAAAGCGCGCTTTGGAAGGGTCGCGGTCATACTATGCTCTTCCTGCCTGTGGTAGCGCGAAGGGATCAGCGGACAAGCTGCGCTTCCAGTTCGCCAAGCACGCGATAGCAATCGAATACGCCGGCGACTGAGGAATTGGGCTCGCGACCCTCGCGGATGGCCGCGACGAACTCACGATCCTGTAACTCGATGCCGTTCATCGACACATCCACCTGGGAAACGTCGATCGGCTCCTCCTTGCCGTTCACCAGGTCGTCGTAGCGCGCGATGTAGGTGCCGTTATCGCAGATATACCGGAAATAAGTGCCGAGCGGTCCGTCATTATTGAACGACAGCGAAAGGGTGCAGATAGCGCCGGTTTCGCTCTTCAATTGGATCGACATATCCATCGCGATCCCAAGTTCCGCATGGATTGGCCCCTGCAGCGCATGTGCCTCGACGATCTTTCCGGCCTGATAGGCGAAAAGGTCCACCGTATGCGCGGCATGATGCCACAGCAGATGGTCCGTCCAGCTACGCGGCTCACCCTTCGCGTTGATGTTCTTGCGGCGAAAAAAATAGGTCTGGACGTCCATCTGCTGGACGTTCAGTTCTCCGGCCCGGATCTTGTTGTGCACATATTGGTGCGACGGATTGAACCGACGGGTGTGGCCCACCATGCAGACCAGACCCGTTTCCTTCTGCTTGGCCAGGACCGCTTGCGCGTCTGCCCAGCTGTCCGCCAGCGGAATCTCTACCTCGACATGCTTGCCTGCCTCCATGCAGGCAATAGCTTGCTTAGCGTGCATCTGCGTAGGCGTGCATAGAATGACCGCATCGACGTCGTCGCGGGCAAGCGTTTCATCGAGTTCTGTAGTGACGTGGCCGACACCGTATTTCTCGGCTATCGCCCGGGTCGGCTCCAGCTCGCGGCCGACCAGCGAAGTGACGGTCACGCCATCGATGTTCTTGAGGCCATCCAGGTGCTTCTCGCCAAAGGCGCCCGCACCAGCCAGTGCAATCCGCATATGTGACATTTCCTTATGTTGGGTTGCTTCGCGAAGCAGCCAGTTGCAGTTCAGCGAGCCCCTGCTCGAGGTCATCAAAGGCCTTGCGTATGCGTCGAGTAGACGCCTGAAAATCAGTCGCTCTCTCGTCTAGCGCCACCGCCGGCCAGCGAGCTTGATGCTCAGCCAGCGCGGCGCGCAAGACCGACAGGTTTTTGCGAAACCGCGACCAGGCAGCCGAAGCACTCGCGTGCGCTTGCCAGTCATTCGTAGAATTGCTGACAAAGCCCAGCTTGCGCGACAATTCGAGCCTCAAACGAACCACTTCCTTCCGCCAGTCAGGCGGTTGGTCCTGGACAACCGAGGCGATCGATTGTTGCGTCTCACGCAGTTCGATCACTCTGGCCTTGAGGTCTTCGAAGTCCACTAGACCTCCGATGACGAACTCTCAGCCGGCCTCAATATGAGATGTCCGACCGCGGTATTGGACGCCGGGACGTGATAGTGCCGATGCAATGGCTTGACCATGCGGCCCAGCGCCCCGCGCATGATGAGCCACATCACCATTTCGATGCCTTCGGAGCCCGTCTCGCGCAGATATTCGATATGGGGAATGGTACGAAGCGTCTCCCCGTCATTTGTGCTCATCAAATCGAGGAAGCGGTTGTCCCATTCCGCATTGATCAGGCCCGCTCGAGGCCCCTGCAACTGGTGGCTCATACCACCCGTACCCCAGACCTGCACGTTGAGATCTTCGGGGAAGCTCGCCACTGCCCGCGCGATCGCCTCGCCCAATTGCCAGCACCGGTTGCCCGATGGCGGCGGATATGTGACCACATTCACGGCAATCGGAATGACCTTTACCGGCCAGGCCTCGGGCTGACCGAACATGAGACTGAGCGGAACGGTCAAGCCGTGGTCGACGTCCATCTCGTTGATGATGGTCATGTCGAACTCGTCCAGGATCAGGCTTTGCGCAATGTGCCAAGCAAGGTCTGCATGCCCGATCACCTCCGGCACCGGCCGCGGTCCCCAGCCTTCATCACAAATACCGTAGCGATCGGCGCAGCCGATCGCGAAAGTGGGGATTATCCGCATGTCGAAAGCCGACGCATGGTCATTGTAGACAATGATGACTACGTCGGGCTTTTCTTCGGCGATCCATTGCTTCGACCAGTCATAGCCGGCAAATACCGGCGCCCAATAAGGCTCGCCCGTCTTGCCGTTGTCGATCGTGGCGCCGATCGCGGGAATATGGCTTGTCGCGACGCCGGCGGAAATGCGGGCCATCACCTTTTCTCCCGAATCGAGCGGACGCCTTCAGGCGAGCGGCCGCCGGCAATCATCATCGCCTGATAGTCCTGGGGGCTCATGCCGGTCATCGTGCCGACGGCCTGTAGGAAGCTGAGCCCATCCGTCGAGAAGACCTTGGCCAGAAAATAGATATTGCCGCCGAGATCGAGGCAGCGATTATAGTCCCGATCCAGAACGGCCTGCTTCTGATCCTCGGTCATCGGCCATTCATCGATATAGGCACGCTCATCGGCTTTCCAGCGCTCACGGTTTTCGGCTTTCATCAGGCTCATCGCGAACTGGTTCATCCAATAGCCCTGCCGGGCACGTTTTGCCGTATAGACCCGCGTGCCGGGGATATCGTCGAACTCGGCCAAATAGGCGTGAATATCCCTTGTTCGACCAGTCACCGCCCATCCTCCCAGGTATAAGACAAAGGGGCTTCCCGAAAGGCGAACCTGTCGAGATGGCTCTCGATTACCCCCCGCAGGGTTTCAGCCTCTTCCGCGCCTGATGTGCGCAGGACGATACGGATACCCTCCGGATCGCTGGTAAAGCTCGCTGAAGCCACGTCAGAAAAGGGGACTAGGCCTTCTCCATCGGCATAGGACGTCTCGAACCGGTGGCTCCAATGCTTGATGAGCTGCTGGACATATTTGTCACCGGAAGCAGTCGAAACGAAGGCTTTCGAAACGAAGCTCACAGCCCTCTCTCCTTCAATCGGGAATCGAGCCGCGGAAAAACCCGGCGGGCGTTCCCTTCGAAGATCGCATGACGCTCCGCGTCGCTGATCACGAGCGCGTCCACATAACGCTTGGTATCGTCGAAATAATGGCCGGTGGTAGGATCGATGCCGCGCACCGCACCGACCATTTCCGAACCGAACAGGATATTCTTGTTGTCGATCACATCGGCCAACAGGTCGACGCCTGGCTGGTGATAGACGCAGGTGTCGAAGAAGATGTTGTTCATCAGATGCGCATCGAGGGCCGGCTTCTTCAGCATGTCGGCCAGGCCCCGGTAACGCCCCCAATGATAGGGGACGGCACCGCCGCCATGCGGGATGATGAAGCGCAAGGTGGGGAAATCCTTGAACAGATCTCCCTCGAGCAACTGCATGAAGGCGATCGTGTCGGCCGCGATGTAGTATCCGCCCGTGGCATGCATCGCGGGATTGCAGCTGCCCGACACGTGGATCATCGCCGGAACGTCCAGCTCCACCATCTTCTCGTAAAAGGGATACCAGTAACGGTCTGTCAGCGGCGGATGCTGGAAATGGCCGCCGCCCGGGTCGGGGTTCAGATTGCACCCGATAAATCCCATATCGACGCAGCGTTCCAGTTCCGCGATGCTGTTCACCATGTCGGCTGCGGGCGATTGCGGCAGCATGCACACGCCAACGAAAGTTTCCGGATAAAGGCCGACCACGCGCGAGATCAGGTCGTTGCAGCGGATCGCCCATTCCTTCGCGACACCGGCATCACCGACATGCGGGGCCATCGCAGACGCCCGGGGAGAGAAGATCGTGAGGTCGGCGCCACGCTCTTTGATCAGGCGAAGCTGGTTGGATTCGATGGTGTCACGGATTTCATCGTCGGAAATCTCCGGATAGGCCGGCGCAGGCACGCCCGCTTTGAAAGCCGCCTTCTGCTCCTCTCGCCAGGCATCGTGCCCCTTGGGCAGCACGGTATAATGACCATGGCAGTCGATAATCAGACTCATGCGGCGTCAACCCTCCCCACTAGTTTGGATTCCAGATCGGTGATTTTCTCGATTTTCGCGGAAAGCCCTTCCGGCGGAGGTGTGACCCCCAATCGACCCAGACGGCGATGCAGCGCGACAGCCTCGCGAGTCATCCCGCTTGCTGCCCCCAACCCTTCGAGCGTGAGCGCAACTTCTTCCATCTCGGCGGCGCGGCGCAGGCCATGAACCATCATCCGGTCGAGATTATAGTCCGCCTTGGCATCCCATTCGGGGCCGAGCGAGCCGAGCACTTCAGCCGTGACCCCTGCCCTTTCCGCCGCGAGCACGCATTCTGCGGTGAGGGCTTCGATACCTTTCACCATCACCGAACGGATCATCTTGATCGCCGAGGCCTGACCGACCTTGTCGCCCACTACCCGGATATTCGTGAAACCCAACCGCTCCAGTGCCGCCGCCGCGTCGCTCCCTCTGACGCCGCTCAGCAACAGCGGTACGGAGAGCTTGGCGGGATTGACCGGCGCCATGACCGCCACGTCCACATACCACCCGCCGGCAGCTTCAATCGTTTGTGCGGCGATGCGCTTGGTTTCAGGCGCCACGCTGTTCATGTCACAGAACATCGCAGCAGGAGCGACCAGCGAGGCGGCGGCGCGCGCGGCCACGACGGCTTGATCTGCCGTCACCAGCGAAAGCACCAGCGGCGAGCGGCTCACCGCATCGGCAAGCGTGTCGCTTCCCGCAACGCCAGCTGCCAGATACTCACGACGCTTGCGGTCGGCGCTGGCCGGATCATCGGTCAAAACGTCGAAGACACGCGCCGAAGTCGACCAGGACCCTGCTTCCGCAAAGCTGCGGCCCGCTTCTCCGAAACCAATCAAAGCGACAGCAATCTGATCCATTTGCCGAGATTAGCGGCAACCGTCCACGCACCGCCAATCGGATTGGCACCTAATGCATTAGAAATTACGAAGTGTGTTCGTCGCGCAGCACTGCGGCCTGTTCCTCGATAACCTCGATCAGAGCAGCCTGTGCCGGCGTAGGCCGCCAATCCGATCGGACGGTCAAACCGATGGTGCGCGACATCGGACGCACCGGGCCTGCAATTCTCACGAGCCACCCCGCCTCCAGTTCCACACTGACCTGATCGGGCGACAGCAGAGTGAGGAAATCGCTTTCGACAAGAATTTGCCGGACGATCATGACTGAGCCGCATTCCATCGGCACGCGTGGTGGCGTAACGCCGACCTCCTCGAACATCGACTGCCAATGCGCCCTTAACGGCGTACCAGCCGCGGCCACGATCCATGGATACCGCGCGAGCGCCGCAATCGTCGGGGGCCGGCGGGCCTGCGCCAGCGGGTGGTGCGCGCCGGCAAGAATGATGAGCGGATCGTCGAAAAGTTCTCTCTGTGCCATATCTGCCGATATATTTGTCCTCGCCGCACCGACCATCATATCGATATCGCCGTCACGCAGCGGCCCCGTCAGCTCGGCATAGGAGCCCTCCATGATGACGATATCGATATCCGGCTTCGCGCGATGAAACGCTGCGACGGCGCTCGGTAACAGGCGCGCACGCGAAAGCGGCATCGCTCCGATCGTGATGCGCCCTCTTTCGTGGCCTCGCAATGCGGCCAGCTCAATATCCGCCGATCGAAGCTCGGCAAGCGCGAGCCGGAAATTGCGCGCCATCGCCAAGCCGCGCGCCGTCAGGACAACACCCTTGCCGCGCCGCCTCACAAGATCCTGTCCCAAAGCGAGCGAAAGGTCGCTCACCGCCCGATGCAGCGATGCTTCGCTCAGACCCATGGCCGTCGCAGCATTTGCATAACTTCCCGCTCGCGATAAGCCGAGAAAAGCGGAAACCTGCGCCGCCGTCGCGCGCGTTTGCCCCAGAAGCCGAATGATCGCGGTAGCGCGCGGCGCCAGGATTCGTGCCTCATCCGTGGGGATCATGCGGCGCGGCTGCCGTTCGAAAAGCGGCACCCCGAACCGCAACTCCAGCTTGGCGATTCCCTGCGTCACTGCAGGCTGGGTAAGGTGAACCTCACGCGCGGCTGCCGTCACGCTTCCACTTTCCATGATCGCCAGAAAGGCGCGCAGATGCCGCAGATTCACGTCCAGCCGTTCCATGCTGCACGATTAGCAAATTCTTATTCATCGGGCAAAGAACGGATTTGCTGCAAGGACGGAACGGCGCGCATTCTCCCAGTTATCGTTGCCAAGGAGAGCGTTGTGTCGGGTTTAGTCGTCCAATCTATCGAGCGAGCGGAAGCGCCGGTAATCGACGCCCTCGCCTCTTGCGGCGTTGCGACGGTCCATGAAGCGCAAGGCCGCACAGGGCTGCTCGCCTCCCGCATGCGCCCGATCTATGCAGGCGCCCGTATCGCGGGCTCGGCGGTCACCATCTCCGCGCCTCCCGGGGACAACTGGATGGTGCATGTCGCCATCGAGCAGCTGCAGCCCGGCGACATTCTCGTGCTCGCCCCCACCTCGCCTTGCGAAGACGGCTATTTCGGAGACCTTCTCGCCACCTCGGCGATGGCACGGGGTTGCCGGGGGCTGGTAATCGATGCGGGGGTACGTGACGTGCGCGATCTGACGGCCATGGGCTTTCCTGTCTGGTCGAAGGCCATCTTCGCACAGGGTACGGTGAAGGCGACGCTGGGATCGGTCAATGTCCCCGTCGTTTGCGCAGACGCCGTGATCCGTCCCGGTGACGTGATCATTGCAGATGACGATGGGGTCTGTGTGGTCGAGCGCGAACGCGCCGCCGACGTGTTGGCAAAGGCCCAGGCACGCGAAGCCAATGAGGAAACGAAGCGTCAACGGCTCGCTGCCGGGGAACTCGGCCTCGACATTTACGATATGCGTGGCCGCCTCGCCGAAATGGGCCTGAAATATGTCTGACCCCACCCGCGTCATGTGGATGCGTGGCGGCACATCCAAAGGGGGCTATTTCCTCAAAGATGACCTCCCTGCCGATATCGCGGCACGCGACGCCTTCCTGCTCCGCGCGATGGGATCGCCCGATCCCCGCCAGATCGACGGGATGGGCGGGTCGGATCCCTTGACAAGCAAGGTGGCCGTGATCTCGAAATCCGAGCGTCCCGGCATCGATGTCGACTATCTGTTTCTTCAGGTATTCGTCGACAAGCCTATCGTTACCGATGCACAAAATTGCGGCAATATCCTGGCCGGCGTCGGTCCGTTCGCGATCGAACGCGGATTGGTGCCGGCACAGGACAGCGAGACGCGTGTCACCATCTACATGATGAACACCGGCCAGATTGCCGTGGCGACAATCGAAACACCGTCAGGGCGCGTGCGCTATGACGGGGCGGCAAGGATCGACGGCGTACCGGGCACGGCGGCTCCGATCCCGCTAGAGTTCCGCGAAACGGCAGGCTCATCCTGCGGCGCGCTGCTGCCTACCGGAAATGCCTGTGACATCGTGAACGGCGTGCCGGTCACGTTGATCGACAACGGCATGCCCTGCGTCGTGATGAAGGCCGAAGACGTCGGTGCGGCCGGCTACGAGAGTCGTGACGAGCTGGACGGCGCCAGCGATCTCAAGGCACGGATCGAGGCGATCCGCCTTGCCGTCGGCGAACGAATGAACCTCGGCGACGTGCGCGAGAAATCCGTACCCAAGATGATGCTGGTTGCACCACCGCGCGACGGAGGCGCCGTCACGGTACGCAGCTTCATCCCCCACCGCGCACATGCCTCGATCGGTGTTCTCGGCGCGGTCAGCGTCGCCACCGCCTGCTTGATCGAGGGATCGCCCGCCGCGCAGGTCGCGTCAATCCCAGGCGGTGCCCGCAAGACCCTGTCGGTGGAGCATCCTACCGGCGAGATGAGCTGCGTCATGGAGACGGATGCAGACGGCCAGGTCACCAGCGCCGCCATCTTGCGTACCGCGCGCAAGCTTATGGATGGAGAGATTTTCGCATGAGTCGTATCGTAAGCTGGCACGCCGATCCCTCACGCCCGCGGTTTGTACCACCCGCCGGCGCGGTCGATGCGCACTGCCATGTCTTCGGACCGATGGCGCAGTTCCCCTTCAGCGCGAAGGCCAAATATCTTCCCGAAGATGCCGGGCCGGACATGTTGTTCGCGTTGCGCGACAGGCTCGGTTTCTCCCGCAACGTCATCGTGCAGGCCAGTTGCCACGGCACGGACAACAGTGCGACGCTGGATGCAATCGCAAAATCCGATGGACGCGCGCGCGGGGTAGCGGTTGTCGATCCAGCCATCAGCGATGCCGAACTTGAAAACCTGCACCAAGGCGGCATTCGCGGCGTGCGGTTCAACTTCCTGAAACGGTTGGTCGACGATGCGCCCAAGGACAAATTCCTTGAGGTCGCCCGTCGCATCCAGGGCCTCGGCTGGCATGTCGTCGTCTATTTCGAGGCGGATATCCTGGAAGAACTCCGTTCGTTCCTCGACGCCATCCCTACGCTGATCGTCGTCGACCATATGGGGCGGCCCGATGTCACGCAAGGACCGGATGGACCGGATATGCGTGTCTTCCGGGCACTCCTCGACAGCCGCGACGATATCTGGACCAAGGTGACCTGTCCCGACCGCCTCGATGGCAGCGGCCCGCCATGGGATGCTTTCGCACAGGCCGTGCGCCCCCTTGTCGAAGACTATCCGGATCGCGTCCTGTGGGGCACCGACTGGCCGCACCCGAACATGCAAGATGCAATTTCGGACGATGGCGCGCTGGTCGATATGATCCCCCGCATCGCACCGACGCCTGAGTTGCAACATCGCCTGCTCGTGGACAACCCGGCCAGACTCTACTGGCATGATTAAAGCATGGATGCTGTCACCGTCGAAACGGGGGCATGCGCTTCATTGGCATGGAGATCGATAGCCGCCAACCAGTCTGAACCAGGCTGCGGCGGTTCCGCAGTTGAGTTCACGCAGACGGAGGGCGGGCATAGAGGGGGATACCTTATGACCGTCACGACATCGAAAGCCGAAAGCGCAGGCTGGGGCTCAATCTTTCTTGTCTATTGTTACGGTCTGCTTGCCATAGCGTCCGCCGGCAAGATGGCGCCGATCGCAGCGGATATGGGCAAGGCGCTCGGCTCTTCTCCGCAGGAGATCGGCTGGATTATCGGTCTCCTGTTCATTGCTCCCACACTCGGCTCAACCCTGGGCGGGTCAGCAGTCGATAGGTACGGTGCTCGGCCCATGCTCGCTGGCGCATGTGTGCTCATCGTGATCGCAAACGCCATTTGCTACATAAGCGACAGCTTGGGCCTGATCGAAGCGGCACGTCTGATCGAAGGTATCGGCTTTGTAGCGATCACCGCTGCCGCTCCTTCGCTCCTCATCATGACTACATCGGGAAAACGGCAAACCGGGGCCATGGCGCTCTGGTCGACCTATTTCGCCGCAGGCATAAGCGCCGGTCTGCTCCTTGCCGCTCCATTCTCCGCAACCGAACACTGGCGTCTGCCATTCGTCATTCATGGTGCGGCGGCAGCCGGCCTTGCCCTTTCCGTCGGCTTGCTCCCGGTGCCTGGACAGACGTCCCGCGGAACCGCTGGCAACGACGACGCCTTGCGGGCGGTGATCGGAGAATCGGGCGTACTCCGGTTGGCGGCCGCATTCGCGATACTCACCATCGCTGGTTTTGGCGTCAATATCGTCATGCCTCAATACATGGCCAAGACTCTTGGTGTTTCCGTATCCATGGGATCTGCTGCCGTAGCGATCTCGAATATCGCCAGTATCTGCGGAGGGATATTGACCGGCTTTCTTCTCTCCCGCGGTCACTCGTTCAAGCTCGTTGCCGCAACCATATCCGTCTTAGCCTGTATGGCGAGCATCTCTCTTTTCCTGCCTCAATCGAGCGTAACCTTAACGATTGTGAGCTTGATGGTCTGGGGTTTCGCCACGCCTGGTACGATGGTGGCGGTGGTCATGATCATGATTCCACGCGTTCTCAAGAACACCGCTATTGTTGGCCTGGCTAACGGTGTTGTCGTCCAGAGCGGCTCTGCCGCCGCGTTCTTCGTACCCGCAATTTACTTCTCTTTACTGGCCAATGGTATCTGGTGGTACTTTGCCCTTCTCGGCCTGGCCTGCGTCATCTTTGCTTTGATAACACTCCTTACCATCCAGCCGACGGGCGGCATGATCGACGATGGTGCAAATATCCACTAACGCCATCTGAACACATGAACCGCCAGTCGCGGAAATGGTGGGGAGGATTGGAGATGGCTGTGCGGGAATGGGACGGGAGTATGATCGGAAAGGGTAGCGCACCCCTATACGAACCTATCCAACCGCTGGGCGCATGACGTGCTCTCCGGCAATTACTAAAGACGAATGCACATGTGCGTGCGACCGATAGTGCTGGCCGCCGGCCGTTCGAGCCGGATGGGCTTCGACAAGCTCCGGACCAATCTGGGCGGACGGCCAGTGCTGGCGCATATCGTCGATACAATCGAACAGGCGGGTTTACCGCCGCCTCATATCGTAACGGACGCGGATGCCGCTGAACTCAGGGATATCCTTGGGAAGCGCGAACTATGCCAGACCCGAGCTTCCGACGCCCGTCGGGGAATGGCCCATTCATTGATCGCTGGGATCTCCGCGCTGCCGCAAGATACGCGTGCTGCGATCATTTGTCTGGGCGACATGCCATTTGTCCCGGCAAGCCTCTTGCAAAGGATGGCTCAGCAAGCGACCCCATCGACGATTTTGGTTCCTATAAGCGATGGGCGAAGGGGGAATCCGATCACATGGGGTTCTGATTTTTTCCCCGCGCTGCTGAATCTCTCAGGTGATACTGGCGCACGCTCACTTCTCGAAAAATATCGCGCGTCTGTCGTTCCCATCCATATTGACGATCCCGGTATTCACTTTGACCTGGACACACCGGCAGCGTTGGCGGCCGCACAAAGTCAATGGAATCAGAGGCACGATGGTTTAACCAGACTACCGACCAAGCTTAGCGATCAATCACCGGATCGATGAGAATGGCCCGGAAATCGTTGACGTTCGTGCATGTGGGTCCTGTTACGACGAGATCGTCCAGCGCAGCGAAGAAGCTATAGGAATCGTTGCGGCGCAAATAGGCCGCAGCATCCAGTTTCTTCCCGGCAGCGCGCGTCAAGGTCGACGCGAACGCAACAGCTCCCGCATTGTCGCCGGCGCCATCCAGGCCATCGGTATCGACTGCCAGCGCCGCAATCCCTTCCTGCCCCGCTGTCGCCAGCACAAAGCCCAGAAGATATTCGCTGTTCCTGCCTCCTCTGCCTCGGCCGGAGACGGTCACGCTCGTCTCTCCGCCGGACAGAATGCATGCCCTACGCCCCGCTCGAAGCGTTTCGAGCGCCAGCTTTGCATGCGCGGAACCCAATTCACGCGCCTCCCCCTCCAGGTCATCCCCCAGAATGATCGGCTTGTAGCCGACGCTTTCGGCGCACCGGGCTGCTGCAATGAGAATATCGCCCGGCTTGACGATCAGGAACGCACTATCACCTGCCCGTCTTGATCGATCGTCAGGTGAGGGATTATCCAAACCCTTCCGCAGGTGCCGGTTGATGGATTCCGGAACATCTATGCCATATCGCTCGAGAATCGGTGTCGCCGCAACGGCTTCCGCCGCATTGGCAATCGTCGGACCAGACCCGATCTTGCGAATGTCGTCTCCCGGTATGTCTGAGACGGCAAGAGTGAGCAGGCGCGCCTTACCTACCGCATGCGCCAGTCGGCCGCCCTTCACCGTGGAAATCTGCTTGCGCACCGCATTGATTTCGGAAATTGTTGCCCCGCTTTTCAGCAAGGCCTTGTTCAGTCCTTGCTTATCTTCAAGGCTGACGCCTTCGGGCAAGCCGACAAGAAGCGCCGAAGCCCCGCCAGACATCAGCGCGATGACGAGATCATCGTGAGAAAGATCTTTGACCAACTCCATCATGCGGTCCGCAGCCACCACGCTGTTCCCGTCGGGAACCGGGTGACCAGCCTCCAAAATCTGAATTGGACCGGAATAGGAAGGCGATTGATGGCCGTAAGGCACAACGACGGCGCCGGAAAGCGGGGCCGGCCAAAGTCTGGCAAGCTCATTCGCCATCGCTGCCGCGGCCTTGCCCCCTCCGATGACGACGGTTCGACCGAGAGGAACTGAGGGGAGAAAGCGCTCAAGCTTGCCTTCGACGCCGGCAGCGTTCAATGCTGTCGACAGGAGAGCATCAAGCTGTACCCTTTGCCTCGCCTCGAGATCAACGAGCGCGCTCATTTCGAGACACCTACGCCATTTTCGACCGGCCGGCCGGCAAAGAAAGCGGCGATATCGCGCGCCAAGCTTAAGCCCATACCTTCCCTTGCGCGTCTCGTCGCACTTCCGAGATGCGGCAGGAGGAAGGTGTTAGGTGCCTCTACAAGATCGCGGCGAATATCGGGCTCGCCGACAAAAACGTCGAGCCCGGCGCCGCCGAGCTTGCCGGATTGCAACGCCGCAATCAGGGCTGTTTCATCGATCAACCCTCCCCGTGCCGTGTTGATCACGATCGCACCAGATTTCATCGAAGCTATGCGCTCTGCATTGAGCCAGTTTTGCGTCTCCTCGGTCAATGGCAAATGCAAAGATAGAAAATCGCTGCCAGCCAGGACTTCCTCCATCGATGAACAAATGATCGTCCCGGGAGGGGGTGGATCACCCGCGGACGATGAACGGACCGAGGTCAGTATGTTCATGCCAAACCCTGCCGCTCGGCGAGCGACCGCGCGGCCGATCCGGCCAAAACCGAGAATACCCAAGGTCGAGCCGTGAATATCCGTACCGACGAGCTGGTTCGGTTCCCAACCGGTCCACATCCCCGACCGCAACAAAGCCTCCGCTTCGCTTGCGCGCCTGGCCGCTCCGAGGAGGAGGAGCCAGGCTATGTCCGCCGTGGCTTCGGTGAGCACGTCGGGCGTGTTCACCAATGCTATTCTCCGAGCTTGCAGCGCCCTGAGATCGATATGGTCGATACCCACGGAGTAAGTCGCTACAAGCCGGATGGAAGGGGGTAACCGATCGATAAAATCCGCGGTCACCTTGTTCATCAAGGTGCAGATGAGAGCGTCAAAACCGTTGCAATTCTCAAGAACGCGCTCAGGAGCGGACTCACCGGGAAGGATCGAAAGATCGGCGAAAGATTGAATTTCCCCGACAACCCTGGCGGGCATTGCATATGTCGCCAGGACCCTCGGACGAGCCTGCAGCGAACCAACCTCTTGCGACAAGGAAATCCCCCCAACTACTGTGGAATGGCAGCGTAATGCCAACGGCTTGACCACCGGCTAAAGACCGGAAGGAATTGTCCGCCGCATGCCTAATTCTTGCTCTTCACAACATACTTCGATATAGAACCGTTTACAAGAAGGTTGGCCTTTCGCTCGATCGTTTTCAGCCGCGAAATGGAGACGGAAACCGGAAAAAGAAGCAACTGCTCGCTTCGATCGGTGGACCAGCATTCCAGAGCGCGGCGATGCGATCGCCATGGCGTTCAAAAGAGTGTAATCGAGTGGATCAGGCGGATGCCAATGCTGTTTTATCGATCGGACAAGATGGGGTTTTCATAGAAAAGTGGGGAATTCCATCCGCCGAGTTTGCCCCAGCTTCAGCGGCGGGCGCGATCACATCGTTGCGCACCGTTCGTACCCATGCTCTTCATAGCTCCCCCATCACCGGTCCAAGCGGCCGAGCATATCATAGGGGGCTCCTGCGATGGCGGCGTTGGGCTGCGTCAAGCAGAGGGCTTTGGAGGGACCGATACAAGCAGCCATCGGCTGTCAAAGGACCAAGAAGTATAGCGCGTGAATCCTTGGCACGGGGAGGGGCGCATGCAGCTTGAGGGCAATGATTGGCCTACCTTCGGTTGGATTTCCGATATCCGCCCGTGCCTTGAGAGCGCCCGCCGGCAGCATCGCAATGTCGTCCTGGGAACGATCACACGCCTCGTCGGCTTTTCGCCGCGTCCAGCAGGAACACAGATGGTGTTCGATCAGGATCGGGCCGGCGGCTATTTTTCCGGAGGATGCCTGGAAGCGGATGTGGCCAACCATGCCGCTGAAGTGCTCCGCGATCGCACTCCCAAGACACTGCTTTACGGACAGGGAAGCCCCTGGATCGACATCAGGCTTCTTTGTGGCGGAACCATAGAAATCCTCCTCGAATCCATCGATTCCGAGGAACCCGCGGTCGCCGAATTGCTGCGCCTTGAGGTAGCTCGAATACCCGCTCTGTGGCGTAGTGACGGCTATGCCCGCACAGTCGAACCAGCTCCCCCCGATTGCCCCACCTGGGCCGCGGATGGGACGAAATATAGCCTTCGCTACGACCCCAAAAGTCGCCTAGTCGTTGTCGGCGGAGATCCGACCGCACTGGCTCTGGCAAAGTTGGCTTCCGATGCGGGTTTCGAAACCTATCTGATTCGCGGAAACGGACCTGGGACCACGCCTCCAATCGGCGGGTTGACCTATCTGAGAACCGCTCCTGCGGCCACGTTGCACGCGATGAGCCCGGATCCCTGGACCGCTGTGGTTTCGGTCACGCACGACGATGTCGTCGACGACGATGTCGTAACTTCGGCCCTGCGCTCCAGCGCCGGGTATATCGGTGTCCTCGGGGCCCGCTCAAGAATCGGATCGAGACGTGACCGATTGATAAAAGCGGGTTTCGGCGAACATGACCTAACCCGGATCCACGCGCCAATCGGTATCGCTGGTTGCGGGAAGACGCCTTGGGAAATCGCCGTTTCGATCGTTGCCGAGATCATGCAGTCGCGCAATCTGAGCGCGCGTGCACCGGAAAGCCAAATCAACCCGGCAGCCTGATGTTTCGGAACTGCCGGGAGGCAGAGGGTCAGCTTGCGCGCTCCATAGCGCATTATGCCGGCTCGCTTAGGACCCTTTGCCGATATATGCTATGGTCACGCCTTACGGCCCCGAGGCTTCAGCTTGATTGCACGAGGCTGTGGGGCGCAACGAGCACAAGACGCCTTCCATGAGGAAAGAAGTCTGGCGGGAGCAATCGATGAAAGGGCTCTGTTGCAAAAATCGTGAAGCTTGAGCATGCTTGGCGGA
>CENV01001819.1_pt1 | contig 33055 bp, 21 predicted proteins | sample 530231 | NCBI WGS metagenome assembly CENV01 (sample SAMEA2619815, study PRJEB7988) | marine metagenome | biome: marine biome (ENVO:00000447); feature: surface water layer (ENVO:00002042); material: "saline water (ENVO:00002010), including plankton (ENVO:xxxxxxxx)" | depth 5 m
AAGGGTGCCCCCTCCCCGAAGCCCAGCTTTCATCTAATTGCTATTTACGGGCCCCTAGCCCGGATCAGCCGCAGATCTCGCATTCGGGCAGCGGCGCGCTGTCTAGTCGGGTGACTTCGCCCGAGCTGCTGACCGAGTAATGGATCAAGGTCGCATCCGCGTTGCCCGATGTGTCCTTGGCCAAGGCCAGAACCATCATGTCGCTGTCTTCCAGACCATCCGCCGGAACCTGATAGTCAGCGACATAGCCATCTTGGGCCGAAACCGGAATGCGCTGCCCGTTCACATAGACGCGCACTTCCGCAAGACCTTCATCGTCCCAAGCGGAAACGGCGATCGGCAGATGCGCCGCCCCCGAGCCCGTAACGAACATCGCCGGAACCCGAATGCCCACTGAGGGAGGGGTCTTGTCGGCGCGGACCGCCGGGGGAACCAGATCGGCAGCATCGAAAGTGATCACTTCATCGGGCAGCGGCGGCGTGCGTCCGGGCACCTGCCTGTTCTGCGTCGCCTGCTCGAAGTCATAGGCATAGGAGAGCAGCTCCGGATCGGTATAGGCCTTCCCGATAAAGGTCAGGTTGACCGGCATCCCGATGTCGCTCGCCAGCCCCATGGGAACGGAAACGCTCGGTATCCCGAGATGACGGATCGTCCCGTTCATATTCGAGAAGTAGACGCCGTTGCGCATGGCATCGTCGTAGGATTCCTGGTTCTTGTTGGCGTCAGCCTTGCCGATATCCGCGGCGGACGGGAACACCACGAGGTCCAGCCCCAGCTCGTCCATCCAGTCTTCGAAGTCGACCTTGCGCAGTGTTTCGGCCGCCTGCAGCGCCTCAGCGAAACCGGGCAGATCGGCAGGTTCGGGAAGGCCTCTGGCGATTGCCTCCTTGCGGTCGCGATTGCCTTCGAAATTGCGAGCTTCCGGCGCACCCGGCTCGGAAGGAAAGACCATGTCCGGATCGATTTCGGTCCACGAGGAGAGATTGGGATCGCCGTTCAACCGTACAAACTGCTCGAGCATGTAAGGATTGACGTATTCCCACTCATAGGAAACCCCGGGTTCCGCACCCGGTCGCCAAACGCGGAACCATCCCTCGGGCATAATGCCGCGCTCCACAGGCCCCTCGATGCCTTCCTGATCCACTTCGTACCGGTGCATCACCGGGAAATCGACTTCGACGACTTCCGCGCCCATGGCCCGCAAGTCGTCAGCCGTCTTTTGCCAGAGCGCGAGTATCGAAGGCCGGACCTCGATGGGCCGTTCGCCCTGATCGCCAGCGCCGATATACATCTTCGGCACACCGATGCGCTTGCCGCGCAGGACGCCGGTCTTGGCCAGCGACATCATGTCATCAGGGCGCACATCCTCAACCCTTGGCAACACAACCGCATCCTGATCGCGCCAGAAATCGCCCACTGTCACCGGATCGGTGACCTGGATCACGTCAAGCAGCCGCAACATGTCCTCGACCGAGCGCGTGTGCGGGACCACCACGTCGCGCACCGGATAGAGCGGCCAGTTGCCGCGGATCGACAGCATGCCCCGCGATGGCGTGTAGGCAATAAGCGCGTTGTTCGATGCCGGTGAACGGCCCGAGGACACCGTTTCCTCACCCATGCCGAAAACGGCAAAGTTGGCCGTCGTCGACGTCGCCGATCCGTTGGAAGACCCCGAACGCCAAGCGGCGGTGAGGTATTCGGGATTGTATGGGCTTTCCGCTCGCCCGTAGAGGCCCTTCTCCATTCCCCCTTCGGCCAATGGAGGCATGTTGGTCTTGCCAACCAGTATGCCCCCGGCCTTGCGAATGGTGTCGATCGTGAAGGCATCCTCATTCGCGATCATGTTGGCAAAAGCGGGCGATCCGCTCGCCACCGGCAGCCCCTCCACCTTGTAGCTATCCTTGGTGGTGAACGGGATGCCGAGGAGCGGTTCATCGCCGCCCGCAAGACGGATCGCATCGGCCGCCGAAGCCTCTTCGAGGAAATTCGGGTTAAGCAGCGGAATCGAGTTCAGATCTGGGCCGTGCCGGTCGTAGGCGGCAATCCGGTTGAGATAGAGGGCCGCCAGTTCAACCGCTGACAGAACGCCCAGATCGAGCGCATGACCGACCTCATCGATGGTGGCCTCTTCCAGGTTGAAAGTCTCGGCAGTCGCAGTCTGGGCAACGGATAATAGGCTCAGGCCGATGACCGGCAGGCCTGCATGCCTCAGGGCAGTCTTCAGTTTCGCGAGACGTGACATCATCTTCTCCGGATAGATAACTGATATTTCTTGCTGAAAGCCATGGCGGGTTTCCCCTGCCGATCCGGACACTCGAACCTGACCGCCCATGCTATGGGTCAGCATCCGAGTGCCCGGCGAGGCGCGATCTGCCTAGTAGCGAATAGTCGCAGTCAGACCGATCGTCCTTGGCTCAGGAATGCGAACCTTGGTCAGGCCGAGAACACGGCGATTGTCCCTGAAGCGGTTCAGGATCGTCCGGTCGTCGAACAGGTTCTTGACGAAGAGCGAGATATCCCATGCACCAAGGTCCACACCCGCCCTTGCCGTGACGAAATGCGTATCGATCGGCTTGAACGCGTTGACATCGTAAGCCGTGGTGTTCGGATTGAACGCCGACCCCGGTGAGAAGCCGCCCTGATACTGATAGTCGCCCCGGATATAGGCGTCGCTCGAACCGATCGCGAAGTCGTATTGCGCATTCGCAACCACGGTCCACGGCTGGCTGACGAGTGAATCGCCCTCGGCAATCGACACGATCTCTTCACCGGCGTCATTGATCACCGCAATGCCCTGAGAGAAGTAAGCGTCGGTATATGCCACGGCGAGGCCGAGCGATACGCCGTGCGCGGGACGCACATTCAGCGACAGGTCGAAGCCCTTGCTGATCGCTTCGCCCGAGTTGTCGATGTAGCTAAGCCCGCAGGCAAATCGGCCCTGCTGCTTGTCCTTCCATTGCAGGTAGTAAGCAGAACCGGCGAAGAACACCGCACCGCCCGCTGCGCTGCCCTTGGCGCCGACCTCGTAGCTCCACACGGTATCCTGGCCATATGCGCCAGGTGCAGGCCCACCGTTGCGATCGAGGTCTTCCTTGCAGATGCCATCCACGTAAGGGATCTGCTGGTTCACGCCGCCGGGCCGCGAGCCCTTGGACACGGTCGCGTAGATCATCGTGTCCATGGACGGTTCCCACGCCACCGAGACCTTCGGATCGAAGGAGGTGTCGCTGCCTTCGCCGCTCACGGAGGTGGTTCTCCCGCCGTTGAAGGGGCCAGTGGCATAGTTGTCGAGCGAGGCCTCCGACTTGCCGTAACGCCCGCCCACCGTGACAGTCAGCTGGTCGAGGAAGCGATAGCTTGCTTCCCCGAAAACGGCGTACTGTTCGTCGAGAGCGGAATCGTCCTGCGTAAAGATGCGATCACCGCTCATCACCGGCTGTCCGAAGAACTGCTCGACGGTTACGCCCCGCAGCGTCTCGATCAGGCGGTCGAAGTCGCGATCGATAATGTCTTCATATGCGGTCTGCCGTGCGTGATTGTAGAATCCGCCCACCAGCCAGGTGAACGGCGAGTCCCCATCGTTGGACTGAATCCGCAGCTCCTGCGTGAACACCTTCTGCCGGTCGAGGAAGTAGGCGAATGCCTGATGGTTCGGGAACCGATCATCGAAGCTCAGGCCCACGAAATAGGAGGGAATGAGCGTCGAATAGTCGTAATTGGCCGTCTCGTAGCGATCGAAGTACGAGGTATTCGAGAATATCGAGAAGCTGTCGAAGTCGTATTCGGCCTTCAGGGCAAAAAGCTTGAAGCGGTCTGTGGCAGGCTGATCGACCGCGATGGCGGTGTTGAACACGCCGTTTTCAACATCCGACAATTCGTCCCAGATCTGGCCGTTGTCCTCGATCCGCCGTTCCTGGAAGTAAAACGATGGCGTAATAGTCAGCCGTTCGGTCGGGGCGATTTTCAGATCGACCTTCACGGCTTTCGATTCCGTGAAGTTGATGTTTTCGTCGACGATCTCGCCGCTAGGCTTGTCGAGCCGGTCGATCCAACCGCCGCGATGCTGGAACCACCCACTCACTCGCAGGCCGACCTTCCCGTCGATGATTGGGGTGCCATAGGCGACGCCGCCTTCATAATTCACGTCGCCCCCGCGAACGGCGCTGAGTTCCGCCCGGCCGTAAACCGAAGTGTCGTAAAGGCTGGGAGAGGGCGTGATGAAGCGCAAGGTGCCGCCTTCCGAACCGGCGCCGAACAGGGTGCCTTGCGGACCCCGGAGAACTTCGACGCGCTCCAGATCAAAAATAAGCGGATATGTGTTGTAAGCGCCGAAGTTTAGCGTGCGGGTGTGGATCGGCGTGTCGTCGATATAGATGCCGGTCGTGGAAGCGCCGGAGCCGCCCAGACCGCGAATGGAAATGCTGTTTCCGTTGCCAAAGCCGCGACCGAAATTGACGCCGGGAGTGCTGCGGGCAATGTCGTCGATCTCTCGGATCGACTGCTCGTCCATAGAGCTTTGCGAAAATGCGGTGACGCTGACGGGCACATCTGAGAGATTGGTCTCGCGGCGACTTGCCGTCACGACGATGTTGCCATCATTGACCTGATCGTCATCCGAAGCATCCCCAGACGCAGACTGCGCTAATGCGGAGCTCGACCACAAGACAGCCAGCATGCTGACAGTTAGACTAAATTTCTTCCCCATTTTGGATCCCTCTATATTATCGAGATCCCCTCCATTTTATCAAACTTTTTGACGCAGCTCCTCAATCACCAAAAGTCTGCGATCAGACCCATGATATAGTATGAAAATCAGCATTTTTTGACTTATTATGTCCAATAAACATTTTAAAAATTACACCTGCAAGATGCGAAATCACCACGCTTTGTTGACTCTGAGACAACACCGCACTGCGTTATGTAGAATTTGCATTTGCAATGACTGCTATGGTTCTGGATTTGACAATATGTGTCGCGCGATATCAAAGCATTACACGAAAAGGGAACGGCAGCCCTTGCGGCCCTATTGACGAGCGCTGACGATGTGACAGAATTGTGCATTCGCGAAGGAAGCGGTGGTGTGCGCATCGAACATCGTCTGCTGCGCGCTGCACTCCATGGAGCAGAAACGGGTCAAGCCTATGGGTATGGAAAGCAAGATGCTTCCAAGTCAGGCAATGCTGAAGGCATTCGATGCCTATGGGCGCACCATGGGCATCCGAAGTGCCGCCAAACTGCTCGATGTCGATCACGCCGTGGTGAGCAGACATCTCAACTCATTGCAGAAACTCGTGGGTGTCGAGCTGATCGATCGCTCCACACGGATGCTCACGCCGGAAGGTGAGCAATATCATTGCCGCATTTCCAGTGCCCTCGAAGAGATTAGCAACGCCACCCTGGTGCTGCAGCGGCACCTGTCGGAAGAGATCCTTGTGTGGTGCAGCCCCGGAATCGCCTATCATTGGCTCGGCCCCAGGCTCGCCCAGATCAAGTCGGTAGACCTGCAACTCCGCCCCAGTGACCGATCCCCCAATTTTCGCTCCAACGAGGCGGACGGGGACATCCGCTATATCCGCCCCGGCGATGAGGACCTCTACGGCGGGGAAGTGAGGGTTATGGAATTTGCCCGTCCGATGGTGTTCCCCTTTGCGAGCCCTGACTATGCGGCCCGCATCTCCTCACAGCTTTCGGAGCCGCGGGACTTGTTGCAATTCGATCTCCTGCACGAGGAAAGCGACCTCGAATGGCGAGGATGGTTCGAGCATCAGGGAGTGGCCGACATTCCAGAGTCCTTGCCCGGCGCGCGCCTTTGGCAGGCCCATCAGACACTGGACGCGGCACGCTCGGGGCGCGGCATTGCTCTAGCCAATGACTTTCTCGTTCAGGACATGCTGGCAGCGGGCCAGCTTGTCAGGCTGTCACCAGCGGAAGGGGACTTTGTGGCTCCTGTTCTCGGTGCCTATTGCTTCGTCACGCGGAAGGATCGCTGGTCGGCGCACGGCGTTGCACGCTTCAGGAATTGGCTAATTTCCTCGGCCAAGGAATTGGACTAATCCGCATAGGCGGCGGATAGGCTCAATCACGGCCCCGGGCTTCAGGTCGGTTCGGTTTCGGCTTCCGGCCTGGTTGCACAGCCCCCGGAGCAGCCACCTACGGCTCGCATCGGCTCCTCGCCCCGCATGGCCGTCAGGCCGAGCCGCTCGAACATGGCGGCATCGCTGTCATCACCGGCATTGGGTGCGGTCAGCAACTTCTCTCCCGTGAAGATGGAGTTGGCCCCTGCCATGAAGCACAAGGCCTGCGTGGCATCCGACATGCTTTCGCGTCCGGCGGAAAGACGCACCATGCTCATGGGCATGCAGATCCGCGCCACCGCCACGGTGCGGACGAATTCGATATCATCGATCTTGGCCATCGGCGTATCGGCCAGCATATCGCCCAGCGGCGTGCCCTTGACCGGCACCAGCGCATTCACAGGCACACTTTCGGGATGGCGCTCCAGTGTTGCGAGCGTGTGGACAAAGCCCACCCTGTCAGCCCGCGTTTCGCCCATGCCTACAATGCCGCCGCTGCACACATTGATGCCGGAGTTGCGCACGTTTTCCAGCGTCGTCAGCCGGTCCTCGTAATTGCGGGTGGTGATCACGCGGTCGTAATATTCCGGGCCGGTATCGACGTTGTGATTGTAGTAATCGAGGCCCGCCTCAGCCAGTTGCTCTGCCTGCGCGGGTGACAGCATTCCCAGCGTCATGCAGGTTTCGAGCCCCAGCTCGCGCACGCCTTTCACGATCTCCACGATCTTGGGCATGTCGCGATCCTTTGGATTGCGCCACGCGGCGCCCATGCAGAAACGCTGGCTTCCGGCATCCTTGGCCTGCGCGGCGGATTGCAGCACCTGGCGCACATCCATCAGCTTGGTCGCCTCCACCCCGCTATCGGCATGAACGCTTTGCGAACAATAGCCGCAGTCCTCCGGGCAGCCACCAGTCTTGATGGAAAGCAGGGTGCACAATTGCACCTCGTCCGCCCGGTGGTGTTCGCGGTGCACGGTGGCTGCACGGAACACCAGTTCGGTGAAGGGCAGATCGAAAAGCTCGGCGATTTCCTCGCGCGTCCAGTCATAGCGGATCATAGCTCGGCATTATTAATGCGGGGTCCGGGCGCCGTCCATCACGAAGAAGGAAGCGCCGGTGAAGGACAGCGCCCTCTTGACGCTTATGACCGCCTATGTAAGCATTCACTTACTTGGTGGTGGCGCGGCAAAACCCAAGGCCAGATGCTTGCGCCAGTGTTCGAGCTTACACGAGCAATTAGAAAAGCTGGGGGAGAGCAAATGCCGGAATCTCAAGACGGCGTCGAAGCAGTATCGCGCAGCCGGCTTGCACTCGCTGCTATTGCGCTGCTGGCATGTACGGCTTGCGCCACGTCCAATCCTGCACAGCAAAGCACCACGGTCGCGATCGAAGGCGACGGCACCGTGCATATCCCGGCAATGGCCGCGCCGCCTTCGACCTTCCTGAGCGAGGAAGGCAAAGACTATCTGCGCGCCCACCTGCAGGCTGGTCATGACCCGGACCTGAGCCGCCCAGTCGCAGAACAGGGCGGCATGCCCAGCTACATGCTGCCCTATCTCGCCCGTATGCGGCAGCTCTATCCCGTGACGCGGGAGGAGCGCCAAATCGCAGGCGTCGATGCGCTTGTCTACACGCCGCGCGACGGCCTCTCGCCGGAGAATGCCGGACGGGTTTTGATCAATCTGCATGGCGGCGGCTTCGCCTCGTGCTTTCCGGGCTGCGCGGAGCTGGAATCGGTTCCCCTGTCCGCATTGGGCGGCTTCAAGGTCATAAGCCTCGATTACCGACAGGGCCCGGACCACCGCTTCCCTGCGGCGAGCGAGGACGTGGCGGCGGTCTATCGCGAATTGCTTCAGACTTACCGGCCCGAGAATATCGGCATTTACGGCTGCTCTGCCGGAGGCTTGCTGACGGGCATGGCGCTTGCCTGGTTCCAGTCCCACGACCTGCCTCGGCCCGGTGCCGCCGGCGTCTTCTGTTCGGGCCTCGCCGCACAGGATATCCCCTTCGGCGGCGATGCGCGCGCCTTTGCGTTCCCGATGGGAGAAGGCCGCTTGGCACCTCCCCTACCCTCGGCCAACGCCCCGATGTTTCCCGAGCCGAGCTATCTGGCGGGCGCTAGCCCGAACGATCCGATGGTTTCTCCGCGCATGTCGGACGAAGTGCTCGCCGCGTTCCCTCCCACCCTGCTGATCACCGGGACCCGGGGAATGGAAATGAGCGCGGCCGTTTTCGCCCACGGGCAGCTCGTAAAAGCCGGAGCCGATGCACGCCTGCATGTCTGGGACGGCATGTTCCACGGCTTCTTCTACAATCCCGACGTTCCGGAATCGCGCGAGGCCTACGACGTGATGGTGGACTTCTTCCAAAGCCATCTGGGCCAAACCGATGCCGGCGAGCCTTCTGGCACAGGCCCCTACCCGGCGCTCGTCGAGGTGGACCCTACCCTGCCCCGGCATGTCCTCTATCGCCCGGCGCGGCTGGGAGACGTGGCCCCCGGAACGCTGGGTCTGGCGCTATGGGGGAACGGCTCGTGCGCGGCTGACGGAACGAGCGCGCGCCCATATTTGCAAGAGATCGCCTCTCACGACTATCTTGTGATCGCACCGGGTACCGTCAGGAGCGGTCCGGGCGGATCAGGCCCGCCCGAGACCACACTTCCGCCCGATCTGGTCGAGACCACAAGCTCTGATCTGCGCATGGCGATGGAATGGGCCATCTCCGAAAACCGCCGCCCCGGCAGCCCGTATTACGGCCTGATCGATGAGGGGCAAATCGCGGCCATGGGCTATAGCTGCGGCGGCCTGCAGGCTATCGAGCTGGCTGCAGATCCGCGCATCGATGCGGTGATCATCAACAACAGCGGCATCTTTCCCGACGGCGCGACACGGATTCGCAACTTGCCGGTGGAACGCGACGCGCTGAACCGCCTCCACACGCCAATTCTATATCTGCTGGGTGGCCCCAGAGACGTAGCGTACGAAAACGGCATGGCCGACTTCCACGACATCCACCACGTTCCCGCCATGGCCGCCAATATCGACACCGGCCATGCCAGCACGTTTCTGGAGCCCGCTGGCGGTGCCGTGGCCGAAGTCGCCGTTGACTGGCTGAACTGGCAACTGCGCGGAAACGAAGAGGCCGCACAGACCTTCCTCGGGCCGGATTGCAGGCTCTGCACCGACCCGCGCTGGACCCTCGAACGAACGTCGCCCGAATAGGCTGAAACTCACCCACAAGCGAAGCGCTGCGCCGGTACACCGCCGTTTGCAGCATGCTTGCATCTCTCGAAGTAAGTAAGTACATACTTTTAGTCAATGAGCGATCGTTACCGAGTCGGTGCAGCAGCCGCGCACCGGACGGATGAAATACCGCGACGCTGGGAGAAGTCTGAAGTGCGTATTCTCTGTGTTCTGGCCACCCTTGCGCTCGCCATATCGCCACCGGCGCAAGCACAGATTGTCGGGCCTGTTGCGGTCGATGGCGGTAAAGTCGCCGGGGCCGCCGAGGGCGACGTCGCCATATTCAAAGGCATTCCCTTCGCCGCCGCACCGGTTGATGATCTGCGCTGGAAGCCGCCCCAACCCGTCACATCGTGGAACGGCACTTATGAGGCCACCGATTTCGGGCCCGATTGCCCGCAACTGCGCGGCGCCCCCACTGAGACGGCGAGCACCACCCTGCCGCCAGATCAGAGCGAAGATTGCCTCTATCTCAATATCTGGACGGCGGCCGATTCCTCCGCGGAGCGTCGCCCCGTCATGGTCTGGATTTACGGCGGCGGATATCGCGCTGGAAGCACCGCACTGCCAACATATGACGGCGCAGCACTCGCCCGCGAAGGCGTGGTCTTCGTCAGCATAGCTTACCGGGTGGGACCGCTTGGCTTCATGGCCCACCCTGCCCTGTCGGCGGAATCGCCCCGCCACGTGTCGGGCAATTACGGCCTGCTGGATCAGGTCGCCGCGCTTGACTGGATCCGGCGCAATATCGCCTCGTTCGGGGGCGATCCCGACCGCATCACCATTTTCGGCCAGTCCGCCGGGTCGATGTCGACCAGCTATCTGGCTTCCTCACCGCTCGCGACCGGCAAGTTCCACCGGCTGATCGGCCAAACCGGTGCCGGCTTCGGCATCCTCACGCCCCGGCCCATTGCCGATGCGGAAGCGGTGGGCCTGGCGTTTGGCCGGGATTTGGGCGCTGAGACCCTTCCCGAACTCCGCGCTCTGGACGCCGGCGAACTGATCGCGGCAGCAGGTTATGAATCGGGGACGTTCCAGCCGATTTCGGATGGTTGGGCCGTGCCCGGCACGCTGCGCGATATCTATCGCGAAGGCCGCCAGAATGACGTGGCGATGATGATCGGCTCCAACGATGACGAGGCGGGCGAAAATCCGGCGCAGACGCTGGCAGGCTATCGCGCAGGGCTGGAACGGCAATATGGGCCTGACGCGGCCCGCCTGCTGGAACTTCACCCCGCATCAACCGACGCCGAGGCCCGCGCCGCCGACCGGAGTTTGGCGACCACCACACTTGGTGATTACACGATGTTCAGCTGGGGCCGCGCACAGGCGACAACGGGCCGCCAGCCAGTCTACGCCTATCGCTTCACCCGCAACCCGCCGATACCGCCCGCCGAATATCCCGGCGGACCGGATGCAGCTCCGCCCGGAGCCTGGCACGGCGCGGAAATCCCCTATGCCTTGGGCAATCTGGCGGCACGCGACTGGCCCTGGACCGAACGCGACCGCGCGCTTTCCCGGCAGATGATGTCCTATTGGATCAACTTCGCCACCACCGGCGATCCCAACGGCTCGGGCCTGCCACATTGGCCGACCTATCGCGAAGAGCCTGCCGAGGTGATGGAACTGGGCGATCAGACCCGCGCCATCCGCCGCCCGGAGCTTCCGACACTGGAAATACTTGATCGCCACCTGGGCCACTGACCCCCAGGTGCACGCCAATAATAGCGTCCAAATAACAACACAAATTTAGGGAGATACCGACCATGGCTTTCACATTTTCATCATCGCGTATGGCCGCCAGCAAGTCAGCGCGCCTCCTTCTGCTGGCCGGAACTGCCATCGCAACGGTGCCGACAGTCGCCAATGCGCAGTCGGCGCAGGACGAGCAGGAAGTTAGCCAAGAGGACGCTTCGGCAACGATCGTTGTAACCGGCAGCCGCATCAGAGGCGTTGCTCCGGTCGGTTCGAACCTGATCGACGTTGGGGCAGAGGATATTGCCAAGTCAGGTGCTTCCACGGTCTCCGAGGTGCTCCGACAGGTTCCCCAGATCACTTCGCTGAGCATCAATGCGGAAGGCGCTACCGGTGTTGGGGCAAGCAGCAACATCACCCGCGCGACCGGCCCTAACCTGCGCGGGTTGGGAAGCACGGCCACGCTGGTGGTGGTCGACGGAAATCGCGTCCCCATCGCCGGTACGCAGGGCAATTTCGTCGACCCGTCGTTCATTCCCTCGCTTGCCCTCCAGCGGATCGAAGTGATCGCGGACGGTGCATCGGCAATTTACGGTTCTGATGCTGTTGCCGGTGTGATCAATCTCATTCCGCGTAAGGATTTCGAAGGATTGGAAGTGCGCGGGCGCGCGGCTTTCGCAGACGACTACACCGAGTACCAGATCGGCGGAATCGCCGGCGCTTCATGGGATACCGGCAACGTTGTGTTCGCGGCCGACTATGTCAAAAACGACGCCCTCCTCGGCTCGGACCGCGACTTTGTGTCAGCAGACAGGAGAAGCGGCGGCGGTTCGGACGCCCGCTCAACAGCGTGCCAGCCTGCGACCATCACAACTGGTGGAGAGACCTATGCAGTGCCCGCAGGCGCCACGGGTGTGCTCGATTTCAACGATCTGGTTCCGGGCACCGTCAATCGCTGTGACTTGTCCAAGCCAGGCTTCCTGATCCCGGAGCAGGAGCGGGTCAGCCTGTATGGCAGCTTTCGCCAACAGCTTGGCGGGGTCCTTAGCGTCTTCGCTCAGGGCTTCTATTCCAAGCGCACCTTCTCGGGGCCTGTCGGCATAACCGGGGTTACCAACGTGGTGGTTCCCACCAGCAACGCCTTCTATCCGGAGAATGCTCCGGCGACCCCAATCTCGGTCAGCACGAATTTCTTCGATACGGTCGGCCAGCGCTACACGCATGGCGTATCGGAAAGCTACCTCGTGATCGGCGGGCTCCGCGCGAACCTCAAGACGTGGGAAGTAAAGCTGTCTGGATCTTATGGCGAAAGCTATGACGAAGATAACCGCGATCCCACGATAAGTGCGCCAGCACTCGGAGGCGCACTCGCCAATTCCGATCCGGCCACTGCGATCAATCCGTTCGGAACCACGCCCAACAATCTGGCTTCGGTTGAAGCGATCAACGTCGATACCTTCAATCCGACTGCAACAAACCGGCTCAAGTCCGTTGCGCTCGATGCAAACGGCCCCCTGTTCAGCTTGCCTGGCGGCGAAGTCAGCATGGCGCTGGGCGCCGAATATCGCGAAGAACGCCAGTTCGGAGCCTTTACCTTCGGACCTTCGTTCGCCCCGATCAGCCTTCCCAACGACATCGACCGCAATGTGAAGGCCGTCTACGCTGAACTTTATGTCCCGATCGTGGGGGCCGACAATGCCGGCCCCGGGATGGAGAGCCTCGATTTGGTCGCCGCCGTGCGGCACGAGGATTACAGCGACTTCGGGCAGACGACCAATCCCAAGTTCGGCATCAACTGGAGCCCGCTGGAGGGTTTGGTCCTGAGGGGCAGTTTCGGCACGTCGTTCCGGGCGCCGGGCCTCGCCGAGGTTGATCCGAATTCCAGCGGCGCCGGCATTCGCACGCAAACACTTTCCGTTCCAGGACAGACACTTCCGGGGACCTTTGCAGTGCTTGCCGCAGGTAATCCAAACCTTGATCCCGAGACCGCAACAACCTGGTCGCTGGGCTTTGACATCACCCCGTCGAGCATTCCGGCGCTCAGGTTGAGTGCGACCTATTTCGACGTCGAGTATGAAGGGCAAGTGATCGACGTTTACACGATCATTCCGCAAGTCCTGGCAGAGCCCGAGAACTTCTCCGAAATCGTGACATTCAACGATGGCGGTGCTGACTGGCAGAATGCGGTCGATTGGCTGTCGGGGACCCAGTACTACGATCCGGGATCAATCAATTTCGCCCTGCTGGACGGCATCATCGATGCGCGTAAGGCCAACCTAGGCAAGACGCTTGCCAGCGGGATGGACTTCGAGCTCGCCTACGCATTCTATTCGGGCAGCAACGACTTCACCTTCGCCGCGAACGCCACCTTGTTCTTCAACTACAAGAACTCGACGGGTTCCGGACAGCTGATCGATCGCCTCGGCACCTATGGATATCCGAACGATTTCCGCGCGCGCGCCATGTTCGGTTGGGATCGCGGGCCGATCTCGGCCAGGGCCACGGTCAATTATCTGGATTCCTACGTGAACACGACCAGCACCCTCGTCCGGAACGTAGATAGCTATACGACCGTCGACTTCGACCTCAGCTATACGTTTGGCGAGGACGCGGGAAGCGTCGCGAAAGGTGTCAGGCTTGGGCTGAACGTCCGCAACCTGTTCGACCGTGATCCCCCCTTCGTGGACGCGGGACTGGGCTACGACCCCTCCGCAGCAAGCGCGGTGGGCCGGATTGTCAGCCTGTCAGCATCAAAGAAGTTCTGACCTAAGGTTCCTCCCTGCGGCGGGCACTCCCTTCAGGTTGGGTGTCCGCCGCTTCTTTTTCCTCCACTGCATTTCCGAATGACGGACGCGCAACGCACTTAAGCCCTCGGGATCGCCCGAAGAGGCGCAACAGGCTATGCTTGCCGCTCTTGCGACCGCGCTTATAGAGAGTGCCGGTCTTGAAAAGCCGCTGCGCCGGATATCGAGATCCGACGAGTTCGAATTGCTGGAGAATGGACGGAATGGAAGGCCGCAAAAAGCAGAAATCCGATGTTGGTACCCGGCAACGGATATTGGCGGCGGCTCTGGAGGAATTCTCGTTACATGGATATTCGGGCGCACGGATCGACCGGATTACGAAGCAGGCAGACGCCAATGTCCGCATGATCTATCACTTCTTCGACAACAAGAAGGGCCTGCTGGATGCCGTTCTCGCCCAGATTTTCAACGAACGGCAGGAAGCCCTGCAGAAGACCCCCGAGACGATCGAGGATCTGTTGGGTGACTACTTTCAGGGCTATTCGACCGATCGCCACCGCGTGCGCCTGCTGGAGTGGGAAGCGCTGGAGAACGGCACACGGCTGGACAATCTCAATACCGTCGAGGAACGCAAGATCTCCGCGAAGAAGCGGGTCGAGGCGCTGGCCCGTCTGCAGAAAGACGGACAACTGCCAGCCGATATCGATCCGGAGATGCTCTACCTGTTCTGCGTTGCCCTGACGATATACCCCCTGAGCTTTCCCCAGTCGGTCTATGTCGCGACCGGGGAAGATGCTTACTCCGACGAATTCCAGAAACGCTACCACACGGCCCTTCAGCAGCTGGCCGGGATTTTGAAGGGCAGCCAAACCTCTGGCGAATAACGCGAGAACCGAGCTTCGCACTGCGAAGCCCGATCGTCAGCGAGCCAGCGCCAGAGCTGGGCAACGCGATAAGCCGGAGCGATCCGCCTAAAAGGTGGAGTTCGTGGCGCCGCCATCGATCACGAGGCTCTGCCCGGTGATATAGTTGACTTGCTGGCTACAGAACATGGCGACAAAGTCGCCGACATCATCGCAATCTCCGAACCGACCGGCAGCGATGTTCCACTCCTTTGCGAATTGCTCCACAAGCTCGTCATAAGTGATGCCGGCCGCTGCGGCCCGCTCGTTGAACTGCTTTTCCACGAAGGCACTGTGATGCATTCCCGGCAGCAGGTTGTTGATGACGACATTGTGCTTGGCCACGACCTTGGAAACCGCCACCGAATAGTTTGAAAGCGCCGCCCGCGTGTTGCCTGAAAGCAGCCGGATTTCAGCGGGATACTTTGCCGCAACCGTAGCGATATTGACAATTCGGCCCCACTTCCTTTCGACCATGCCGTCAATCACTTCGCGCATGAAACGCACCGGCGACAGGAGCGATATCTCGATCGCCGAGAGCCATTGCTCGTCGGTCACCGCCCGGTAGTCCGGCGTCATCGGTGGAGGAGCACAGGTTCCAACCAGAATATCTGGATCGGGACAGGCCGCGAGGATTTTCGCACGCCCTTCCTCGCTGCTGTGATCGGCACAGACGGGCGTTACACGGGCGCCGGTTTCCTGCGCAATCTCTTCACAGGCACGAACCAGACGTTCTTCGGTGCGGGCCGAAATAAAGACCTCGACACCCTCGCGCGCCAGCGCCTGTGCCGCGCTGCGCCCCATGCCAGCGCTCCCCCCGTTGACCAGCGCTTTGCGCCCGCGAATTCCCAAGTCCACCTTGTTCTCCTTCCCTCGTCACGACGTGGTAAAACGCCTTCCAACGGAGGCGCGACCAGTTCGATTTCGTGTCGTATCCAGTGGCTCATGCCACGTTGAGAGCACGTAAGAAAGTACTTACTTTCTTTTGGCGGGTTGGTTATGAAGGTGAGGAATCGCCATCGCTCTCGCGCAGGAAGCGGCGGCCCGAAGCGATAAAAAAAGACCAAAGATGATCGGCAAATACCGGCGAGTGGAGTGATGGATGCCTGTTGATACCAAATCGCAAAGCTCAGGCTGGACGGTCCGCTCTGCCTACACGGTCGCCCTGCTCACCCTGATCTATGCGTTCAACACTGCGGACCGAAATCTCTTCGGCTTGCTGGTGCCGCTTATCCAAGAGGACATGCACCTGTCCGACACGGCAATCGGGCTGCTGTCAGGCTTGGCCTTTGCGTTGTTTTACGCCACCGCCGCCCTGCCCATCGCGTCGCTCGCCGATCGTTGGAACCGGCGCAACATCATCAGCATCGGCCTCGCGTTCTGGAGCCTGATGACGGCCATGCACGGGCTGGTGAGCAACGCCATTCAGCTGGCAATAACGCGTTTCCTGCTGGGCGCTGGCGAGGCTACCAGCGTTGCGCCGTCGAACTCGATCATCGCCGATCTGTTCTCCCCCGCGCAGCGCCCATTGGCCCTGGGGTTCCTCTCCATGGCAACGTCGATCGGCATTCTGGTGGCCTTTCCGGTCCTGGGCTGGGTCAGCGAAGATTACGGCTGGCGAACCGCATTTGTCGCCGCCGGCATACCCGGTCTGCTTCTTGCCCTGCTGTTCTTCTTGACCGTGCGCGAACCCGAACGGCAGGCTGCGCCCGGTGAAGGAAAGGTGGGAGACCCCGTCCCCCTCCTCGAAGCTCTGCGCTACCTGGCCGGGTCGCGCGCCTTCATCTTCGGCGTCGCGGCGGGCACGCTGGTCAGCATGAACATGGCCATCACCCATACGTGGGTGCCGTCCTTCATTTCCCGCGTTCACAACCTCGATCAGTCCGAGATCGGCACCTTGATGGGCTTTCTGCGTGGCCCCGGAGGGATCATCGGCGGGCTGCTTGGCGGTTGGCTCACAACCAAGCTCGCCGAGCGCGACGAACGATGGCTCTACAAGGTTCCTGCGATTGCCATGTTGTTGATTGTGCCGGCGCAGCTGCTCTTGCTCTTCGGCGAAGCCGGGTGGACATGGCAGATCGGTCTGGGCCTCGAGACCATGTTGGTCATCTCCACGATCGGTCCGCTCTTCGCCCTCTTGCTCAGTGCATCGCAGCCGCGGACACGATCAGTCGCGATTGCCCTGTTCCTGTTTGTCTCCAACCTGGTGGGACAGGGAAGCGGCCCGCTAATCTCCGGCATGATCAGCGATGCTTTGCTGCCGTCGCTCGGCGATGAATCCATACGTTTTGGCATGCTGACGGCGGTTGGCGCCGCGCTGCTGGCATCGGCCTGCTGCTTCGCCTCGGGCCGGAACATCGCGGCCGACCGGCTGCGCGCAGCAGCGACCGTGACCACCCACTGACGCCTCAGTCTCCACCGGACCGGCGCAAAACCATTCACAAAATCAGACCGATAAGAAGGAAGTACACATGAGCGAACTTGAAGACACCAAGATCAACGGTGTCAGCATCATCGACCGGCTGCAGATTCTCGACGAGGTCAATCGCTACGCCTGGGCCTGGGACAGCGGCGATATCGAAGAATATCTGAATTGCTACGCCGAGGACGGCGCGCTCGAACATCCCACCAAGGATGGCAAGCCCGGCTATCACGTGGGCCGCGACGCCGTGCGCGAAGCAATCCAGGCTAACATGGATGCGCGCCCAACCAATGCTTACGGGCTGCAGCACCACTTCGGCTCCCCGCGGCTCGAACCGAAGGGCGATGACGTGGTCGTCAACGCCTATTGCGCGGTCCTGCGGCACGAGTTCCATCGCACCTACTGGCCGCACGGCGCGACCTTCCGGATCGGAACCTGGCACTGCCAATATACCCGCACCCCGGAAGGCTGGCGCATCAAGGTGCTCTCCGTGAAGATGTGGACCGACACCGCCTTCAACTCAGGCGTCGAGATTCAGGACCGCAAGCCCGGCATGGTCGGCACCGGCACGCCATTCGGCTGAGTACATTTACCGCATTCAGAACTCGCAAGACAGGATATTCCCAGCATGCCGACCATCCCTACGCTCGAACACGCGTTCAGCGTCCGCCTCCGTTTTCCGGAAGGTCCGCGAACCCGCTTCAAGCCCGCGTTCTCGGAATTCAAACGGGGTTTCGTCTCCGTTGCCGGGGGCGACGTCTATGGCCCCAGGCTGAGCGGCAAAGTGGTGCCGAACTCAGGAGGTGACTGGCCGACGATGTGGCCCAGCGGGCTGATCGACTTCGAAGCACATTACATGCTGGAAACGGACGACGGCACGCCGATCTACATCCACAATCGCGGCATCGCCTATTCGTCTCCAGAGACGGTTCGCAAGATCGAGGCAGGTGAGCCGGTCTCGCCCGACGAAACCTACCTTCGGATCACCCCCCGCTTCGAGGTGCCGGAAGGCGAACACGATTGGCTGGGCCGCACGATCTTCGTGGGAACAGCACAGCGCGAAGGCAACGAAACGCAGTTCGAATACTACGCCGTCCGCTAAGGCGCTGCCGAATGCGGCCCGATGCCCTGCGAGCCCTCGAGGCGCGTCGGGCCTCCGCAACGCCGATAAAGCAAATGAGCTAAAACCTATCGGTCCGGCATGGCGCCAAGAGCTGCCAGCCGGACCGTTTCTTTGGCGCCTGCCTCGCTTAGTCGCAGGACTCTTCGGTTGCGTCGCTAGGCATGCCGCTCTCCAGCCGCGCGCAGGCGATCAGCGCATGCACGCGAGCCAGAGGGTCATGTTCCACGTGACTGTCGAGGTCCAGATACATCACCGCGCGATCCTGCCGAGTGAACTCGGGCCAATAGGGCAAGCCCTTCCGTTGCGGCGATCCGAACCGTGCAAAATTGATCCAGGCGTCGGCCATAATGTCCGCCATTTGCTGGGGCTCGTCTCCCGGGCCAACAAAGTCCCTGCTCAGCTCGACGTTGTCGAAGACGAGCGGCAGATCCAGCGAGTGTGGAGAACGCAACATCCCATCGCGGGCCGGCGTCTCCCACCTGAGGGAATAGACATAGACAGGCGGATCCTGATCGGACTTACGCTCCGCGGCGAGGATCGTCTCATAACTGGTCTCGGCACTGGTCAGAGCCGCGGCAAGATGGCCCGGCGAGTAGTCGGGAAACACCTCGCGCAGTTCGGCGAGAATGGCAGGGCCATAGCCCGAATACATGCTGGCAGCTCCGCGCTCCAGATCCTCTTCGGTCATGTTGATGAACTCGGGATCCTCCGCAGCCATCATCAAGGTCCACTCATCCTTGGTCCAGCCAAGCATGAGCGAGACGTCACTGGCCACTGGCGTCGTGATCGGATCGAAGGGATGATAGGGCAAGGTATCACTGTCCAGAACCGTGCGCAGCCGCGCGGCCATATCGACGGCTTCCATGTCGCCCGTGCGCTTGAAGCGGACCTCGACCTCATCATTGCCCTTGAACAGATTGATCGCCCGCTCGACCAGAAGTTCCGCCGGCACTGTCCTGATGAACTCCGGATCGTATTCCTGCATTCCGGCCGCTTCGAAAATGGCCTGTGTATCTCGCGCGATTGACGATGCATCCAGCGCGCGCGGATCCGCGCCGCTTTGAATGATGGCCTTGCTGAACAGCCCTTGTGCAGCAGGCATGGCCAAAAGATGCGACACCTTGGCCGCGCCGCCGGACTCGCCGAACACGGTGATGTTGTCGGGATTGCCGCCGAATGCGGCGATATTGTCATGCACCCATTGCAGCGCCTCTGCGATGTCCTGCATGCCGAGATTAATGCTGTCGCTGAACTCCGGCCCCATTTCCGTGAGGTTGGTAAAGCCAAAGAGATTCAACCTGTGATTGAGCGTAACAACCACGACATCGCCGCGCTGCGCCAGGTTGGTTCCGTTGTACACGGGCGCGCTTCCAGACCCCCAGGCGAAACCGCCGCCATGCAGCCAGACCATTACCGGCCGGCCGTCGCCGTCGCTGTGCGGCGTCCAGACATTGAGGAACAGGCAATCCTCGCTCGGAGGGTCCTTGGTGTCGAACTGGCTACCCAGAGCCACAACCGCCTGAATGCATCGCGAACCGTATTGCTCGGCTGACACCACGCCGTCCCAGGCCATCGGCTCGACCGGTGGCTGGAACCGCCGATCGCCAACCGGAGCCTGCGCGTAGGCAACGCCCAGATAGTGCTCGATGCCATCCTCGACCCGGCCTCTAATGGCACCTTTATCGGTCTGAACGATCACCGATTCCGCAGCCGTATCCGCTGGGCCGTCCTGCGCAATGGAAGCGATGGGATTGAGGCTGACCGCCAAGGCGATCCCGCAGATGGTGGATTTCAATGCGTGACGAAGTGGCATGATCTCTCCTGCTGGCATATCGATGTGACCAGGCAGATACCGGATCGCTCGCGCCTAAAGTAAATATATACTTACCATCTGCATAAGCTTCGTCAATGGCGCGCTGAACGGATCATGGAGTCTTGCGGCACGGTCGGGTTCCTCATGTTGCTGAGGGTGATCTGGCGCAGCTTCGCCCCTACCCTCGACTTTCATCCAGTGCGTTAGCGCCCTCTCCTGCACCGCTCTACACACCCGGCGCATTGCCATCGCCGACAGGCTGGCCGCTTGCCAGCTCCCGGTTTGACCATCCGCCGCCCAGGGATCGAAACAGATCGATCTGAGCCCGGGAAACCGCGCCGTCCTGTTGTGCCAGCGCCGCGCTTGCTTCGGCCAAAGTGCGTTCGGCATCGATCAACTCCAGGGAATCGACAATTCCTTCACGCTGGCGTCCGCGCGTTATGGTGGCTGCGCGTTCTGCCGCCGCTACAGCCGCCTGCAATCGAGCACGCCGGTCGAGCGAACGCGCATAATTGCTCAGTGCGGTTTCAGTTTCCTGCAGCGCGGAAAGCACGGTGCCATCAAATGCGGCAAGCGCGATGTCCGCCTCGGCCTTCGCCGCATCGACCTGCGCCAGAGCGGGTTCGCGGTTGGGAAAGGCCCAGTCGACCAGCGGACCGACGAGGAAATTGAGCGCGCCGCCGGTGAACAGGTCGGCCAGGCTAGGCGCGGTGGCACCGATCGAGCCGCCAAGTGTGATACGGGGATAGAGGTCTGCCTTGGCGACCCCGATGCGCGCGCCGCTGGCCACCACCCGGCGTTCGGCAGCGCGAATATCGGGCCTGCGAGCGAGCAGCGCGGCACCGTCACCCACCGGCAGCGGCGTGTCGATCTCGAGCGCAATGCTTCGCTGCCCCGCAATCTCGGGCAGTTCGGCAGGGGCGCGTCCGGTAAGCGTGGCGAGCGCGAACAAGGCCGCGCGTCGTTGTGCCTCCAGCGTCGGTATTTCGGCAGCGCGCTGTTCACGCAGGGTCTCGATCCGGGCCACCGCAAGCCCGCTTTCAAGCCCGGCATCGTGGCGTCCCCGGGTCAGGGTCAGGCTGTCGTCGAGCAGGCCCACGATCCGATTGGCCACGGCAATCTGCGCAGCGAGGCTTGCCGCCTCGGCATAAGCGCGGGTGGTGTCCGCCACCACCATCACCTGCACCGCGTCCGCATCGGCCTGCGCTGCCGCGACATCCTCGCGCGCCGCCTCGATCCCGCGCCCGACGCGACCGAACAGGTCAATCTCGTAGGCGATGTCGAGCCCCGCATCGAACTTCCACCCCTCACGGTCGGCGAGCCCCGGTGCCTGTGTTTCGCTTGCACGGCTGTAGTTGCTGCCCGCGCCCAAGTTCGTCTGCGGCAAGCGGCCGGCACGTGCTCCGCGCAGCGCTGCACGGGCGCGAGCGATACGGGCGCTGGCCTGACGCAGATCGGTGTTGGCGGCAATCGCATCGGCAACGAGGGTGTCGAGGACCGGATCGTCGTAGAGCCGCCACCAGTCGGCGGGCAGCGGTGTGGGGGTGACGGTCCCCTCCTCGGCGGAAAGAAAGGGGCCGGTCGTCGCACGGGGACTAGGGACATGTGCGACGGGGTCCGGCCCCGCCGCGCAGGCCGTGAGGGCCAACGCGGATAGCGAAGCGAGAGCGTAAGAACGGATGCGCATTATTGGTGGCTCCTATTCGGCAGGAACGGCGTGCGGGTCTTGCGCGGCACCGGGGCCTGCCTTGCGCGCGGGGCGCAAGGCCGACAGCCGGTCGCCCAGTGCGCGGCACACGACGTAGAAAGTGGGAGTGAAGACAAGGCCGAAGCCAGTCACGCCGAGCATCCCGAAGCACACAGCCGTGCCCAGCGCTTGCCGCAGTTCGGCCCCTGCCCCGGTGGCGATCACCAGCGGCACCGCGCCGAGGATGAAGGCAAAGCTTGTCATCAGGATCGGACGCAGCCGGGTGCGTGCGGCTTGCACAGCGGCCTCCACCGGTGACAGGCCATCGCGCTCTTCGCCCTGGCGTGCGAACTCGACGATCAGGATCGCGTTCTTGGCCGCCAGTGCGATCAGCACGATCAGTCCGATCTGCGTGAGCACGTTGTTGTCCATGCCCCTGAGGTTCACGCCGAGCATGGCCGCAAGCAGGCACATCGGCACGATCAGGATGATCGCCAGAGGCATCACCAGACTTTCATATTGCGCCGCGAGCACGAGGAAGACGAGCAGCACCGCCAGCGCAAAGACATAGACCGCCGTGTTGCCTGCGGTGTTCTGCTGATAGGCGATGCCAGTCCATTCGGTGTCGAACCCGGAGGGCAGATTGGCCGAGGCCACCTCCTCCATCGTCACCAGCGATTGCCCGGTCGAAAAGCCCGGCGCGGTATCGCCGTCCACCGCCACGGCAGGGGCGAGGTTGTAGCGCGTCACGCGATAGGGGCCGGTGGTATCGCTAAACTTCGCGAGCGAGCCTAGCGGAACCATCGAGCCATTCGACGAGCGCGTATAGAGCCCGGCGATATCGCTTGCCTGATCGCGGAAAGGGGCGTCCGCCTGCGCGGTGACCCGATAGGTCCGCCCGAGCAGGTTGAATTCGTTGATGAAGGCGCTGCCGAGATAGACCTGCAGCGTTTCGAAGATGCTGGAAGGCGCGACGCCGAGCACCTGCGCCTTGTCGCGGTCGATATCGGCCTTCACACGCGGCGTGCCGGTGTCGAAGAAGGTATAGACCCCGGCCAGCCCTTCCTGCTGGTTGGCCTGCCCGATCACGCCATAGGCCGCTGCCTGCAGAGCCTTGTAGCCTTGGCCGTTCCGGTCCTCAATCATCATCCGGAACCCGCCTGCTGAACCGATGCCGCGGATAACCGGCGGCTTGACGATCATCAGGCGCGCGCCCGTAATGTCGGCCGTGGCGGCCTGGGCCTCGGCTATCAGCGCGTCGATGGTCTGGCCCTTGGCGGCGCGCTCCTTGAAGTCGTCAAGCACCCAGTAGGCCGCAGCCGCGCTGGCACTTTGCGTTTCTGAAGTGCCATCGAAGCCCGAGAGCATGACCGAGTTGGTGATCCCGTCGATTGGCAACACGCGCTCGGCGACCTCCTGCAGCACCTCGTCGGTGCGGGTGGTGGCGCTACCCGGCGGCAGCTGGATCACGGTCAGGAAATAGCCCTGGTCCTGCTGCGGCACGAAGCCGGTCGGAGTCCAGACCAGCGCGCCCGCCGTGAGCGCGATGAGCACGCCATAGATCCCCATCATCCGGCGCGGCATGCGCACCAGCTTCGCGGTCCAGTTGGCGTAGCGGTCGCTGAACCGCTCGAAAGCTGCGTTGAACTTCTCGCCCGCCCCATCAATGGCACGGCGCCAGCGCGGTGCGCTTTCCGGCAGGTGTTCGTGACGCCGCAGCAGGACCGCCGACAACGCCGGGCTGAGCGTGAGCGACACGATCAGCGAGATGATGGTCGCGGCCGAAATGGTCACCGCAAACTGCTGGTAGAACGCGCCCGAAAGCCCGCCGATGAACAAGGTGGGCACGAACACTGCGCACAGCACCAGCACGATGGCGATCAGCGCGCCGCCGACTTCGTCCATCGACTTTCGCGCGGCGGCAAGCGGTGGCAAGCCTTCCTCAAGATTGCGCTCGACGTTCTCGACCACCACGATCGCATCGTCGACCACGATGCCGATGGCCAGCACCAGCCCGAACAGCGAAAGGTTGTTAAGCGAAAAGCCGAACATGGCGAGCACCGCGAAAGTGCCGACCAGCGAGACCGGAATGGCCAGCACCGGGATCAGCGATGCGCGCGCCTTTTGCAGGAAGGCGACGATCACCAGCACCACGAGGATCACCGCCTCGAACAGGGTATCGACCACGGCGTCGATGCTCTCGGCGATGAACTCGGTCGGGTTATAGACGATGCGGTATTCCATCCCTTGCGGGAAATCGGCAGCCAGGGTTTCCATTTCGGCCTTGATGGCATCGGAGGCGGCCAGCGCGTTCGAGCCGGGCTGTTGCAGCACCGGGATGATGACCGAGCCCTTTTTCCCGAGATAGGCCGAGGTGGCATAGTCCTGCGCCCCGATTTCCACGCGGGCGACGTCGCGCACACGCACCTGTCGGCCCGCAGCGTCGGTGCGGATCACCACGTTTCCAAACTGCGCGGGATCGGTGAAGCGGCCCTGCGTCTCGACATTGAGCTGGAAGGCAGTGTCAGGGCTTGGCTGCTGACCGAGCGTGCCGGCAGCAACCTGCACGTTCTGGTTGCGCAAGGCCTGCACGATATCGCCTGCGGTGAGGTTCAGCGCGGCCGCGCGGCCGGGGTCGATCCACACCCGCATGGACAGCTCGCGCTGGCCGAACAGCTGCACATCGCCCACGCCCTCGATCCGCTGCAGGCGGTCGCGGATGCGGGTCTGCGCGTAATTCGACATGTATTCCCGGCTGAGCGAGCCATCGGGCGAGATGAGGTTCACGATCAGCAGGAAGTCAGGTGTGGTCTTTTTCGTCACCACGCCCAGCCGCTGCACCTCTTCAGGCAGGCGCGGCTCGGCAATGGCGACGCGGTTCTGCACCAGCACCTGCGCCTCATCGAGATCGGTGCCCGGCTTGAAGGTGACCGTTATCGTGACCCGCCCGTCGCCGGTGGACTCGCTCGACAGGTAGAGCATGCCGTCGACGCCGTTGATCTCCTGCTCGATCGGGTTGGCAACCGTGTCGGCCACGGTTTCCGCCGAAGCGCCAGGATAGACCGCGTTGACCGTCACCGTGGGCGGCACGACCTCGGGATACTGGCTGACCGGAAGGAAAAAGTACGAGATCGCGCCCACCAGCGTGATCACAACGGCGATCACGGCGGCAAAGATTGGGCGGTCGATGAAGAAGCGGGACAGGCGCATGGAGGCCTCCGTCGAATGAAGGTGTTCAGGTGTCGGCGATGGAAGGGGCGTAGGTCGCCGCTAGCGCGAGATCGTGGCCGATCCTGCCGTTATCACGGGAGCCTCGGCAGACGGGGGCGCCGCAGGCGGCGTGATGCGCGTTCGTTGCGCGCGCACCTGGCTGCCCGGCATGGCCATCTGCACCCCGCTGATGATCACCTTGTCACCCGGAGCGATACCCGAGTGGATCACCCGCAGGCCATCGGCGAGCGGGCCGAGCTTGACCTCTTTCGCCGCCACGGTTCCCTCGCCGTCGACCACCAGCAACAGCTTGCGCGTCTGGTCGGTCGTTACGGCAGTATCGGGCACCAACAGCGCCTGCTCGGTTCCGCCGGTGGCCATTCGCATGTTGCCGAACAGGCCGGGGGTGAGGAAGTCCTCCCCGTTGCGTACCACCGCGCGGGCGCGGATCGTGCCCGAGTTCTGGTCGATCGCGTTGTCGGTGAAGTCGAGCGTGCCGTGCCAGCGATAGTCGCTTTCATCGGCGAGGCGGATTTCCACCGGGGTTCCGCTCGCCAGCCCTTCGCGGCGGGCCTTGAGGAACATCGCCTCCGAACCTTCGAAGCTGAAGTAGATCGGATCGACAGCGTTGATCGTGGTCAGCAGCGTAGCCGCTCCACCCGCCCCGGCGGCAACAAGGTTGCCCGCATCCACGCGGCGATCGGAAATACGGCCGGAGATCGGCGCGCGCACGGTGGTGAACTCGACATCGAGATTGCGCGAGCGCACTTGGGCCTGAGCCGCAGCCAGCGCGGCCTGGTTGGCGCGCACTTCTGACTCGAGCCGGTCGATCTCGGTCGCCGCCACACCATCGATTTCGACCAGCCGCTGCGCACGGGCAAGATTGCTGCGCGACAACGCAAGCGCGGTCGAGGCGCTGGCGACACTTGCCTGAGCCTCTGCCAGCGCAGCGCGATAGGGGCGCGGATCGATCGTGAACAGCGGCGCGCCCTTGCGAACATACTGGCCATCGGTGAAGTGGACCGCAGCCACCTGCCCCGAAACCTGCGGACGCACTTCGACGCTGCGACTGGCCTCGAACCGGCCGATGAACTCATCCCATTCGGTAATCTCGCGCTGCAACGGCAAGGCAACCTCGACCACCGGCAAGGCGGGTGCGGCAGCGGGACTGTCTGCTCCGGCAAGCAGCCACCAGCCAGCCAGCGCAACCACCGGCAGCGCAGCAGCGGCCCACCACCGGCGCGAAGAGCGCGGAGTGGTTGCCTCCGGCTCATCCCGCAGCTGGTCGATGCGAGGCCGGTCTTCGGAAATAGCTTCCTCCAGCGATGAATAGTCGTCGCGGTCGCGGCGATCATCGAAGGAATCAAAGGGCGTATCGAACATGACTTTTCCCCTTCGCACCCTGCTCGAGGGTGCAAGTCGTGGTTCCCGGCAGCGCCACGCGTCCGGGGTGAAGTGATCCAATTTTTGGCCAAGGGCGGCACACCGAGGCGTGAGGCCCCGATGCACTGGCAAATGGCATCCCGAAGGATGCCTGCCAGCTTTCTATACCGCTAAGTATGTAATCTGGCGTTCAGGTCAAGAGCTATTTCTGTATCGCCCGGTATTTTTTTGCGCGATGCAGCAACCTGCCCCTTATTGCGAGGGCCACATCGCCATCGTCGCATCGGCAACCTGCCGCAGCTCGGCGGCTGAAAGGCCTGCCTGTGCCTGAACCGAAAGGCCGCGCAGAACGGTAAGGAGAAACTGGGTCGTCACCTCGGCATCGGCACCGGCCGGAAACTCTCCGGCGTCGATCCCGGCTTGCATCCGGTCGATGAGCGCGTTGTGGCTATCGCGCCCGATGCGATCGAGGTGGCTGCGGATCGCTTCATCCTCGGTACCGCAGGTGACGGTGGCGATGACACCCATGCAGCCGCGACACTCACCTTCAGTGATCGTCGCGATTGCACCCTCGAGCAGGTTGGCCGCTGCTTCGCGCGCGGTCGGCGCGGAAACCGCCTCACCGATGTAGGCAAGTTTCTCGCGCTTATAGAGGTCAAGCGCACTCTTGAAGAGATCTTCCTTGTTGCCGAAGGCGGCATAGAGGCTCGGACGGGTTATCCCCATGGCCTCAGTCAGATCGGTCAGCGAAGCGCTCTCGTAACCCTTGGTCCAGAACACGCGGAGGGCTGCGCTCAATGCCTCTTCGACATCGAATTCACGCGGGCGACCTCTCGTTGCAACCTTTTCCATATCGCGCAGTATATATTCATATCTTCGCGCTGATCAAGGCGAACCCCCGCAGCTCCGATGCGGCCCAAACCAAGTGGCACCTGTTTTCAGCACTGGAGGCCGGTCAGAGATCAGGAGTTCAGTCGCTTCGGTCTCCGAAACCACCGCCGCTTCGGTCTCCGAAACCACCGCCTCCGGGGGTCAGGATCACGAACGCATCGCCCGGCTGCATCTCGGCGGACTGGGTGGCGGACAGCTCCTCTCGCGAGCCATCGGCCCGCTCGACCCAGTTGCGGCCCGGCTGTGCATCGCCGCCACCGCAAATGCCGCGCGGTGCTACCTTGCGCCGATTGGCGAGCATGTTTGCGCGCATGTCTTCGAGGAACGTGACACGCCGCTCGACCCCATCGCCACCCTTGTGGCCCCCCTCGCCCCCTGAACCGCGCCGGATAGCGAAGCGGTCGAGCCGCACCGGCAGGCGTGTTTCGAGAATTTCCGGATCGGTCAGGCGGCTGTTCGTCATATGGGTCTGCACCGCGCTGGTCCCGTCATGGTCCGGCCCTGCGCCCGAGCCCCCGGCAATGGTCTCGTAATACTGGTGATGCTCGTTGCCGAAGGTGAAGTTGTTCATCGTGCCCTGCGACGGCGCAAGGCGTCCGGTGGCGGCGAACAGCGCATCGGTGACGACCTGGCTCGTCTCGACATTGCCCGCAACCACGGCCGCGCCGGGTGCTGGATTGAGCATCGAGCCCTCGGGAACGATAAGCTCAACGGGGCGCAGGCATCCGTCGTTCATCGGGATCGTATCGTCGATCAAGGTCCGCAGGACATAGAGCGCGGCCGCGCGCGTGATCGAGCGCGGGGCGTTGAAATTGTTGGGCTGCTGCTCGCTCGTGCCGGTAAAATCGAGCACCGCAGAGCGGTTCTCGCGGTCGATCCGGATCGCGACCTTCACCACCGCGCCGCTGTCCATCTCGTAGGCGAAACTGCCGTCGTCCAGTCGGCCCAGCAGTCGGCGCACGCTCTCCTCGGCATTGGATAGGACGTGGCCCATGTAGGCGCTGACGACCTCTCCACCTTGGTCGCGGGCCGCGGCTTGCAGCAGTTCGGTCCCGCGCGTGCAGGCCGCGAGCTGGGCGCGCAGGTCCGACAGGTTGCGGTCGGGCTTGCGCGCGGGATATTTCGCCGATGCGAGCGCTTTGCGCACCGCATCCTCGCGGAAGGTGCCTTCGTCGACCATCAGGAGGTTGTCGATCATCACCCCCTCTTCTTCGATGGTCCTGCTTTCAGGCGGCATAGAGCCGGGCGCGATCCCGCCGATATCGGCATGGTGCCCGCGCGCGGCAACGAAGGCGTCAGGCTCCTCGGTCGTGTCGTCGTAGAAGACGGGCACGATCACCGTGATGTCGGGCAGGTGCGTGCCACCATGGAAGGGATCATTGAGCACATAGGCATCGCCGCGACGAAAACCGCGCCCGTCCCTGCCCTCGCCGCGTTGCTCGATCACGCGAGCGATGCTGTCGCCCATGCTGCCAAGGTGCACGGGGATATGCGGCGCATTGGCGATCAGCGCACCTTCGCGGTCAAACAGCGCGCAGGAGAAATCGAGCCGCTCCTTGATGTTGACCGAGGTCGCGGTGGACTGGAGCACCACGCCCATTTCCTCCGCAATCGCCATGAACAGGTTGTTGAAGATCTCCAGCCTCACCGGATCGACCTGCGTGCCCGCCGCGCGGTCGCGTTCCAGCGGCACTGTGCGGGTAAGGACCAGGCTGCCCTCCTCGGCCAGCTTCGCCTGCCAGCCGGGTTCGATCACGGTGGTCGAGCCGGGATCGATAATCAGCGCCGGGCCATCGACCGCCTCCCCTGCACCTAGCGCGGCGCGCTCGATCGTGCGCCAGTGTCCGGTGGCCTCGCCCTCTGCGGCAATAGGCTGCGCGACGGCTTCGCCCAGCCCCCCGGAGATACCACTGGCTTCGACACTCAGCGCTTCGACGATGATCGGTGCCTCGTCGTCGGAATAGCCGAAGCGCTGGCGATGGAGGATACGGAAGGCAGCATCCATCGCATCCGTCTCGGTGCAGTCGACGGTAAGCGTTGAATCGCTGCCCTTGAAGCGCAAGCGCGCGCGGCTGTGCAGGTCCACCGCATCGGCGGCGATCCCCTGTTCGACCAGTGCGGCGCGGGCTTCGTCCTCAAGCGAGGAAAGGTCGCCCGCAAAATCTTCGCCGAGCTGCCTGACAAGGCTGACTTCGCGGATCGCCTTCACCGGGGCGAGGCCGATCCCGTAGGCGGAGAGAATGCCCGCCAGCGGATGGACCAGCACGGTTTCGATGCCCAGCTCGTCGGCGACCTTGCACGCATGCTGCCCGCCCGCACCGCCGAAACAGGCGAGCGCATAGGCCGTCACGTCGTGGCCGCGCGCGACCGAAATCTTGCGAATGGCATTGGCCATGCTGTCGACCGCAATGGCGAGGAAGCCCTCGGCGATATCCTCGAGCGTCTTCGGCTCGGGAAGCGATGCGGCGACCTCTTCCAGCCGGGACTTGGCGGCTGCCGGATCGAGCGGCTGGTCGCCATCGGGGCCGAAGACAGAGGGAAAGAATGCCGGGTCGATCCGGCTAAGGAACAGGTTGCAATCGGTCACCGTCAGCGGGCCGCCCTTGCGATAACAGGCGGGCCCCGGATGCGCGCCCGCGCTCTCCGGTCCGACGCGGAAACGCGAACCATCGAACGAACAGATGGACCCGCCACCCGCCGCGACCGTGTGAATCTGCATCATCGGCGCAGCGACCCGGACACCCGCAACAACACTGTCACCGGTCAGCTCGTATTCGCCCGCATAGTGCGCGACATCGGTGCTGGTCCCGCCCATATCGAAGCCGATCAGCTTCTTGTGACCGAGCGCCTCGCCGGTCGCGACCATCCCGACCACACCGCCTGCCGGGCCGGAGAGAATGGCGTCCTTGCCGCGAAACGCGCCGACTTCGGCCAGTCCGCCATGCGACTGCATGAAGCGCAGCGCGCCGGTCTCGGGCAGGCCTGCCTGCAGACCGTCGGTATAGCGGCGCAGCACGGGCGAGAGGTAGGCATCGACCGCAGTCGTATCGCCACGCGGCACCAGCTTGATGAGCGGCGAAACCTCGTGGCTGACGCTGACCTGCGCAAAGCCAAGCTCGCGCGCGAGGCTCGCCAGCCGTTCTTCATGCTCGCGATGGTGCCACCCGTGCATCAGGACGATGGCGAGCGCGTCAAAGCCTTCGTCGCGCAGGACCGTGAAGTCGCGCCGGGCGGTGTCGAGATCGAGCGCGCGCAGAACCGTGCCATCGACCGCGACACGCTCATCCACCTCGACCACACGGGAAGGCAATTGTTCGGGCAGGACGATATGGCGGGCGAAGATATCGGGCCGAGCTTGGCTCCCGATCCTGAGCGCATCCCCGAAGCCGCGCGTGATCGCGAGCGCGAGCCGCTCGCCCTTGCGCTCCAGCAGGGCATTTGTCGCCACGGTCGTGCCGATCCGCATTTCGGCAATCGGCGCTTCGCCATATCGGTCCATGAGCCGCCGGACCGATTCACTCGCGGCATCATCGTAGCGGCCGGGATCTTCCGAAAGCAGTTTATCGGTAACCAGCCGCCCATCGGGCGCGGTTGCAACGACATCGGTGAAGGTGCCGCCGCGATCGATCGCGAAGCGCCAGGTTCCGGGCTGTTCGGGCTTGGGCATGGAGGCTCAGGGGTTCTCCGCTAAGAAACTTCGTTATAGCTACTTAGGCCCCCTCAGGCGCATCGCAAGATTTCCCCGGATCACGGACTGGTGCCGTGATGCACTGTGCGACCGTCCACACGGCGCAAGGATCAACGGGAATTTCTAAAAATATAAATTTATCATAAAGATGAACGAAACATCTCAATTCAATCGCAACTTATCTACGATCGATGCACCAATGTCTCGAAGGGCCGTGAGCTCCTGCCACTCGGTCAGCGCGACCGAGTGGCAGGTTTTCGACGTTTGACGGTCGTTAATGCGAGGTCTGACCACCATCCATCACGAAGAAGGAGCCATTGGTGAAGCTCGCTTCGTCGGAACAGAGATGAAGGACAGTGCCTGCAATTTCCGCTGGCTCAGCCGCGCGACCGATGATGTTGTGCTTGAAGAACTCTTCGCGAAATTCCGGCGAATCCAGCCATGCCTGCGTCATCGGCGTGGCCACGAGGCCCGGACCGATGCAGTTCACGCGAATGCCCCGCTGCGCATATTCGATCGCCACGGCCTTAGTGAGCCCCACCACCGCATGCTTGGCCGCGACATAGGCCGACATGTTGGGATCGGCCACCTTGCCCGCGACAGAGGCCGTGTTGACGATGGCACCGCCTCCGTTGCCCAGAAAGTGGCGCACCTGCGCCTGCATGGCGAAGAACACGCCCTTGAGGTCCACATCCATGATGAGATCGAGATCCTTCTCGGGCACTTCGTGAAATGGAACCGGCGGCGGCAAGACACCGGCATTATTGAACGCCGCATGCAGGCCGCCAAATTCGGCAACGCACTTGGCGACCAGATCGGTCATCGCCTCGCTGTCGCGCACGTCGGCCCGGCGGTACATAGCCCGGCCCCCTGCCCTGCGGATCAGGTCCGCGGTTTCGCCGGCATCGTCATTCAGATCGCCGATCATCACGGCGGCACCCTCACGGGCAAAGGCCTGACAGGTTGCCCGGCCAATGCCAGTGGCGCCGCCGGTGACGAGAACTACCTTGTTTTCATATCGCATGATCATTCATCCCAGGGTTCGATTTCACCGGTTGTCACCTGTGCCGATGTGCACAGCAAGAAGCAGTCCAGAACGTCGGTCGCGCCGGGGAACCGGGCACGGACCATGGCTTCCAGCTCGGCGGAGTTTTCCGCCTGCTGCGCGGCCTCGCCCATGAAAGCGATGTAATCGCGCGTCCATTCGATGCCGGCATTGTCGTTGGTGAGCCCCGGCGAGGTGTGTCCGGCGATGATGCGATCTGGATGCATCGCCTCAAGCCGGTCAAGCGCGGCGATCCAGTCGCCATATCGATCAGGCGTGTGCTCTCCCAGCCAGACATTCATGCCGTTGTAGATCACGTCGCCGGCCACCAGCGTGCGGGTCTGATCGTCCCAGATCACGGTGGAGCGGACATGATCACCCTGCATCGGGCCGAGGATCTGCAGCGGGTGCCCTTCCAGCGAATAGACACCTCCCTCCACCGGCTCGGGCACGACCTGGCGCACCGGGGCATTGGCGCCCAGCATCGGGCCCCAGCGCTCGAACTTGATCGGCACCGTGCGAACCATATCCTTGACCACAGCCTCCCCGGCGAGGATTTCCGCATCCGGGAAAGCATCCTGCAACACGTCGAGCCCGAAGAAGTGATCGGGATGATCGTGCGTGACCAGCACTGCCTTGAGGGTCTTCCCGCTGTCCAGAATGCGCGCGACCACTCGGTGCGCATCGGCGCGCGAGAACGGCACGTCGATCAGCACCGCGTCGTTTTCACCCGACACCAGCGTCATGTTGGCGTGCAGGCTCAGCTCGGATGTCGGTATGACTTCGTAGGATAGCGGCGGAGACGGCGCCGGGCCGTCCTCAGCCTGCGCCGTGCTGGCTGACAGCGCCAAGGCGCTGGCGATGGTTGCTGTGATCAGATGCTTCATGCGATCCCCGACTTTCCCGGTGCAATGATATGATTGGGATCCAGCGCCTGCTTGATCTTGGCGTTGAATTCGCGGTTCACCGCACCGTATTGCTGCGCCACCAGATCCATGGTGTTGACCCCGGTGCGATAGCTGGCCCAGCCCTGCTCGCCGAAGCGCGACACCATCTCGCGGTAACACGTGTCGGCGCGTTGCTGCTCCTCGGTGTCCGTCGTCAGAACATTTGGCGCAACTCGCGGCGTAGATTAG
>CENV01021717.1_pt1 | contig 32843 bp, 32 predicted proteins | sample 530231 | NCBI WGS metagenome assembly CENV01 (sample SAMEA2619815, study PRJEB7988) | marine metagenome | biome: marine biome (ENVO:00000447); feature: surface water layer (ENVO:00002042); material: "saline water (ENVO:00002010), including plankton (ENVO:xxxxxxxx)" | depth 5 m
AGCGCCCCGGCTGGAGGGAAAATTCCCGCCAAAGCGCGATGAGCCCAAAAAAAGCCCCGGCCAAGGCCGGGGCTTTTTGTTACCACACCTTTTTAAACCACCAGCGTCAGGGCGCCAGGCCACCGAGCAGGCCGGTGAGCAGGTCAGGCAGGTTCTGCCCCGCTTCCAGCAGACATTCCAACGGCAGGGTCGGGCTCAGCCCACCGGCGCCCGCTTCCGGGCACAGCTCGGCGGTCACCGGCTCGGCGCCGCCTTCACCGCCACCGAGACCGCCGCCCAGGCCACCCAGCAGGTCCTGGAGCTGGCCGAAATTACCGCCCACCTCCATCAGACAGATGAGCGGCAGGGTCGGGCTCAAGCCCGCTTCCGCCGCGTTCGGGCAGATCTGCGCCAGGCCATCGCCGAGGCCGGGGATTTCCGGCACGCCGCCATCGCCACCCGGGGCGCCGGGCAGGTTACCCAGGGCTTCGGTGATGCAGGCCGCCGGGTCCAGGCTGCCGGTGCCGGAGGCCGCCGGGCAGAGCGCGTCGGTGAGCGGGTTGCTGCCGCCCAGGCCGCCGAGCAGATCGGTCAGGCCACCCAGGTTGCCGCCGGCCTCGGTGAGGCAGTCGATGGGCGTGGTCGGGCCGACTTCGCCCTCGGCGGTGGTCGGGCACAGCTGGCCGAGCAGCTGGTCGGCGCCGGGCAGGTCGCCGCCGCCACCGGAACCACCGGGCAGCGGCAGCGCGCCGGGCAGCCCTTGCAACGCTTCCATGAAACAGGCCGCCGGGTCGGCGTCGCCGCCCTCGGAGGCCACTGGGCACAGCTGGTCGAACAGCGGGTTGTCGCCGCCGACCACGCCGAGCAGGTCTTCCAGGCCGCCGAAGCCACTGCCCAGTTCGCTGAGGCAGGCGATGGGCGTGGTCGGGCCCAGCTCACCGGCAGCCGCGTCCGGACAGATCTGATCCAGCAGCACGCCGCTGCCAGGAATCTGCGGGGTACCGCCGCCACCGCCGGCGGGCAGTTTCGCCAGCGCTTCGGTGAGGCAGGCCGCCGGGTCCAGGCTGCCGGCGCCGGAGGCCGCCGGGCACAGGGCGTCGGTAAGCGGATTGCCGCCGCCCAGCTCGCCGAACAGATCGGTCAGGCCACCCAGGTTGCCACCGGCTTCGGTGAGACAGTCGATGGGCGTGGTCGGGCCGATTTCGCCGGCCAGCGCGTCCGGGCAGATCGCGCCCAGGGCATCGCCCAGTTCCGGCGGCACGCCCGGGCCTTCGCCACCACCGCCACCGGGCAGACCGGGCAGATCACCCAGCCCCGGCAGGGCCGGCAGGCCGGTGCCGGCCAGCCCTTCCTTGAGGCAGGCCACCGGGTCCACCAGACCACTGGCGTGTTCCAGCGGGCACACCGCCTCGCTGATCGGGTTGGGGGTGCGGATCTGGTCGACGATGGTCACGTACACCCGGGTGATCTCGTTGAGACAGTCGATCACCGTGGTGGGGCCGAACTCGCCGCCGGAGGTGGTCGGGCAGAAGCCGTCCGCGCCGGGAATGGAGGGCGCGCCGCCACCACCGGTGCCGGGAAATTGCGGCAGGCCGCCACCGGCGCCGCCGGCGATTTCCGACAGACAGGTGGCCGGGTCAAAGCTCCCCGCCGCCGCCGCTTGCGGACACAGCTGTTCGGTGATCGGGTTGCTGCCGCCGATCAGGTCCTGCAACTGGCCCAGATTGCCGGCGGATTCCTGCAGGCAGGCCAGCGGGAAGGTCAAGGGACCATCGGTGAGCAGCGCCTGCGGGTCCTGCAGGTTATCCAGGAAGGCGGTGGGATCGAACAGGCCAGCCAGGTCGAAGGACCCGGCGGCCACCGGGCAGAACTGCGCCACCACGCTGGTGGGGTCCGGCGCGCCGCTGTCCAGCGCCTGCGCTTCACCCACGCAGGCGGCCGGGTCGACGCTGGCGCCGGGGGCCTGGCCGCCGCTGGTCTCGGGGCAGAACTCATTGGTGAATTCGTTGCTTTGATCCACCACCGCCGCCATTTCCTGGGGCAGTTCACGGGTGGACGGTGTCGGTGTGCCGGCGCTGTCGCCACCACCGCCGCCGCCCCCGCCGCCACAGGCGGTAAGCAACAACGCCAGTACGCCGCCGCCGATCAATTTCTTGATGTCGGTATCCAAGGTTTACCCCTCCGTCATATTCTCGTCGTTATCGCCCCCCGATGAGGGATGCGTATTGAGCGACTATGTAAGGGCGGTGCAAAGGGCTGTAGAACAACGCGGTTGCGGCTGTGTAATGAAGCGTTGCCGGGGGTATCGAATGTTATCCGCGCCGGCCCGCCGGCAACCTTTGTTTACCGAGGGCGGCATTTTCCGCGCCGGCGCGGGCCAAGTGGCAACAGCGTCCCGAACAGGCCAGAATAGGCGCGCTCCGTTAGGCCCCATTCTCCAGCGCGACCTGGTAAGGACGGCTATGAACACTCGCTATGCCAGTCTCCGAGACCGCTGGCGCCACATTATTTTCGGCACCGACACCCGCGCCGGGCGCCGGTTCGACCAGCTGCTGATTCTCGCCATCATCGCCAGCGTGGTGGCGGTGACCCTGGATAGCGTGCAGTCCATTCACCAGCGCCACGGCACCCTGCTGTACGCGGCGGAATGGGCGTTCACCGTGCTGTTCACCCTGGAATACATGATTCGCCTGTGGGTCAGCGACCGGCCGCTGCGCTATGCCCGCAGCTTCTATGGGGTGGTGGATCTGGTGTCGGTGATTCCCACCTACCTGAGCCTGCTGCTGCCCGGCGCCAACTACCTGCTGACCATCCGCGCCCTGCGGGTGCTGCGCGTGTTCCGGGTGCTCAAGCTGGCCCAGCTGATGGACGAGGCCAACCAACTGGGCAGCACCCTGGTGCGCACCCGACGCAAGATCGGCGTGTTCATGTTCGCGGTGGTGGTGGTGATTATTATCTTCGGCAGCCTGATGTACGTGGTGGAGGGGCCGGCCAACGGTTTCACCAGCATTCCACGCAGCATCTATTGGGCCATCGTTACCATTACGACGGTGGGCTATGGCGATATTTCACCGCAAACCCCGTTCGGTCAGGCGGTGGCCTCCCTGGCGATGATCACCGGCTACGCCATCATCGCCGTGCCCACCGGCATCGTCTCCGCCGAGATGTCACGGGCGCACATGGTCAAACGCTATGAGCGGGAATGCCCGAACTGCCACCGCCACGACCACGATCCGGACGCCCGTTTCTGCAAGCAGTGCGGCACCGGCCTGCCCCGTCCGGAAGCGCCGCAGGGTTCCTAGCGGCGAAACCATCGCGGTCGTTCGGCCGCGCTCCCGCCTTGCTCAGAGGCGACCCAATTCGAAGGTCTCGCCGTCGGAATCCACCACCATGCGGGTGTGGCCGTCGGCTTCCTCCCGCCGCGCAAGATCCACCAGACGGTAGAACACGTTGCGGGCCACCAGGGCTTCCAGGTTGTCACGCACGTGCAGGTAGGGGCGCGGCTCGCCGCTGTCCGGGTCGGTTTCCACCCGCAGCGGGTGGCGGGGGCCGGCCACCACATGGGCGTCCACGTTGGTGGTGAACACCAGCTTATCGGCGCCGTCGCCGCTCACCGTTTCCACCTCGGTGGCCACGAACGGGGCGTCGTCCACCTGGATGCGCAGCTTTTCCACCGGCGTGACCAGAAAATAGTCGTCGCCCTCGCGCAACAGAATGGTGGAGAACAGCTTCACCATGCGGTGCCGTTCGATGGGCGAGTTCTGGTAATACCAGGTGCCATCGCTGGCGATGCGCATGTCGATGTCGTCGCGGCGCTCCGGGTTCCATTTGTGCACCGGCGGCAGACCCTGTTCGTCCTGTTCCGCCTTTTCCAGCAGCGCCAGCAGTTCCTCGGCTTTGCTCATGATGTCCCTATTTTCCGCGCTGACCCTTGTTGCCCATGCGGATGCCGATTTCCACCAGGAAGTCGAGGAAGTCGGGCTTGTCGTCGATCAGCCGCTGATAGAACGGCGACTGCATCAGCGCCACGGCGCCGTGGGCCAGGGCCCAGGCCGCGCAGATGTGATACATGGGCGGCACGTCCTCCAGGGAACCTTCCTGGATGCGCGCCTCGACAATGTGGGTCAGCTGATTGAAGTTGGCCTCACGGATGCGGTGCAGCTTGTCCACCAGGTCCGGTACCGCGTGGTCCTTGATCACCTTGTTTTCCAGGCGGTCGAACAGCTGGTAACGGGCCGGGTCGCCGATCCGGAAGCGGAAGTATTCCCGGGCCAGCGCTTCCTTGTCGTGGCTGCCGTGGATGCTGTTGAAGACCTCCGCCAGATCCTCCTCATAGCGGAGCATCAACAACAGGTAGATTTCGTTCTTGGTTTCGAAGTGCTTATAGATGGTGCCTTTGCCGATGCCCACCCGGTCGGCGATCATTTCCACCGTGACCCGGTCTTCCCCCTGCTCCAGAAACAACGCCAGAGCGGCGTCGAGAATTTCCTGCTCCCGCTGGCGGAATTCCCGAGCCTTGCGCGTCGCTTTTTCCAGATCTCCCATCGACCTCTCCTCATTCCCGCCCTCCGGGGGCGGTTATCGTTACCCTATCACAACCCAGGGTCCTGCACGCCCCCGCCACGGCCGTTACAATCGGACAGGGCCCCGCCCTTCGGCGGGCATCGCCGAGCTGGTCGGCGCCCGGCCGGATCATACTCAAGGAGCCTCTGATGGTCGATCTCAAAGCGGAATTCCCCCTCCAGGATGACGTGCTGTATCTGAACCACGCGGCGGTGGCCCCGTGGCCGCGCCGAACCCGCGACGCGGTGGTGGCGTTCGCCGACCAGAACATTCATCTGGGGGCCCGGGATTATCCGCGCTGGCTGGAAGTGGAAGCACGCCTGCGCCAGCGGCTGGCGCGGCTGATCAACGTGGAGCCCACCGAGGTGGCGCTGCTGAAGAACACCTCCGAGGGTCTGTCGGTGATCGCCCAGGGCCTGGACTGGCGGCCCGGCGACCGGGTGCTGATCAGCGACCAGGAATTTCCATCCAACCGCATTCCCTGGCAGGCCCTGGCCGACCGGGGCGTGGACGTAGTGGAAGTGGACGTCAGTGGCGAGGGCGCCGAACAGCGGGTCATCGACGCCATCGGCGAAGGCACCCGGCTGGTGTCCCTGTCGTCGGTGCAGTACGGCAGCGGCATCCGCCTGGATCTGGCGCCCATCGGCCGCGCCTGCCGCGAGCGAGGCGTGCTGTTCTGCGTGGACGCGATCCAGAGCCTGGGCGCGGTGGCGTTCGACGCCGGCGCCTGCTGCGCCGATTTCGTGGTCGCCGACGGCCACAAATGGATGCTCGGTCCGGAGGGGCTGGCCCTGTTCCATTGCCGCCCGGCGGTACGCGATCAACTGACCCTGCGGCAGTTCGGCTGGCACATGATCGCCGATGCCGGCGACTACACCCGCAAGGACTGGCAGGTGGCCGCCGACGCCACCCGCTTTGAGTGCGGCAGCCCCAATATGCTGGCCACCCATGCCCTGGACGCCTCGCTGTCTTTGTTCGATGAACTGGGCATGGACGAGGTGGAAGCGGCCCTGGCGGCCCGGGTGGACCATCTGTACCGGGGCCTGACGGCGCGTGGCGCGGAACTGCTGAGCCCGGCGGACCCGGCCCGGCGCGCCGGCATCGTCACCTTCCGAATGCCCGGCGAAGCGCCCACCGACACCCGGGCCCGGTTGCACGCCGGCGGCGTGGTGTGCGCCGAGCGCGGCGGCGGCGTGCGCCTGTCGCCCCACTTCTATACTGACTATTCGGTCATGGATCGCGCTCTGGCTCTGCTGTAGGATCGCCGCATGCGTTCACCACGATTCTACCAATGGCTCTGCGAGCGGTTGCAGCGTCAGCCCGAGCAGGGCGAATGGCCGCTGGGCGACCTGGAAAGCCAGCGCGCCCTGTTGCGCCCCTGTGACGTGCTGCTGATGGACGGCGAAAGCGCCCTGGACCACCGGCTCAAGGTGCTCACCGGCAGCCGCTTTTCCCGCGCCCTGCTGTATGTGGGCCGCCCCCATGAGGTGGCCGACCCGGCCCTGCGCGCGCTGCTGGCCGACTACCTGCCCTGCGGCCCGGACACCCAGCTGGTGCTCGACGCCAGCCTGGAACGGGGGCTGTGGGTGCGCGACCTGAGCAACCTGCACGGCGTGCATCTGCGCGTCTGCCGGGCCCAGAATCTGTCCGCCGAGGAGCGCCAGGACGCCCTGCGCTTCGCCATCAGCCGGCTCGGTACCGGCACCCAGCATGGCTGGAGCACCCTGCTGATGCTGTGGCTGATCCCCTGGCGTCTGCTGTCCACCCGCCGGCGCCGGCGGCTGCTGAACCGCTGGGCCAACGACCTGCTGCGCGCCATCACCGGCACCACCGCCGGCGAGGCGTTCGCCTTTATCCAGTTCCCGGTGCACCCCCTGGTGAAACAGCCGGAGAACAGCGACGGACCTGGCGACGGGCGCGACAAGGTGCAAAGCGGCGGGCGTCTGATGCGGCTGCAGCCACGGGTGTTCCACGCCGCCGACTTCGACCATTCCCCCTACTTCGACGTGATCAAGGCGCCCTACCTGCTGCAATCGGTGCCGGTGGGCTTTGGCGCGGTGCCCTGGAAAGGCAATGCCGGCGCGCTCACCCCTGAGCAGCGCCGGCAGCATTTGGTTGTGGTGGACTGAACTTCTGATCGCGGCTGAAGCCGCTCCTACAAAAGACGACTTCGTATTCTGCGCTTCTGGTCGCGGCTGAAGCCGCTCCTACACGAGACGACTTCGTAGACTGCGCTTCTGGTCGCGGCTGAAGCCGCTCCTACACGAGACGACTTCGTATTCTGCGCTTCTGATCGCGGCTGAAGCCGCTCCTACACGAGACGACTTCGTATTCTGAACTTCTATCGCGGCTGAAGCCGCTCCTACGGAGGTGTGGCTTGTAGGAGCGGCTTCAGCCGCGATCAACCCGATCACCGACGACGCAGCATCCCCAGCCCCGCCAGTACCAGCGCCAGCCAGAGACCCGCGGCACCGCCGCCACCACCGCCACCGCCGCCGGAGGACGCTTCGCTGCGGGCGCTTTCCGTGCCGGCCCGCGACGGCATCACGAACGCATTGGTGTCACCGGAGGGGAAGTCGCCGTCGGCGTTGCCGGCGTTCATGAACACCCGGCCATCACCGGAGCCGGTCAGCACCAGGGTACGGGCCGCCGAGCCGCCGCGCGGCAGATCGCCGAGCGCGCAGCGCACCGGCACGCTGGCCACGCAACCTTCCGGCAGCGTTTCCCAGTCCCAGCCGCCGGGCAGTTGGAACTCCACCCAGGCGTTACGGGCATCCCGGTGGTCGGCCAGATTGCGCACCGTGGCGGTAACCCGCACGGTACCGTTGGAACGCACCGCCGTGGCATCCAGGGTCAGGTTCGGCTGATCGGAGAACACCAGGCTGTAGCGCTCTTCATTGGCGGTGTAATAGTCGTGCTCGTCGCTGACCGGCACGATCCGCGCCAGGCCGGCCACGGTGCCGCCGCTGCGGCTGGACAGCCGCACCTGGTGCATATCGCCGGTGGCGCCGGTGCCCAGGGAGTTCCAGCCCTGACACAGGGTGTACTCGCCCTGGTCCTGGCACTGCAGGTCGTCGGCCCATACCGCCAGGTCGCCCTGGTGGTAGATGCGCAGGCCCACCGCCCGGGCTTCGTTGACCACGCTCTTATTGCTGATGCGGGTGCTCAGGGTCAGCGTCTGGCCGGGGCTGGCGTAGTGGGCCTCACCCTCGGTGGTACTTTCCAGGTCCACCATGGCGCCGGCGGAAGTGCGTTCGATCCAGTCCAGGTAGGCGCTGACGCGGGTGTATACCGCCGGCACCCCGGAGGCGCACTGACGGGCGCCATAACTGGTGATGCCGGCCAGCCACAGGCCATCGGCGGTGCGATAGATCAGCGGCCCGCCGCTGTCGCCCCGGCAGGTGTCCTGGTCCACGCCCGCCACCGGGTTCATCTCACCGGCGCACAGTTGGCCGCTGCCCAGGTTGTTCCAGTAGCCGCTACAGCTGGACAGCGGCACGTAATCCAGATCCACCTGCTGCAACAGGGTGGACATGGAACCGCTTTCGGTCTGCCCCCAGCCCAGGGCACGCAGGGCCTCGTCCGCATTGCCCCGGTGCAGTCGCTGCATCTCCGCTGACTTGGCCAGATCCACCGCCGCCTGGGCGGACGGAGACTCCAGCTCAAGCAGGGCCAGATCGTTGCGGTAAATGTCGGAGCGGTAGCCGTCGTGCACGTGCACGGCGCGCACCGCGATGGTCTCTTCCGGGGTGGCGAACCGGTTCACATGGCCGAGGGCCGCGAACAGGGTGCCCGGGTCGAAGGTGCCGTTGTCGTCGCGCACGCAATGGGCGGCGGTGAGCACCCAGCGCGGCGCCACCAGGGCGCCACCGCAGCGGGTGCCGGCGTAATTGGGGTTGCCGGACAGGCTGCGACGCACCTCCACCATCCAGGAAGGCGCGCTGGGCGCGTCCTCACCGCCAATGATGCGGGGTTTGGCGTCGGTCGCCAGCGCGGCACCCGCATAACAATTCAGCAGCAATACCAGTAATACAATTGAATGACGAAGCATGATCCCATCTACCCATATATTCGTAGTGGTGCGAATACTAGCGGTGGGTCGAAGGTGAAAGCCATACTCACGGCTTACATAACGTCATACTTTAATCGTATTTGTGATACATTTCCCGCCCGTTCCGTGTTTGGTTCACAGCAAAATTTGGCAAAATATGCAAATCGTCTCACTAAAAGACGATGTAAACGTGTTTTATAGGTAAATAGTACCAACGTCCGGATAAAGCCCTGCCAAAGCGGGTCAGGACCGCCCGGGTGGGATACTCGGCGAAAGGCAGGGGTAATGGGCGCGGAAGCGGCCGCGCCGGCAGGGCGCGACCGTGGTGCGGGGGGAGGAGTCGGGAGAAAGGCTTACTTGGGAACCACGCCGCAGGCCATGCGCGCGCCACCGCCGCCCAATGGCTTGGGCTGGTCGGAGTAGTTGTCACCGCCGGCGTGGATCATCACCGCGCGGCCTTCCAGATCATCCATCTCCAGGCGCGGCGCCAGCACCGGCAAGGTGGCCGTGCCGTCGGCGTCCACGTACAGCGCCGGCAGGTCACCCAGGTGGCCATCGCCCCAGGGGGTGCCGTGGTGGCCGCTGTTCTCCGGATCATAGTGCCCGCCGGCGGCGGCGGCGGCGGTCATCTTGCCGTCCTTCTCCGCCGGCTCGCAGGAAGCGTTCTGGTGTACGTGGAAACCGTGCACGCCCTGCTCCAGGCCTTTCAATTGCGGAGTGAACACCAGTCCATACTCACTTTCGGAAACCGTGACCTGGCCCATCGACTCGCCAACACCGTCCGCGCTGACGGCGTGCATGGGAATACTGATGTCCGCCTGGGTGGTGCCGGCCACGGCGGCCGCGATCAGACCCAGGGCAAAACGTTGGTGAATACGCATTTATGTCGCTCCTTGCTGAGAATAAGAATCGGCGCCTTTTCCCAAGGCTCCCCCCTTTGTAACGCGCCGCTCGCCGGTTACGCCAGTGCTAAACCGGCACGCCGGCATTTTTTGTAGTTCTTTACGTTCCGGCGCGGGTCCCGCCGGCCTTGGCGAAGGCGCCCTTTTTCCGCCCAAAGCGCCGTGGCGCGGGCTTGTGAGCGCCGCCGGCCAGGCCTAATCTCAAAACCAGGGACCGAAAGGACGAGGAACGACAGCACGGCGCCGACCCGCTCAGCGGGCCATGGCATACCGTGGCAGGAGGCACCATGGCCATCGCGGCCGCGACCATTCCCTATTCGCCTTGGCGACCGGGGCCGGCATGACCGCCCGCCACCGGCACACCATGCTCGTTACCCACGATATGGGCGGGTTGCACCGGCTGTTCGATGCCGACAGGGTCCGCCTCGGCCTGTACCTGTTTTTCGGCACCCTGCTGTTCGCCTCCCTGCTGCTGGCCTTCGCCCTGCACTACCGCCAGACCCCGGCGGTGTTCGCCGCCGCCGCCGCTGAGCTGCACCGGCGGCCCGCAGTGCTGGGCGGTGCCCTGTTGATCAGCGCCGGCTGGGCGCTGACCCGCGCCGCCGGGGCCGCCGAACGCGGCGCTTCCACCACTGGCGGGATGTTACTGACATTGATGCTGGGCCTGGGGTTTCTGGCGGCACGGGGCTGGGAGGGTTATCTGGAATATCAGGGCGGCGTGCTGCCTCTTGGACAGCCGTTCGGCTACGACGGGCCGCACCCGCTGGAGGCGCTGCGCTTCTTCCATTTCCACCACCTGGTGGCGGTGCTGCACGGGGTATTCGTGTTGATCGCCCTGGCCACGATGCTGCCGGCCCTGACCGGCGGCGATGGCGAGCGGCGCCTCACCCGGCTGCGCCTGGCCGGCGGCTACTGGGCCCTGGTGGAAATCGTCTGGGTCGCCGACTTCACCGCCTTTTACCTGATCGGGGCCTGAGCCATGCAGCCACCGCAACGGCGGCCCGCGCCCCGCCGCCCTGCCCCCGGCCTCTATCCTCTGGTGATGATGCTGCTGGCGGCCAACCTGAGCCTGCGCTGGTTGCCGGCCTCGTCATTGCCGTGGCGGTGGCTGGCGCTGCTGCACGGCATCACCGCCGCCCTCACCATGCTGCTGATCGGCCTGTCGTTCGTGCGTTTGCCGCCGCGCCACGGGCCCCTGTGGCTGGTGGTGGCGGCCAGCCTGCTGTGGCTGGCGCTGCTGATCGCGCTGCACGGCCGGGCGCGGCTGGGGCTGGACTGGGGCGTCTGAGCGGCGCGCACGCTCACTCATCCCCCCATATCACCGGTATCACTTGTGGTGGACCGGCCCCACCGGCTGGCGCGGCCGGAAGCTATCCGGGTCGGCGGCGTGCCACCATTCGCCGTAGACGGTGTCGTCCGGCGCTTCCAGCAGCACGTTCGGTTCCAGGAAATCGTACATCTTGTCCAGGGTCACCAGCTCGGTGGTACCGCGCCGGTGCATCAGATGGCGGGGCAGCAACTCGCTGGGGTGGTCCAGCCCCGCCGCCGAGATGATGTCGGCCAGATGTTCCATGGTGTGGCGCTGGAAGTTGGCCACCCGGGGCGCCTTGTCGGCCACCACCAGGGCGCGCTGGCGGCTGGGGTTCTGGGTGGCCACGCCGGTGGGGCAACGGTCGTTATGGCAGCTTTTGGTCTGCACGCAGCCGAGGCTGAGCATGAAGGCCCGCGCCGCGTTGCACCAGTCCGCGCCCAGCGCCATATTGGCGGCCAGCGTATAGGCGCTGTACACCTTGCCGCTGGCGGCCAGCCGTACCCGCGAACGCAGGCCGGTGCCGACCAGCGCATTGCGTACCATCAGCAGCCCCTCACGCAGCGGCAGCCCGAGATGGTCGGAGAACTCCTCCGGCGCCGCGCCGGTGCCGCCCTCGGTGCCGTCCACCACGATGTAGTCCAGCTCGATGCCGGAATCCAGCATCGCCTTGCACAGCGCCAGCACCTCCCAGGGGTGGCCCACGCACAGTTTCACGCCCACCGGTTTGCCGCCGGAATCCTCTCGCAGGGAGGCGGCGAACTGGAGCAGTTCCCGGGGCGTGGAAAAAGCGCTGTGCCAGGCCGGGGAGCGGCAGTCCTGGTTCAGGGGAATCTTGCGGGTATCGGCGATCTCCCGGGTGATCTTGGCCGCCGGCAGCACACCGCCGTGGCCGGGCTTGGCGCCCTGGCTGAGCTTGATCTCGATCATCTTCACCTGGTCCAGGGTGGCCTGCTCGCGGAACAGACCCCGGTCGAAGCGGCCGTCCTGGTCCCGGCAACCGAAGTAGCCGCTGCCGATCTCCCACACCAGGTCGCCGCCGTGGCGGCGGTGGTAGGGGCTGATGCCACCCTCGCCGGTGTCGTGATAGAAACCGCCCTGGCGGGCGCCCAGGTTGAGTGCCTCGATGGCCGGCGCGCTCAACGAACCGAAGCTCATCGCCGACACGTTCAGCAGCGCCGCCCGGTAGGGTTTCTTGCAGGCGGCGCCGCCCACTTCCACGCGGAAGTCCCCGTCCGCTTTCGGGCGCGGCGCCATGGAATGGGCCAGCACCTGGAACTCCGCGTCGTAGGCGTCCAGGTCGGTGCCGAACGGCTTCACGTCCACCTGGTCCTTGGCCCGTTGGTAGATCAGCGAGCGCATGTCCCGGTTATAGGGGCGGCCCTCCCGGTCGTTCTCGACGATGTACTGGCGCAGGAACGGGCGCAGGAATTCAAAGAACCAGCGAAAGTGGGCCAGCAAGGGGTAATTGCGCAGCAGGCTGTGACGGCGCTGGATCAGGTCCCAGAGGCCGCGCAGGCCCAACACGCCGAACACCGCCAGGGCCGCCCAGGCCCAAGGGGATGCCGACCATCGCCACACCGCCGCCACGGCCACCGCCGTGCACAGCCAAACCAGAACCAAAGCCCCGAAACGCACCGGTGCGGTAGTACTCATGAGCGCCTTGCTCCCCTTTCTGTTTCTTAAAAACTCCGTGTTTCCGAAACACCCATCAAGTTTGTTGACGGGTCCGCCCGAGCCTAGCGCAAAAGCGGCCCACCCGCCGCGCCCAAAAAGTAAAGGCTGGTAAACGCCGCGCCGCCGTGTCAGCGGCCCCTCGGTGCACTACACTCGGGCTTTACCGAGGCGGACCCCAACGTTCATGGCCAACTATATTAAACTGCGCGCCCGTCTGATGCGCGACGACGATATCGCCTTCGGCCCCGGCAAGGCGCAACTGCTGGACGCCATTGAAAGCACCGGTTCGATCTCCGCGGCGGCCCGCGAACTGGGCATGAGCTACCGGCGTGCCTGGCTGCTGGTGGACACCATGAACCGCTGCTTCCGGGAGCCGCTGGTGCATTCCGCGCCCGGCGGCAAGCACGGCGGCGGCGCCGAGGTCACCGAGGCCGGCCGGCGCATCCGCCAGCGTTACCGGGAAATGGAACAGGCCCTGCGCGATCTGGCCGACGACTTCGAAAAAAGTCTGGAGAACGAACTGAACTGAGCGCTCGGCGAAACCCGCCGGTCACGCCCACTGGCTTTTCTTCGACCACCGCTATATCCTGCCGTGCATAACGAAATTTAACAGTCGGGCCATTCGCTCGTCAGCCAGAGAGTTTTTCCATGAAAGCGCTTCTTTTTCCGGCGACCCTTTGTCTGCCGGTGGTTTCACTTTGCCTGCCAGCCCATGCCGAGCCCTCCTCCGACATCGGTGACCGCTTCGAACTGGGCGTTCTGGAACCGGTGGTGGTGCAAGGGGACGCCATCGACATCAACCAGACCAGTACCCAATCCACGGTCACCGATGAAGATATGCGCCGCTTCAACCGCACCGATGTCTCCCAGGCGCTGGAGCTGCTGCCCGGCGTCAATACCGTGATGATGGGCGGTCGCGGTGAGCGTCTGATCAATGTGCGCGGCTTCGATTCCCGCCAGGTGCCGCTGTTCATCGACGGGATTCCGGTGTACGTGCCCTATGACGGCAACATCGATCTGTCTCGTCTGACCACCTACGACGTGGCGGAAATCTCGGTGAGCAAGGGCTACACCTCGCTGCTGGCCGGCCCCAACACCCTGGGCGGCGCCATTAACGTGGTCGGCCGCCGGCCACGCCGGGGCACCGAGGCGGAAGCCGGCTACGGCATGAGCTTCGACGATCGCTTCTCTCGCAGTGCCTGGGACAGCTACGCCAATGTGGGCACCAATCAGGGCCGCTGGTACGCCCAGGTGGGCGGCTCGATCCGCGATCAGGATTATTTCCCGCTGGCCGGTGACTTCGCGCCCACCGCCAACGAGGACGGCGGCCGCCGCGAGAATTCGCAATACACCGACCGCAAACTGTCATTGCGCCTGGGCTTTACCCCCAACGCCGCCGACGAATACGTGTTCAGCTACTACAAACAGGACGGCGAAAAGCAGACCCCGCCCTACGCCGGTGACGATGCCAACACCCGGGTGCGTTTCTGGCAGTGGCCCCGCTACGACAAGGAAAGCTTCTACTTCAATGCCAACACCCGGCTGCATGAACATCTGCGGGCCAGGCTGCGGCTCTACCACGACAGCTTCGAGAATTCGCTGCGCTCCTACGACGACGCCACCTACGGCACCATGAACCGGCCCTACGCTTTCCACAGCACCTACGACGACTACTCCTGGGGCGGCAGCGTGGAACTGGGCACCGACCTGTTCGAGCGCCACGATCCGCGCCTGGCGGTGCACTACAAAACCGACGTTCACCGCGAAGTGGGCGACCTGGGCGAGCCGGAGCAGCGCTTTGAGGACCGCACCGTGTCAGTGGGCGTGGAGGACCGCTTTGCCGCCACCGACCGGCTGACGCTGCTGGCCGGCATCAGCTATGACCTGCTGCGCGGCGAGCAGGCCGACAATCTGGTCAACGGCACCATCGAGCCGTTCGAGCTGGCGTCCACTTCGGCGGTCAACCTGCAGGCCGGTGCGCTGTTTGCCTTCAACGACCACCTGAAAGGCCGCCTGATCGCCTCCAAACGCAGCCGTTACCCGACCATCAAGGACCGCTACTCATTCCGCATGGGCTCGGCGCTGCCGAACCCGGATCTGGACGCGGAAACCAGCACCGGCGTGGAAGCCGGCCTGGCCGGGGACCTGCTGGTGGGTACCGGGACGCCGCTGCATTGGGGCGCCGCGGTGTTCCGCAACGAGATCGACGACAGCATCCAAAGCATCGCCATCGACAACGGCCTGTGCACCTCGCCGCCCTGCTCGCAATTGCGGAACGTGGCGGAGTCGGTGCTGCGGGGCGCCGAGGCGGAGCTGACCGTGAACCTGGGCCACGCCTGGCAATACCACCTCAACTACACCTACCTGCACCGGGACAACCGGTCCGACCCGGACCTGCGTGCTCTGGATACCCCGCGCCACAGCGGCTTCACCTACCTGAGCTGGTTCCTGGGCGACACCTGGACGTTCACCGGCAGCGCCCGCGCCGACAGCGGCCGCTACAACGACAGCGACGGCACGCGGCAAACCGCCGGTTTCGTCACCACCGGCCTCAAGGCCGCCTGGCGGCCGCTGCCGCAATGGCAGCTGGAAGCGGGCGTGGACAACCTGGGCGACAAGCTCTACGCCTACGACGAGGGCTACTACGAACCGGGCCGCACTTATTTCACCAAGGTGCGCTGGCGCTACTGAGCAGCGTGCTCCAAACGGTCATTCAGGAGATCACCATGACGTTCTTTCCCCGTTACGCCGCCGCCCTGACGCTGCTGGCCCTGCCGCTGGCCGCACCGGCCATGGAGGCCCGGGAAGGCAGCGGCTGCGCCACCTACGCGGCCCCGGAACAGGCCGCTATCAAACGGCTCACCGCGTCCTCCCTGCCCGAGCCCGGCGGCGCGGAGGGCGCGGGCCCGGCGCGCATCGACACCGGCATCGCTTACCGCGCCGCCCTGTCGCCGCAGGAAGGCTTTGCCTTCACCGCCGAACCCGGGCGCCATACCCTGGCGGACGGCGCCTACGCCGGCGCCTTTGTATTCCACACCGACCAGGCCGGCCCCTATCGCGCCTATATCGACGACGCCAGCTGGGTGGATCTGGTGGACCAGGACGGCGCCCTGGTGCCCTCCAAGGATTTCGGCGGCCGCCATCAATGCGATGCGCTGCGCAAGTTCGTGGCCTATTCCTTGGACGCGGATCGGGACTATGTGCTGCAACTGAGCGGCGGCACCCGCCAGCGGGTGCGCGTGCTGGTGCAACCGGAGCCGCGCTGATGGGTCAGCCACGTAGGAGCGACTGGGCGGCATTCCGCTTCAGTCGCGATCATGGCCGTGCCATCGGCATCGCGACTGAAGTCGCTCCTACAACCCCACACACCCCACCCTCGGGGCGGCCTAATCGTCGTTGGATTCGGGGAGGTCTTCGGCGCGCTCCTCGCCGTCTTCGTCGTCCACTTTGGGCGGCAGCGCCCGGCGGGCCTTGGCGCCCAGTTCGTGGAGCTTGTGGGCCTGGCCGAGCAGGTTGCCGCGCCCTTCGGTGAGGCGCTTGTAGGCGGTTTCCCAGGAGTCATGGGCGCGGTCGATCTTGTCGCCCACGTCCGCCAGGGACTCGCTGAGGCGGGTGATCTGGTCGCAGATCAGCCCCGCCCGGTTGGCGATGTCCAGGGCATTGCGGTTCTGGTATTCGTAGCGCCAGATGTTCTGGATGGTGCGCAGGGTCACCAGCAGCGTGGTCGGGCTAACCAGCACGATATTGCGCTCATAGGCTTCGGTATAAAGCCCCGGGTCCGCTTCCATGGCGGTCATGAAGGCGCCTTCCACGGGGATGAACAGCAGCACGAAGTCCAGGCTGCGCACGCCTTCCAGGTTGCCGTAGTCCTTGATGTTGAGACCCTTGATATGGGCGCGCAGGGATTGCAGGTGCTGCTCGCGGGCTTCCCGGCGGACGTCCTCGTCCTCGGCGCTGACCAGGCGCTCGTAGGCCACCAGCGACACCTTGGCGTCGATCACCACGTCCTTGTCCTCGGGCAGATGGACGATGGCGTCCGGCAACCGGCGGCCGCCGTCCTCGCTTTTCAGCGCCACCTGGGTGTCGTATTCCCGGCCCTTGGTGAGCCCGGAGCTCTCCAGCACCCGTTCCAGGATCATCTCGCCCCAGTTGCCCTGGGTTTTCACCTGGCCCTTGAGCGCCTGGGTCAGGTTGCGGGCGTCCACATGCATCTGCTGGTTGAGGCTCTTGAGATGCTGCAGCTGTTCGGTCATGGCCGCCTGGGCGCGGGTGTCGTCGCTGTGGATCTGGTCCACCCGCCGGCGGAATTCGGCAAGCTGCTCGCGGAAAGGGTTAAGCAGCGTGTCCAGCCCCTGCCGATTCTTCTCCTCGAACTGCTTGCTGCGGTGTTCGAAAATCTTCGCCGACAGGTTCTCGAATTCCTGCTTGAGCTGCTCCCGGCTTTGCTCCAGAAACGCCAGCTTGTCCTGCTGGCCGGCCAGCCGCTCCTCCAGACGGGCCTTGTCAGCGCGGGCCTGGGCGTACTGGCTCTGGGCCTCGTGCAGCTGCCCCTCCAGGGCGGCGGCGCGTTCCTGTTCCCGGGCCAGCTCCCGGCCGCGGGCCTCGCCGTCGTGGCGCGCCTGGTCCCGCTCCCTGCTCAGCCGGTTGAGCGGCGCCCGGGTGATCAGCAGCGCCACCAGGGCGGTGATCACCACCGCCAGGGTCACCGCCAACGCCAATTGCATCGGATCGCCGAGACCGTTCATGCCACCGCCTTATTGAACAACGCAAAGAAATTATCGCGGGTCACCCGCGCCACCTCCGCCACCGGCAGCCCCTTCAGTTCCGCCACGCACTCCGCCACCCGGGCCACGTGGCGTGGCTCGTTGGGCTTGCCACGGAACGGCACCGGCGCCAGCCAGGGCGAATCGGTTTCAATCAGCAAATGCTCCAGGGGCAGCGCGCGCACGGTGTCGCGCAGGGCCTCCGCGTTGCGGAAGGTGACGATACCGGAGATCGAAATATAGAAGCCCATGGCGATGGCCTGCTCGGCCATGTCGGTGTCCTCGGTAAAGCAGTGCAGCACACCGCGCACCTGGCCGTCGCCATGTTCACGGACCAGCGCCAGGGTGTCCTCCTTGGCGCCCCGGGTATGGATCACCAGCGGCAGGCCGGTGCGGCGGGCCGCCTGGATATGGGCCACGAAGCGCCGTTGCTGCCATTCACGCTGTTCCTTGGCGTAGAAATAATCCAGCCCGGTTTCGCCGATGGCCACCACCCGGGGATGGTCCGCCAGCCGCACCAGTTCGTCGGCGTCCGGCTCCCGGGAATCCTTGTACAGGGGGTGGACGCCCACGGTGGCGTGCACGTCGTCATGGGCTTCCGCCAGGGCGCGCACGCGTGGAAAGGTTTCCAGGTCCACGCCGATGCACAGCATGTGACCGATGCCGTCGGCGCGGGTGGCCGCCATCATCGCCTGGAAGTCGCCGTCGTAGGCGTCCAGGTTGAGCCGGTCCAGATGACAGTGGGAATCCACCAGATGGAGGGGGGTGTCGGACATGGGGTTGCGTCTCTCCGCTGCGGACTTCGAGAAACGCCCTATTCTACACGCTCTGGCCTTACATGGAGTGGGTCGGCCGGTCGGACTGCAGCGCCCCGGCCAGGTGGTTCTCGATGGTGCGGCGGGCGGTGTCGTCCTGGTCGGAGAATTGCACGCCGATGCCGGCGGTGCGGTTGCCCTGGGCGCCCTGGGGAGTGATCCAGACCACCTTGCCGGCCACCGGGATCTTGTCCGGTTCGTCCATCACGTTGAGCAGCAGAAAGATCTCCTCGCCCAGCTGATAGTCCTTGTCGGTGGGTATGAACAGGCCGCCGTTGGTAATAAACGGCATATAGGCGGAATACAGCGCGGCCTTGTCCTTGATGCTCAGCGACAGGATGCCGCTGCGGCCCCCGGGCATTTTCATGAGTGTCTCCCCCGTGCGGGCGCCATTATTGGCTATTTATCGTATCGTCGCCTTGGCGCCAATTTTTATCGCGGCTGAAGCCGCTCCTACAAAAACACGCTTTCCCATGGGAGCGACTTGAGCAGATTAGAAGCCGCTGGCGGAGGCGTCAACGCCCACCAGAATCAGCAGCCACTGCTCCATCAGCAATTCCTTGTTGGGGTTGGCGCCGGCCAGCAACTGGCGGCGCCCCTCCATCACCCGGCGGGCGGCGGCCAGCAGCCGGATCGGCGGTACCTGGCCGGCCAGTTCCCGCAACAGCGGTTCCACCTTGGGGTCGGTAACGGTGGCCGGATCGGCCTCGCCACCCTCTTCACCGCCCTCCTCTGAAAGCGCCGCCAATACCGCCGCCCGGGCCAGCCAGCCGTACAGCACACCGGCCATCACCCGCGGGTCCTGGCGGGCCAGCACCTGCCCGGCCTGGGCCGGCGAGGCGCGGCCCCGGGCCACCGCCACCAGCTGCCCGGCCAGCTGCTCACGGGCCGCGAACCAGTCCGCGTCCTGCAGCCCCAGGGCCCGCAGCGGCGCCCCCTGGGCGGCGGCCAGCAACGCCGCCGCCTCGCGCTCGCCGGTTTGCGGTGTCAGCCAGGCCAGGGCCTGGTCCCCCGGCGGCAGCGGCAAATGCCGCTGCTGGCAGCGGCTGCGGATGGTGGGCAGCAGCAGGCTCGGCTGGTCGCTGACCAGAAGCAGCACCAGCCCTTCGCCGGGCTCCTCCAGGGTCTTCAGCAGGGCGTTCTGGGCGCTGCGGTTGAGTCCCTCCGCCGGCGCGATCAGCGCCACCCGGGCGCCGCCGTACTGGGCGGTGCGGCCGGCGAATTCCAGCAGCCGCCGCACCTGGTCGATCTTGATGGTGTTGGACCCGGGCTCCGGCGCCAGGGTCTGGAAATCCGGGTGGGTGCCGGCCACGCTCAGGTGGCAGCCGTCGCACTCGCCGCAGGCCAGGCCGGCGGCGGGCCGTTCGCACAGCAGCGCCTGGGCCAGGGCCTGGGCGAGACGGAATTTGCCGATGCCGGCGGCGCCGGCGAACAGCAGCGCATGGGGCAGGCGCCCCTGGGCGTGCTGATCCAGCAGCCGCTGCATGGGCTCCCGGTGCCAGGGACAGGGCACCTGGATCGGCGCCCGCTTCGCGGATGAACCTACCGCCACCGCAGCATCTCCTGAAGGTGAGTGTCCAGTTCGGCGCGCACCGCTTCCAGTCCGGCGCCGGCGTCGATCACACGGAACCGCTCCGGTTCCGCCGCCGCCCGCTCAAGGTAGCATTGCCGCACCCGTTCAAAGAAGGCGTGCGCCTCCCGCTCGATGCGGTCCGGCCGTGAGCGCTTGCCGGCCCGGGCCATGCCCTGGGCCACCGGCACATCGAACAACAGGGTGCGATCCGGGCTCAGGCCACGCAGCACCATGGACTCCAGCGCCGCGATGGCGGCCGGGTCGAAGCCGCGTCCGGCGCCCTGGTAGGCCCAGGTGGCGTCCATGAACCGGTCGCACAGTACCCAGTCGCCCCGCTCCAGGGCCGGCCGGATCAGCGCTTCCAGATGCTGGGCCCGGGCGGCGAACACCAGCAGCAGCTCGGTGCCGTCGGCCATGGTCTCGGCGCCGGGATCGAGCAGCACCGCGCGGATCCGTTCCGCCAGCTCGGTGCCGCCGGGTTCCCGGGTCACGGTGACCGGCACGCCGGCCTCGCGCAGGCGCTCCGCCAGCCAGGTCAGGTTGGAGCTCTTGCCGGCGCCCTCGCCCCCTTCCAGGGTGATAAAGCGGCCGCTCACGGCGACGGCTCCGGCCGCGAGCGGTAGTCGGAACGGCGTTGCAGCTGATACTCCCGCACCGCCTTTTGGTGCTCGGCCAGGGTCCGGGAAAACTTGTGGCTGCCATCGCCCCGGGCCACGAAGAACAGGTCCTCGGTGGGCGCCGGGCGCACCGCCGCCAGAATCGAGTCGCGCCCGGGCATGGCGATGGGCGTGGGCGGCAGGCCGCTGATCACATAGGTGTTGTAGGGGGTGGCCCGGCGCAGGTCGGAACGGCGGATATTGCCCTGGTAGGCCTCGCCCATGCCATAGATCACGGTGGGATCGGTTTGCAGGCGCATGCCCCGCCGCAGGCGGTTGACGAACACCCCGGCGATGCGGCCCCGTTCCTCGGGCACGGCGGTTTCCTTCTCGACGATGGAAGCCATGATCAGCGCCTGGTAGGGGTCGTCGTAGGGCAGATCGTCGTCCCGGGCCAGCCAGGCATCGTCGAGCAGACGGCGCTGGCGTTCCAGAGCCCGGCGCAGCAGGTCCAGGTCGGTGGTGCCCCGGGTATAGAAATAGGTTTCCGGCGCGAACCAGCCCTCCGGGTGGGTATCCGGCAGGCCCAGACGGGCCATGATCTGCTCACCGCTCAAATCGTTCAGGGTGTGCTCGATGCCGTCCTTGCTGGCCAGCAACGCCCGCCATTCGCGGAAGTTCCAGCCCTCCACCAGGGTGACGCTGCGCTGCAGCACCTCGCCCCGGTCGATCTTTTCCAGCAGCGTCAGCAGCGAGTCGCCGGGGGCCAGCTGGTACTCGCCCACGTGCAGGCGACCGTCCAGGTCGGTGAAGGCGCCGTACAGGCGCGCGCCCCAGCGGCGCAGGCGCGCCTCGCCGGGGTCGCCCAGCAGGCCACGGCCACGCAGGTCGGCCAGCATGCCGCTGAAGGATGCCCCCCGCTCCACGCTCACCACCACCGGTTCATTCATCGGCAGCGGGCGATGCAGCCAGCTGCTTACCCAGAAAGCGGCCAGTGGCACGCCGATAAGAACCAGCAGTACCAGCAGGCCGAAGATACGAATTTTTCGGCGCATTATTGAAAGAGGAGATCCAGATCCCGTTGAAATCGTCGTACCGGCTCGGGCACCGGCCAGACCCATTGCGCCAGTTTACGCACCGGCAGCACACCCACAACAGCGTTGCTGAGAAAAACCCCGTCGGCGGCGCGCAGATGTGACAGCGGCCTCATACGCACATCAATGCACCAGCCCGCCGCCGCCGCCTGCTCCAGCAGCCAGCCCCGGGCCACCCCGGCCACCCCGGCCCGTTCCAGGGACGGCGTCCACAGGGTGTTCCCGAACAGGGCGAACAGGTTCATGGCGGTGGCCTCCACCGGCCGCCGCCACTCGTCCAGCATCAGGCCCTCATCCCAGCCTTGCGCCGCCACCTCGCGGCGCCCCAGCACCTGGGGCAGCCGGTTGAGATGCTTGCAGCCGGCCAGCGGGTCCAGGCCCAGGGGCGTGTCGCAAACCCCCAGGGCCACGCCCCGGGAACGCTGCTCATCGCTCCACGGCGGCAGGCCGCCGAGGCGGGCGAACATAGTGGGGGTGGGAGATTCGGGAGGCAGGTAACCCCGGCCACCGGGGCCCCGGGTCAGGGTGAGCTTGAGCACGCCGGCGCCGCTGGCGTCGGCCAGGGCACCCTCCAGACACCGTTCCAGTGCCGGGGGGTCCACCGGAATGCCAAGCCGCCCGGCGCCGTCCAGCAGCCGCGCCCGGTGGCGCGGCCACAGCGGCGTGGTGCCGGCGGCGGAGACCCGCAGGGTCTCGAACAGGCCATCGCCGTAGGCGAGGCCCCGGTCGTCGCTGGCGACCTGCCCGTTCACACCTTGCGGAACAGCAGGGACCCGTTGGTGCCGCCGAACCCGAAGGAGTTGGACAGCGCCATGTCGATGGGCCGGGACTGGGCCTGGTTGGGCACCAGATCCAGGTCGCAACCGTCATCCGGGTTATCCAGGTTGATGGTGGGCGGCGCCACCGAATCACGCATGGCCAGCAGGGTGAAGATCGCTTCCACCGCGCCGGCGGCGCCGAGCAGGTGGCCGACCATGGACTTGGTGGAGCTCATCGCCAGTTTCGTGGCGTGGTCGCCGAACACCTTCTTGACCGCGTGGATCTCGATCAGGTCACCCACCTTGGTGGAGGTGGCGTGGGCGTTCACATAACCCACCAGCGACGGGTCCACCCCGGCGTCCCGGAACGCATTGCCCATGGACAGGGCGGCGCCGGCACCGTCCTCGGAAGGGGCGGTCATGTGGTAGGCGTCGTCGCTCATGCCAAAGCCGATCAGTTCGCCATAGATATTGGCGCCCCGGGCCTTGGCCCGCTCGTACTCTTCCAGCACCAGGGCACCGGCGCCGTCGGACAGTACGAAGCCGTCCCGGTCCCGGTCCCAGGGGCGGCTGGCGCCCTGCGGGTCGTCGTTGCGGGTGGACAGCGCCCGGGCGGCGGCGAAGCCGCCCATGCCCAGCGGCGTGGAGCCCTTCTCGGCGCCACCGGCGACCATCACGTCGGCGGTGCCGAGCTGGATCTGCTGGGCGGCGAAGCCGATGTTATGGGTGCCGGTGGTGCAGGCGGTGACGGTGGCGAAGTTGGGGCCCTTGAGGCCGAACATGATGGCCAGGTTGCCGGCGATCATGTTGATGATGGTGCTGGGCACGAAGAACGGCGACAGCTTGCGCGGGCCGGACTCCATCAGTTTCTGGTGGTTTTCCTCGATATTGGTGAGGCCACCGATGCCCGAACCGATGGCGGCGCCGATGCGCTCGCCGTTTTCCTTGTCCATGTCCAGCCCGGCATCACGGATCGCCTGAATGGCGGCGACCATGCCGTACTGCACGAACAGATCCATCTTGCGCGCTTCCTTGGTGGACAGGTAGTCCTCCAACGGAAACTCCGGCACCAGGCCGGCGAATTTGGTGGCGAAGGCCTCGGTGTCAAAATGCTCGATCGCGCGGATGCCGCTACGACCGGCCAGAATGCCTTCCCAGGTACTGGCCACATCGCCGCCCAATGGCGTCAACATGCCCATACCGGTGATTACTACTCGACGTCGTGTCACCTGATTTCCTCCCGACTCGAACGCGCGCCACGCGGCGGCGCGATTCCCACTGTAACCGCGTCACCGCGCCGGTGGCACGGTGCAACGCTAACCGAAAAAAAACCGCAAGCCCGATGAGCCTGCGGTTTTCTGGCTGTCTGTTCGTCGGCCGCGATCGGTATCAGCTATGCGCCTTGATGTAATCCACGGCAGCTTGAACGGTGCTGATTTTTTCAGCTTCTTCGTCGGGAATTTCGGTCTCGAACTCTTCTTCGAGGGCCATTACCAGCTCAACAGTGTCCAGTGAATCGGCACCCAGGTCTTCGACGAAGGAGGCTTCGGATTTCACGTCTTCCGGCTTAACGCCGAGTTGCTCGACGATGATTTTCTGGACCCGTTCTTCGATGCTGCTCATGATGTTATAACTCTCCTGTTGATGGTGTGCGAGCACCTATGAGCGGCTATTCTAGGTGAACGCCAAACGCGCTTGCAAGCCGCTCTCGATACCCGCCTTCACGGATAGGTTTCCAAATGTTAGGGCCTCTGAATAACGCGCCCCCGGGCCCGCGCCCCGTGGGGCTTCGAACCGGGTGCGTAAGGAGTTATTCAGAGGCCCCCTAGCCCGGATAGGGGCACGATAGCGTTTTTTGGCCGCCGTGTCCCGCCGATCACCGGTTTTTGCTCAGCCGGTGAACATACCGCCGTTCACATGCACCGTGGTGCCGGTGACATAACCGCCACCATCGCTGGCCAGCCAGGCCACCGCGCTGGCCACTTCCGCCGGCGCGCCCAGGCGCCCCAGGGGGATGCCGGCGAGCAGCGTTTCACGCTGGGCCTCCGGCAGGCCATCGGTCATATCGGTCTGGATAAAGCCCGGCGCCACCGCGTTAACGGTGATATTGCGCGAGCCCAGCTCCCGGGCCAGGGCCCGGGTGAAGCCTTCCACCCCGCCCTTGGCGGCGGCGTAGTTGGCCTGGCCGGCGTTGCCCATGGTGCCGACCACCGAGCTGATGTTGATCACCCTGCCCCAGCGCGCCTTGGTCATGCCCTTGAGGCACGCCTTGGACACCCGGTACAGGGAGTTCAGGTTGGTGTTGATCACGTCGCTCCACTCGTCCGCCTTCATGCGCAGCATGATGTTGTCGCGGGTGATGCCGGCGTTGTTGACCAGCACCAGCGGCGCGCCGTGGGCTTCGTTGATGTGCTTGACGGTATCGGCCACGGAGCCGTCGTCGGCCACGTCCATGACCACGCCGGCGCCACGCTCGCCCAGGTATTCGGCGATGGTGGTGGCCCCCTTCTCGCTGGTGGCGGTACCCACCACGAACAGGCCGGCGTCGGCCAGTTGTTCGGCGATGGCGCGGCCGATGCCACGGGTGGCCCCGGTGACCAGGGCGACCTTGCGTTCTTCACTCATAGCGGTGTCCTTGTCTTCAATCAGACCTGATCGCCGCCCAGCGCGGCCTGGAAGGCGGCGTCGGTTTCCAGCGGTTTGGCGGTCAGGGAGCGGTCGATGCGCTTGGCCAGGCCACTGAGCACCTTGCCCGGGCCGCATTCATACAGGGTGGTCACGCCATCGGCGGCCAGCGCCTGCACGGTCTCCACCCAGCGCACCGGCGAATACAGCTGGCGGATCAGCGCATCGCGGATGCGCGCCGGGTCGGTTTCCCGGGCCACGTCCACATTGTTGATCACCGGCAGTTCCGGGGCGTGGAAATTGGTGTTGGCCAGATAATCGGCGAGCTGCTCCGCCGCCGGCTTCATCAGCGCGCAATGGGACGGCACGCTCACCGGCAACGGCAGGGCACGCTTGGCGCCGGCGTCCTTGCAGGCGGCCACCGCCCGCTCCACGGCGGATGCCTGGCCGGCGATCACCACCTGGCCCGGGGCGTTGAAGTTCACCGCCTCCACCACTTCATCGTCGGCGGCATCGGCACAGGCCTGGCGCACCTGGTCGTCGTCCAGGCCCAGGATCGCCGCCATGCTGCCGGTGCCGTCCGGCACCGCCTGCTGCATCAACTGGCCCCGGGTGCGCACCAGGCGCACCGCGTCGCCCAGGCTGAGCACGCCGGCGCAGGTCAGCGCGGTGTACTCGCCCAGGCTGTGGCCGGCCAGCAGCGCCGGGCGCGGGCCGCCTTCCTGCTCCCACAGCTTCCACAGGGCAACGCCGGCGGTGAGCAGCAGGGGCTGGGTGTTTTCGGTGCGGTTAAGGGCTTCCTCGGGACCGTTCTGGGCCAGTTCCCAGAGATCCAGTTCCAGCGCCCCGGACGCTTCCTGAAAAGCCTGACGCACCGGGGTGCGGTCGGCGAAGTCGGCCAGCATGGCGAGGCTCTGAGAGCCCTGGCCGGGAAAGACAAATGCGGTTTTCGACATGGGGATCCTCTATCGGTATTCGCCCGTTCGTTCGTGGCCGGCAGTATGCCCGTCCGCGCCGGGCTTGTCCGGTACCGGCCTGCAACAAAGTATTAATCGGCGCGCCCGGCACGCCCCACCCCGCCCCGCTCCTACGGGGAGCTAGCTGGTGGCTGGAGCCAGGGCGTCGCGGATCAGCGCCGGCACATTGCGCTCCGCTTCCAGCAGCGCCACTTCCAGGGCGCAGGCGAAGCCCTCCACGGTGGTGCCGCCGTGGCTTTTCACCACCACGCCGTTCAGGCCCACCAGGCTGGCGCCGTTGTAGCGATCCGGGTCCATGCGCTTCTTCAGCCCGCCCAGCAGCGGCAGCGCGAACAGGCCGCTGAGTTTGCGCAGCAGCGAACGGCCGGCTTCCTCGCGGATCATGCCACCGATCATCTTGGCCACCCCTTCCATGGTCTTCAGCGACACATTGCCGACGAAGCCATCGCACACCACCACGTCCACGTCGCCCAGGAAGATGCCGTTGCCTTCCACGAAGCCCACGTAGTTCAGGTCGCCGGTCTGGCTCATCAGGGTGGCGGCTTCCTTGATCTGCTCGTTGCCCTTGATGTCTTCCTCGCCGATGTTGAGCAGCGCCACCCGCGGGCTCTTCTGGCCGTCCACGGCGCGCACCACCGCCTGCCCCATCAGGGCGAACTGCAGCAGGTGGGCCGGCTCGGAGTCCACATTGGCGCCCAGGTCGAGCATGTGGCAGTGGCCGGAAGCGGTGGGGATGGCGGTGCAGATGGCCGGGCGATCCACCCCGGGCAGGGTCTTGAGCACGAAGCGGCTCACCGCCATCAGCGCGCCGGTGTTGCCGGCGCTGACCGCGGCCTGGGCGCGACCTTCCTTGACCAGGTTGATGGCCACGCGCATGGAGGAGTCTTTTTTCTGGCGCAGGGCCACCGCCACCGGGTCGTCCATGGCCACCACCTCGGCGGCGGCCTGCACGCTCAGGCGCGGGTGGTCACCGAGCTTTTCCTTTTCCAGTGCCGGGGCAAGAACACCCGGCTCGCCCACCATGATCACGTGCAGATTGGCATGGCGGGCCAGTATCCGCGCCACCGCGGGCACGGTTACCGGCAGACCGTGATCGCCACCCATGGCGTCCACGGCCAGAGTCACAACCGCTGGCATGGCAGTATCCTGACTTGACGAAGCGATGGCCATGATACGGGTGGTCATGGCCCCGTGGGAACCGGACAACAACAAAACGGGAGCCGCCAGGGCTCCCGTTCTGCTTCGGTCCGGCGGCGCCACCCGGGGGCGGCGACGGGACTTACTCTTCTTCGTCGTCCAGTTCGTCGGTGCGAATCACCTGGCGACCACGGTACATGCCGTCCGGAGAAATGTGGTGACGACGATGCACTTCACCGCTGTTGCTGTCCTCGGTGATGGTCGGTGCGGACAGGGCGTCGTGGGAACGACGCATGCCGCGCTTGGAACGGGACTTGCGATTCTGTTGAACAGCCATTGCTTGCTCCTCGGCCAGTTACTTGCGGCGGCCCTTGAGGCGGGCCAGCACGGCAAACGGATTATCCGGATTGGTTTGCGTATCGTCCGGGTCACCTTCCGATTCCGGTTCGGAACCGGTTGACGCCGGACGCGGGCACTCATCGTGCAGAGCCACCAGGGGCAGGGCCAGCAGCAGCTCCTCCTCGAGCAACTCCGCCAGACTCAAACGCTCCTCGGTGACCAGCAAGGGGTCCAGGTCCGCCGGCAGCGCCTTGGCCTGATCCTCACTCCACACCAGCACCAGATCCACATCGGCGACGACGGGGTGGTGCACCGGTTCCAGACAACGCTGGCAAACCAGTATCAGGGTGGCTTCCACACGACCTTGAACGCGCCCACGGCCGTCTTCGTCGCGGCCAAACGCCAGCGAGACCCGGACCGGCTGATCCTGGCTATCGCGATATTCCCGCAGACGGGGGAGTTCCCCGACACGGGCTTCGCCTTCGATGACGCGTTCCTGATCCGCGAACTTGCGCGGTTCCAGATACGGTGGCAGTTGCCCTGAAAACATAAGCGCGCAATTCTAGGCGGGGCCCCGCGTCCTGTCAAAGCCAAATTGCGCCTGTTAACTGATTGAGAAAGCTGGTTTTTTCGTGCAGCCCGGCGGCACCGTGGGTACACTTCGCGGCGATTGGCTAGCGGAGTACCCCATGAAACACCCTTCCCGGCCCCTGATCCTGGCCTCCTCCTCCCCGTTCCGCCGCGAACTGCTCGGCAAGCTGGGGCTCGCTTTCGAGCACCAAAGCCCGGACATCGATGAAAGCGCCCGGCCCGGCGAACCCCCCACCGAGCTGGTGCTGCGCCTGGCCCGCGCCAAGGCAAACGCGCTGGCGCAGGCGCATCCGGGGGCGCTGATCATCGGCTCCGACCAGGTGGCGGTGATCGACGACCAGGTGCTCGGCAAGCCCGGCGACCACGCCAACGCCGTGGCCCAGCTGCGCCGCGCCAGCGGCCGCCGGGTTACCTTCCTGACCGGCCTGTGCCTGCTGGACGCCGCCTCCGGCCGCCATCAGAGCGGTTGCGAGCGCTTTCAGGTGCAGTTCCGCACCCTCCGCGACGACCAGATCGAGCGTTATATCGAACAGGAACAGCCGTTCAATTGCGCCGGCAGTTTCAAATCCGAGGGCCTGGGTATCGTGCTGTTCAAATCCCTGGAGGGCCGCGACCCCAATGCCCTGGTCGGCCTGCCGCTGATCATGCTTACGGATTTTCTGGCCGCCGCGGGGGTTGCGCTGCCGGCCTGAGACCAGTTCATAGTTACAAGTTAAAAGTTAAAACGCGGGAGAGCACCGGGAGTCGGCGCTGCCCTGCCCGCGCCTTATACGGTGAGGCAAACAGCGCGCCTTGCCGGCCAGCGGCCGCGGAAAGGGTGTATGAGTTGCCCGCCCTTTCAACTTTTAACTTTTCACTTTCAACTCGCGGGGGACGCCCCGTCATCTCGCCCTTCGCGGCTGAAGCCGCTCCTACATCCTCCAGTGGGGTGGGTAGGAGCGGCTTCAGCCGCGATCAGGGCCTAGCGAATGCTCGGCGCGGCGGCGTCCAGGCCCAGGGACTTGCCCAGGCCGTCGCCCACGGAGACACCGAAGCGCTTGAGCACCTTGTCCAGGGGCGAGCCGCTGACGGTGTAGTTGACCATCTCATCCACGCCAACCACATCCCGGGCCACCTGCCCCGGGCTCTTGAGGCCGTCCACCAGGCCCAGGGACAGGGCCCGCTCGCCGGTCCAGAACAGGCCGGAGAACAGTTCCGGGTGGCCGTCCACCTTGAGACGATCGCCCCGCCCTTGTTTCACCGCGGCGATAAACTGCTGGTGAATCTCGTCGAGCATGGTCTGCACATGCTCCCGGTCCTTGTCGCGCACCGGCGCGAACGGGTCGAGGATGTCCTTGTTGTCACCGGCGGTGTAGACGCGGCGCTCCACGCCCAGCTTCTCGGCGGCGTCCTGGACACCGAAGCCGGCCATGATCACGCCGATGGAGCCGACGATGCTGGCCGGATCGGCGTAGATCTCATCCGCCGCCGAGGCAATAAAGTAAGCACCGGAAGCGCCCATATCGGTGATCGCCGCGTACAGTTTCTTGTCCGGGTATTCCGCGCGCAGCCGGCGGATTTCGTTGTAGACGAAGTTGGACTGCACCGGCGAGCCGCCGGGGCTGTTGATGCGCAGCAGCACCGCCTTGCTGTTTTCCGCCTCGAACGCCTCGCGCAGGCCGGTGGTGATCAGGTCGGCGCTGGCCGCCGAATCGCTCATGATCGCGCCGGTCACGTCCACCACCGCCACATGGGGCTCGGTCACCGCCAGGGAGTCGCCGGGCCGGTTGGCGGCGAACAGATAGAGCATGGCGAACAGATAGATAAAGCCCAGGCTCTTGAAGAAGATGCCCCAGCGGCGGGTTTTGCGCTGTTCCGCCTGGGCCTGGCCCAGCAATCTTTCGATCAGTTTCCACTCTTTATTGTTGGGTTCCATCTCTACACTCTTTCCTCGTCATCAATGGGGGCGCCGATGCCGATCAGCGGCAACAGCTCCGGCAGGGCGTCGATCACCGCCAGCGGCAGGCTCGGCGTGAGCCGCGCCACCGGGTGGGCGCCGTAGCTGACGCCGACGCGGTCCACGCCGGCGGCGCGGGCCATTTCCAGGTCGAAGGCGGTATCGCCCACCACCAACGCCCGTTCCGGACGGACCGCCAATTCCGCCAATAATTCCTCGACCATGGCCGGCGCCGGCTTGGAGACGCTTTCGTCGGCGCAGCGGGAGGCATGAAACCAGTGCCCCAAACCACTGCCGGCCCACACCCGGTCGAGCCCCTTGCGACTCTTGCCGGTGGCCACCGCCAGCAGCAGGCCGGCATCGCGCAACGCCGCCAGGGTATCCAGGGCGCCGGGGTACAGCGGGCTGGGCACGCGCTCGGCGGCCACGAAGTGGCTGGCGTAGCAGTCGCGCATGCGCCCTACCCCATGGTCGTCCAGATCAGGATAAAGAGTGCGGATCGCCTCCGGCAGGCCCAGGCCGATAATGCCGCGCACCGCGTCGTCATCGAGTAACGGCAGCGCCAGGTCGGCGCCGGCCAGGTGCATGCACTGGACGATGCGCGCGGTGGAATCCATCACCGTGCCGTCCCAGTCGAAAATCACCAGGTCGTAGCGGCCGCTCATTGCTTGCCCGCCCGCAGACCGGCCAGGATCGCTTCGAAATCCTCGTCCAGGGGCGCCTCCACCCGCAGCCTCTCGCCGCTTTCCGGGTGGCGGAACGCCAGGGAACGGGCATGCAGGCACAGCCGGCGCCGGCCCAGGTCGGCCAGTTTGCGGTCGCCCCGCTGGCTGCCGTATTTATCGTCGCCGAGCAGGGGGAAGCCGCCGAACTGGGCGTGCACGCGAATCTGGTGGGTGCGACCGGTGCCCAGGGTGGCCTCCACCAGGGCGCTGTCGCCGAACCGCTCCAGCAGCACGAAGTCGGTGATCGAGGGCTTGCCCTCCCGGGACACCCGCACCACCCGCTCGTTGCCTTGCATCATCTTCAGCAGCGGCGCCTCCATGCGGCGCTCGGCGCCCTTGAAGCCCTGGCACAGCAGCCAGTAGCGCTTTTCCACGCCGCCCTGCTGCATCAATCGTTGCAGCTTGCGCAGGAAGCCCCGGTGGCGGGCCACCATGATGCAACCGCTGGTATCCCGGTCCAGGCGGTGCACCAGCTCCAGCTGGGTTTCCTTGGGATAGAGCACCCGCAGCGCCTCGATCAGCCCCAGGCTGACACCGCTGCCGCCGTGCACCGCCAGGCCGGCGGGCTTGTTGAAGATCATCAGCCGCGAATCTTCGTACAGCAGCGCCCGGGACAGGCGCTCGGCGAGGCCGTCGCTGACCACCGGCGGCGCCGACGATTCGCTGGTGCGCACCGGCGGAATACGTACCACGTCGCCGGTGGCCAGACGGGTGGTCTGCTTGGCGCGCTTCTTGTTTATACGCACCTCACCGGCGCGGATAATGCGGTAGATACGCGAACGCGGTACGCCCTTGAGATGGACGAACAGGAAATTATCCAGGCGTTGGCCGTCGCGGCCTTCATCGATGGTAATAAAGGTGACGCGATCAGCGGCGGGGGTGTCTGACATGCGGCGATTCTAGGGCCTGTCGACGCGCTCCGCCAGCCTTGCGTGCGAACCTCGAACCCTTCACGTATCAGCAATGTATCTGATTGATCCGATTGCGGTTTCGCTGCTATGATCCGATGTCGGCCGAGGCTGGCCAACGGCGACGCGCAGCGACCATTCGCCGTCGGTAGACCCTAACACCCGCCAGCCCGCCCGACACAAAGAACCGAACGGACCCTCCGGGTCCGGACGCTGCACGGCCCCCGGGGCGGCAACACAACTCCCCCCGGCGGTCGACCGACAACCAACACCGGCGGTGGCAGCAACAGGTCGAAGACAAAAAGGACCGCCCTCGTGGCCGCGCACGACGCGCCCGATGACGGTCCGAATCGGTATACAGACAAGAGTTTACCCGGTCCGGCGCGCGAAGCGCCGGACGAAGCGTGAAGCCGATACGAGGATATCGCCTCGCGAGCGACGCCAACGGCGCAACTTCAACCAGTCCGGAGCACAGGGAAAGGTCGAAAACAGGCAATCACCACCGTGTGTGTTCGCGCTAACGCGCCTCCACGGGACGTTCATGCCTGTCAGGCATTTCTTCCGACGCCCGGACCAGAAGGTCTGATACCGGTATGGATACCGGCCCGCTGCTCGCCGCCACGAACCTTGTGGTAGCACAATGAAACGTATGTTGATCAATGCCACGCACCCCGAAGAGATTCGGGTGGCGCTGGTGGATGGCCAGAGACTCTATGACCTGGACATCGAACACCGCACCCGCGTGCAGAAAAAAGCCAACATCTATAAAGGCAAGATCACCCGCATCGAACCCTCCCTGGAAGCCGCTTTCGTGGATTTCGGCGCCGAGCGCCACGGCTTTCTGCCGCTGAAGGAAATCTCCCGTCAGTACTTTCAGAAGGACCCCAAGGACATCCAGGGCCGCATCAATATCAAGGATGTGATCCGGGAAGGTCAGGAAGTGATCATCCAGGTGGACAAGGAAGAGCGCGGTAACAAAGGCGCCGCCCTCACCACCTTTATCAGCCTGGCCGGCCGTTACCTGGTGCTGATGCCCAACAATCCCCGCGCCGGCGGCATCTCCCGCCGCATCGAGGGCGAGGAACGCCAGCAGCTCAAGGAAGCCCTGGGCAGCCTGGATATTCCCGACGAAATGGGCGTGATCGTGCGCACCGCCGGTCTGGGCCGCTCCGCCGAGGAGCTGCAATGGGACCTGAACTACCTGCTCAAGCTGTGGGTCTCCATCGCCGAGGCGTCCGAGACCCGCAAGGCGCCGTTCCTGATCTATCAGGAATCCAACGTCATCATTCGCGCCATCCGCGACTACCTGCGCAAGGACATCGGCGAAGTGCTGATCGACTCGCAGAAGGTCTACGACGAGGCCCAGGCCTTCGTCCAGCAGGTGATGACCGACTTCCAGCACAAGATCAAGCTGTACAACGACGACACCCCGCTGTTCTCGCGTTACCAGATCGAATCGCAGATCGAAACCGCCTTCGAGCGTGAAGTGAAGCTGCCCTCCGGCGGCTCCATCGTCATCGATCCC
>CENV01000623.1_pt1 | contig 32718 bp, 33 predicted proteins | sample 530231 | NCBI WGS metagenome assembly CENV01 (sample SAMEA2619815, study PRJEB7988) | marine metagenome | biome: marine biome (ENVO:00000447); feature: surface water layer (ENVO:00002042); material: "saline water (ENVO:00002010), including plankton (ENVO:xxxxxxxx)" | depth 5 m
GGCCACCCACGCCGACCGCCGCGAGCTGTTCCTGGAAGCCGGCCGGCGCATCGTCGATCTGGCCCGGCTCTACTACGAGCAGGACATGGAGAACGTGCTGCCGCGCAACATCGCCTCGGTGAAGGCGTTCGAGAACGCCATGAGCCTGGACATCGCCATGGGCGGTTCCACCAACACCGTGCTGCACCTGCTGGCCGCCGCCCAGGAAGGCGAAGTGCCCTTCACCATGAGCGATATCGACCGGCTCAGCCGCAAGGTGCCCTGTCTGTCCAAGGTGGCGCCGGCCACCCAGAAATACCATATGGAAGACGTGCACCGCGCCGGCGGCGTGATGGGCATCCTCGGCGAGCTGGACCGGGCCGGGCTGCTGCACAACGACATCCCCATGGTGCACTCGGCCACGGTGGCGGAAGCCCTGGAACACTACGACGTGATGCGCACCGCCGACGAGGGCGTGAAAAAGATGTTCACCGCCGGCCCGGCGGGCATCCCCACCCAGACCGCCTTCAGCCAGGACACCCGCTGGGACAGCCTGGACACGGACCGCGCCGAAGGCTGCATCCGCGACTATGAGCACGCCTACAGCAAGGACGGTGGCCTGGCGGTGCTGTACGGCAACATCGCCGAGCGCGGCTGCATCGTGAAGACCGCCGGCGTGGACGACTCGATTCTCAAATTCACCGGCCGCGCCCGGGTGTTCGAGTCCCAGGACTCGGCGGTGCGCGCCATCCTCGGCGACCAGATCGTCGCCGGCGACGTGGTGGTGATCCGCTACGAAGGCCCCAAGGGCGGCCCGGGCATGCAGGAGATGCTCTACCCCACCAGCTATCTGAAATCCAAGGGCCTGGGCAAGCAGTGCGCGCTGCTCACCGACGGCCGTTTCTCCGGCGGCACCTCCGGCCTGTCCATCGGCCACGCCTCCCCGGAAGCGGCGGAAGGCGGCGCCATCGGTCTGGTGGAGGAAGGCGACACCATCGAGATCGATATCCCGGAACGCACCATCCGGCTGGCGGTGAGCGACCAGGAAATGGCCGATCGCCGCGAGCGCATGGAGAAGCGCGGCAAGCTGGCCTGGAAGCCCAAGGAAATCCGCCAGCGCAACGTGTCCACGGCACTGCGCGCCTACGCGGCCCTGACCACCAGCGCCGACCGCGGCGCGGTGCGCGATCTCAGCCAGATCGGCCAGTAACCGCGGAGGGCCAGGGATGAGCCTGCAACGCCGCCTGATGCCCTACCTGGCCCGGCTGCTTACCAGCCCGGGCCGGGAACGCTGGCGCCGCCGTCTGCTGGAAGCACGCCGGCGGCTGCGGCGGCGGCCCCATGAAGCGGTGTTTTACTTCCGCATCGACGACCCCTATTCCCTGCTGATGGCCCAGGTGCTGCCGGCCTTCGGCGAGCACTTCGGACTGCGCATCACGCCCCGGGTGATGCTCTATCTGGACGCCAACCTCTACCCGGAACCGGACATGCTGCGCGCCCTGGCTCCCCGGGACGCCGCCGCCCTGGCCGGCCTGCACGGCCTCACCTTTCCCGAGCCGGCCACCCCGCCGGACCCGGCCCTGGCCCTGGCGGCCACCCGCTGCCTGCTCAAACACGAAGGCGACCCGCGCTTCTGGAGCCTGGCCCATGCCCTGGGCCAGGCGCTCTGGGCCGACGACCAAACCCGGCTGGCGGAACTCACCGGCGAGCACGGTCAGCAGCCGGAGGATCAGGCCCAACTGGCCCTGGAAGCCCGCCGTGACCAGTTCCTGGTGGACGGCCACTACCTGACCGGCACCCTGCACTACCAGGGCGAGTGGTACTGGAGCGTGGAACGGCTCGACCATCTGGCCCGCCGACTGGAAGGGCTCGGCCTGGGCGGCGGGCCCTGGCCGCTGGACTACGGCGCCGCCAAGCGGGCCCGCCTGGACCGCCCGGCGGCGGCGCCGGAAACCCGGCTGGCGTTCTACTTCTCGTTCCGCAGCCCCTATTCCTATCTGGCCCTGGAGCGGGCCTTCGCCCTGGCGGACCACTATGGCGTGGCGCTGGAGATGCGTCCGGTGCTGCCCATGGTGATGCGCGGCCTGACGGTGCCCCGTGCCAAGCGGCTCTATATCGTCACCGATGCGGCCCGCGAGGCCCGTCTGCACGGCGTGCCGTTCGGCACCATCTGCGACCCGGTGGGGGTGGGCGTGGAACGCTGCATGGCGCTGTGGCCGTTCGCGGAAAAAGAGGGCCGCCTGCGCGAATGGCTGCTCACCGCCGCCCGTGGCATCTGGAGCCAGGGCGTGGACGTGGCCGGGGACGCCGGCCTGTCACGGCTGGCCCGGGAGGCCGGCCTGGACTGGAACCGGGCGCGCCGCTGGCTGGGCGACGACCAATGGCGCCAACGGGCCGATGCCAACCGCCAGGCGATGATGGACGCCGGCAGTTGGGGGGTGCCCGCCTTTCAGGTGGGCGACACCCTGTTCTGGGGCCAGGACCGCCTCGCCCTGGTGGAAAACGCCCTGAGCGCCCCGTTAAGCTAAGGTTAAGCTGGCGCCAACAGACTGTCCGTGAACGGCCGGGGCAACCCCGTTACCAAACGGCCATTGATCATTGGCGCTGTCTGAATCACCTTGGGAGCCCCGTGGCGCGAACCGGATGTTGGCGGCGCGGGGCTCCCTGATAACGATAACGAGGACACCGCCATGACCCTGGCTTTCTGGTGCGTTTTGATCGCCATCTTGTTGCCCTACGCCTTCACCGGCTTCGCCAAGTTTCAAGGCGGATTCGGTTTACGGGAAAACCACAACCCGCGGGATTTTCTGAACACCCTGGACGGTGCCCGCAAGCGCGCCCACTGGGCCCAGCAAAACAGCTTCGAGGTGACCCCCGCGTTCGCGGCGGCGGTGATCATCGCGCAGCTGGCGCAGACCGCGCCGCAGAACACCATCGACGGTATCGCCGTGGCGTTCGTGCTGAGCCGGGTGCTCTATGGCGTGTGTTACATCGCCGACTGGGCCAGCGCGCGCTCGCTGGTGTGGTTTTTTGGCATGGGCTGCATCATTGCCCTCTTCGTGGGGACAGCAGGTTGAACAATGGCGGAAGACTCGACCAACACCTTTCTGGAAAAGGCCTGGAGTGATAAGGGGCCGAAACTGATCAGCGGTTTTTCCCGGCCGGTCTATCACAATCTGATGGGCCTGCTGCGGGGCCGCCGCTACGACAAGCGGGCCTACGGCGGCATGATCCGTCACACCGAGGCGGCCATGCTCACCCAATGGGCCGGCCAGGTGCCCGAGGGCGGCGTGGTGGTGGAGATCGGTTGCTACGGCGGCCTCTCCACCAGCTACCTGCTGCGCGGCCTGAAAAAGCGCAACGGCCGGGTCTACGCCATCGACCCGTTCAACTCCGACCTGGACAAGCAGGCGCAGCTCACCGACAACCTGGTGCCGCTGGACAACAAACCGACCCGGGCCCTGGTGGCCGAGCGCCTGCGCCGCAACGGTTTCGAGGGCCGCTTCGAGCTGATCGAAGGGTACTCCCAGGAAGCCGCCGCCCAGTGGGACCCGGCGGTGAAGATCGATTTTCTCTGGATCGACGGCAACCATGAGCAGGCTTGGCGGGACTTCAAGGACTTCCAGCCCCACCTCAATCCCGGCGCCCGGGTGGCGGTGCACGACGCCCACCCCCGCTATGGCTACCAGGCGGTGGTCCAGGACGTGAAGCGGATTTTCAGTGAAGGCGCCTGGGCGGACCTGGAACACGTCAAGAGCATCATCACCGGCCGCAAGGTCGGCTGACCCCGCCGTGGCCCACAGCGTTCGCATCAACGGTCGCCATGACTTGATTTGCCCGCCCGGTATCCCCATCCTGACCGCCGCCCGGGAGGCGGGGTTCGGTTTCCCCCATGCCTGCCGCAACGGCGTTTGCGAACGTTGCCAGGGCCGTTTGACCGCCGGCGCCGTGCGCCAGCGGCGCGGCACCTCTCCGGACACTCTCATCCACGCCGGCGATGCCCGAGCCGACCGGGTGCTATACTGCGTGGCCATCCCGATCAGCGATTGCGAGATCGAAGTGCCAGAGATTACCGCGCCGGGCGAACTGCCCGTGCAACGATTGCAGTGCCAGATTGTTCGGCGAGAGCCGCTTAGCCATGACGTCACCCGGGTCGCCCTGCGCCTGCCCGCCGGCAAGTCCGTGCGCTGGTTCGCCGGCCAGTATCTGATCCTGGAGCTGGAACACGGCGCCTATCCGTTCTCCATCGCCAACGCCCCCGGCGGCCGGGAACTGGAACTGCACGTGCGCCACGGCAATGACAACAGCGCCGCCCACGCCATCATGGCGGACCTGGACGAGCAGGCCACGGTGGCGGTGACCCTGCCCGAGGGCAAACGCTTTATCGATGGCGCCCCGGACCGGCCGTTGTGGTTCATCTGCGGCTCCACCGGCTTCGCCCCGGTGAAGGCGATGATTGAACGGCTGATCCAGCTTGATTATCCGTTGCCGGTGCGGCTGTTCTGGGGCGCGCGCACCGAGCGCGACCTGTACCTGCCCGAGCTGCCCGCCCGCTGGCGGGAACAGCTGCCGGACTTCCACGCGGTCACCGCCCTGTCCGACATCAGCAAACCCGGCCACGCCGAGGGGCTGGTCCATGAAGCGGCCCTGGAAGCCCTGGCCGAGCCCCGCGAACCCCTGTTCTACGTGGGCGGCTCCCCGGCCATGGCCTGGGCGGTGTTCGACGCCCTGGTGGAAGAAGGGGTACCGGCGGAGAACATTCACTCCGACGTGTTCGATTACGCGCCCCGGGAATGACTGATCGCGGCTGAAGCCGCTCCTACCGTCGGTCGTAGGAGCGGCTTCAGCCGCGATCACCCTCCTGGCGCCGGGCGCCGCCCACCGGCACAATGAACCACCACCAGCCAAAGATCGCCCCATGGACGACCCCCGCGCCCCGGACAGCGACCCCCATGCCACCTTGTTGCCCTGCCCGCAGTGCGATCTGGTGCTGTCCGTGGTCGATCCGGCGCCCGGGGAATGGGTGCGCTGCCCGCGCTGTCTGCATCCGCTGGCGCGACATGCGGTGCAGGACCAGACCAGCCCGGCGCTGGCCGTCACCGCCCTGATCCTGCTGGCGGTTTCACTGTCCTTTCCCTATATCCGCTTCGAAAAGAACGGCATCGGCGAACAGATGGGCCTGCTGGACGCGGCCACCGAGCTGGCCGCCTTCCACCACCCGGCCCTGGCGGTGGTGGTGTTCGCCACCATCGTGGTGATGCCGGTCTGCTTTCTGCTGGCGCTGCTGTGGGTGCATGCCAGCCTGAGCCGCGTCGGCCGGCCCGGCGGCGCCGCCCTGCCCGGCACCGCCGCCCTGGTGCGCGCCCTGCCCCGCTGGCAGCCCTGGATGATGGCGGATGTGTTCGCCATCGCCGCCCTGGTCAGCCTGATCAAGATCGCTGGCATGGCGGAAGTGACGCTCAAACCCGGTTTCTGGGCCTTCACCGGCTTCGCCCTGGCGCTGCTGATCACCGTGCAGCGGCTGCACCCGCTGGCCCTGTGGGCGCGCCTGGCCGGCCCACCGGTGGCGCCGCCGGACGCCCGCCCCGGGCGCACCGCCCTGGCCCAGGGGCTGGTGGGCTGCGAGCAATGCGGCCATCTGCAACCGCTGGCCGGGCCGCACCGCTGCCAGCGCTGCGGCGCCCGCCTGCACCGGCGCAACCCGGCCAGCCTGCAGCGCACCTGGGCGCTGCTGATCGCCGCCACCCTGTGCTGCTTTCCCGCCCATCTTTACCCGATCATGATCACCACCAGCCTGGGGCACACCCAGCCGGCCACCATCATTTCCGGGGTACTGCAATTTGTTCAGCATGGCGACTGGCCAATCGCCCTGATCATCTTTACCGCCAGTGTTCTGGTACCCTTTGGCAAGATCATGGCCCTCGCCTGGCTGAGTCTGGCGGCGCGCGGCGACCGGCCGCTGGATATGACCGCACAGATGCGGCTCTATCGGATTACCGAATGGGTCGGCCGCTGGTCGATGATCGATGTGTTCGTGGTGGCCATCGTGGTGGCGCTGGTGCGGCTCGGCAATCTGCTGTCGATCGCCCCGGGCCCCGGCGGTGGCGCCTTCGCCGCGGTGGTGGTACTGACCATGCTGGCCGCCTTCAGCTTTGACCCACGCCTGATCTGGGACCGGCAGAGCGCCGACCCGGGCCCGGCCACGCAACGGAACGACGATGAGCCAGACACCCTCCCGCGCCATTCATGAGCGCCTGCCCCGCCTGTCCCCGGTGTGGCTGATTCCGCTGGCGGCCCTGCTGATCGGCCTGTGGCTGGCGTTCGACCACCTGTCCAGCCAGGGCCCGATGATCACCCTCAAGCTGGAGAACGCGGAAGGCATCGAGGCCAACAAGACGCCGATCAAAACCCGCAGCGTGCAGGTCGGCACGGTGGAGACCGTGACCCTGTCCGACGATCTGCGCCATACCATCGTCACCGCCCGCATGCAGGACGGCGCCGACCGCATGCTCAACAAGGACACCCGCTTCTGGGTGGTCAAACCACGCATTGGCCGGGAAGGCATCAGCGGCCTGAGCACGGTATTGTCCGGCGCCTACATCGAGCTGCTGCCCGGCGACAGCGACAAGAAAAAACGGGAATTCGTGGTCGAGGAGCAACCGCCGGTCACCGAGGCCGGCGCCCAGGGCCTGTACCTGACCCTGCACAGCGACCCGGGCAACAGCGTCACCACCGGCGACCCGGTGACCTTCCGCAACCTCACCGTGGGCCGGGTGGTGGACACCAAGTTCATCGCCAAGGACCGCAGCATCAGGCATCGCGTCTTTATCGAGAAACCCTACGATGTGCTGGTCACCGACACCACCCGGTTCTGGAGCGTGTCCGGCATCGGCTTCCAGCTCGACTCCCAGGGGTTCCGGGTCAATCTGCAATCCCTGGAAACCCTGCTCGGCGGCGGCATCGCCTTCGGCGTGCCCGACTCCACCATGCCCGCCGGCGAGCCGGCCTCGGAGAACGATGAGTACACCCTCTACGCGGACCAGGAAGCGGCCCGCCGGGGTCTGTTCGATCAGTATCTGGAATACGTGCTGCTGGTGGAGGACACGGTGCGCGGGCTGAGCGCCGGCGCCCCGGTGGAATACCGTGGCGTGCGGGTGGGCACCGTGGAACAGGTGCCCTGGAAGTTCACCGGCGAGCAGCCGGATTCGCTGAACCGCTTCTCGATTCCGGTGCTGATCCGGGTCGAACCGCAGCGCATCACCGAGGGCAGCGAAGTGCTGCTGGACGATTGGCGCGAGCGGCTGGACAAGATGTTCAAGAACGGCCTGCGCGCCACCCTGAAGTCCGGCAACCTGCTCACCGGCGCCCTGTTCGTGGACCTGAATTTCCGTCAGGACGTGGCCGCCTACAAGCCCACCCGCTTCGAAGGCGTGGCGGTGTTCCCGACCACCGCCAACGGCCTGGCGCAGATCGAGAATCAGGTGGCCGGGCTGCTGGAAACGCTCAACAACCTGCCGCTGCAGAAGATCGCCGAGGGGCTGGACCGCAATCTGTCGGCGTCCCAGAAAACCCTGGAACAGGTCACCGCCACCGCCGACCGGCTGGAGGCCCTGCTTGGCGACCCGCAAACCGCCCAGCTGCCCACCCGGCTCAACGACACCCTGCGTTCCCTGGAAGGCGCCCTGGACAGCCTGGCCGGCGCCGACGGCCAGCAACTGTCCGCCACCCTGGAACGGCTGGAGCGGGTGCTGCGCGACGCCGAGCCGCTGCTGCGTACCCTGCGCGAAAAGCCCAACGCCCTGATCTTCTCCCGTGAACCGCCGGCGGACCCACTGCCCAGAGCGCGAGATGAATAGCCCAGAGCGCGGGATGAATAGTCCAGAGCGCGGGATGAATAGCCTCTCCCTTATCGCGGCTGAAGCCGCTCCTACTGAAGTATCAGCCGCGATGCCCGAACCCGACAACCGCCCGGAGCCCACGATGGCAACCAGATTCTCTCTCCTGCTACTGATGCTGCTGGCCGTGGCCGGCTGTGTCGGCACCCCCGCCACCGGCGAGCGCCAGTACCTGCTGCCCTCCGCCAGCCAGCCGGTGGCGGCGGCCAACCTGTTGGTGCGGGTGCGCTTGGCCGGCTACCTGGATCAGGGCGGGCTGGTGGTGGAAACCGGCGCCACCACCCTGAGCACCGCCCGCACCCATCGCTGGGCGGAACCGCTGGGCGACCAATTGCAGCGGGCCCTGGCCCATGCCTTGTCGGCCAACGCCGCCGGCACCCTGACGGTGCGGGTGACCCGCTTCCAGGGCACCGCCGACGGCGACGCCCGGGTCAGTGGCGACTGGCACTTCCAAGGGACCGACGGCGACCCGGTCGGCGGTGTCTTCGACAAGCGACAGGCGTTGCAACGGGATGGGTACGAGGAGTTGGTGCTGCGGTTGGATGCCGCCTGGACGGCGGTGGCTGGGGAGATCGCGGCCGATTTGCGGGAGCGCGGCGGGCAATAAACCCATCGCGACTGAAGTCGCTCCTACAACAACTCTGTAGGAGCGACTTCAGTCGCGATTAACCCCGGCTCAGGAAGACTGCGTAGCGTTCTCCGGCAGCGGCAAAGCCGGCAGGGCGCCGTCCAGTTCCGCCACCCGCCGTTCCAGCACCGTGGCCGCCTTGGTGCGGTCGCCCAGGGCCAGGTAGAGCCGGGACAGTTCCGCCAGGGCGGTGGCGCTCTGGCTGGAGTTGGCGGCCGCTTCGAAGAAATTCTGGGCCTTGCCCCACAGCCGCGCCTTGAGCGCCACCCGGCCGGCGGTGATCAGCACCGCCGCGTTGCCCGGGCGTTCCAGCAGCCACTTTTCCAGCACCTGCAGCAATTCGTCCGGCGACAGGTCATCGATGGCTTCCAGCACCGGCGGCAGCCGGTCGTCCCAGTCCCGCTGCAGTTGCTCGCGCACCAGTTGCAGGGCCCGGCGGCCGTCGCCCAGCTGCGCCAGGAAGCCGGCGTAGCGGGCCACCATGGCCGGGTCCTGGCGCAGCGCGGTGGGCACCTTCTTCCACAGCTCGCGCAGCTCCCGGGCCCGGCTTTCGGCATCGTTGAAGCCGGGCTTCTGGCCCAGGTGCTGCAACCGGGCCAGCCAGGCCCGGCGCTCCCGCCGGGCCGCCGCCTGCTCGCCCAGCGCCCGGCGCAGGCGCGGCATCAGCGCGCACAGCGCTTCCCAGTCCCGCTCCCGTTCCAGCACGTCGGCATACAGAGCCTGCACCCGCTGGTTGCCCGGCGCCCGCTCCGCCAGTTCCTGGAGCTCCCGGCGGGCCTGGTCCGGACGGCCCTGATCCAGGGAAAAGCGCGCCCGCATCAGGCCGGCCACCGCGTCGCCCCGGCGGCATGCGGCGGCTTCCCGAAGATAGCGCTCCAGGGCTTCCTCATCGCCGCGCTGGCGGGCGCACTCGGCGGCCAGCAGCCAGGCCACCAGCGGCCAGTCGCCATCGCGCCCGGCGGACACCAGCAACCGTTCCGCTTTATCCAGTTCACCGTCCATCAGCAGGATGAAGCCGCTCTTCAGGCGCCGGCGGGCTACCTTGAGGCGGAACCGGCGGGTGGCGCGCACCGGCTCGGCGGCGTTCCACAGCAGGTTCAGAAACAGGGTCAGGACCACCAGGGCCACGGCGGCCAGAATCGCCGCCAGCACCGCGAAGCCCAGGGTGCTTTCCAGGCGCCACTGGTCACGGATCACCAGCACATAGCCGGAGTCCGCGGCCATCCAGCGCCCCAGCAGGGTGGCGGCCACCAGGGCCGCCACGATCAGCAGCAGCGCTTTTTTCATCGGCCGTCCTCCCCGCCGTCACGCTTGAGCACGTCGCGCTTGAGCTGGCGGATGGCGTCCAGGCCGGCGCCGATTTCCGGCAGCGCCTGGTTCACCTGTTGGCCGCCCAGTTCCTCCAGGGCGGCGCGCATCTGCTTGACCCGGCCCTGGTCGTCACGGAACCACTGGTCGAGGGTGGCGTTGGCGCTGTCCAGCGCCTGCTGGTAGGCCTTGGCCCGGCCCTGCATTAGCGCCAGCCGCGCCTGCTGCAGGCTGGCGTCCAGGGTCAGCCGCACGGTGGCCGCCTGGGTCTCGGTAAGCGGCACCGGCACCTCGCCGTCGTGGCGGCTCACCGTCACCGGCATCTGATCAAGCAGCCGCGACCACCAGCTGCCCTGACCGGGCTCCGGCGACTGCCGGGGCGGCGCCTGGCGCTCCGGCAGCGCCAGGTCCGGCACCAGCGACTGCAGCGCGCCCAGACGCAATACCATGGCCTGGATGTCCACCTGCAGGGCGCCGTTGAGTTTTTCCATATCGTTGGCCAGGGCCTGCCGGGCCGGCAGCGCGTCCGGGTCGTCCAGCCGCGCCAGGGTGTCGTCGGCGGCCTTCAGCAGGCGGCGGGCGGCGGCGGCGTCACCGGTGAGCATCAGCCGCTGGCCGGCCAGGCTGGCCAGGGCCTCGGCCTCGTTGATCAGCCACAGGGTCTGGCCGCCCTGGCGCACATCGGCCAGCGCTTCCCGGTCCCGGGCCATGCGCGCTTCCAGTTGCTGTTGCTGCTGGCGCAGCTGGTCCTCGGCCTGGCGCCGTTCCTGGTCGCGGCGCTCCAGTTCACCGCGCAGGGCCTCGACCCGCTGCCCCAGCCCCTGGCGATCCTTCTCCAGCAGCTGCCATTGCTGCCAGCCCCACCAGCCGGCGGCCCCCAGGGCGGCCAGGATCACGATCAAAACAAGCAGCGGCCACAGGCTCAGGCCCTGCTGACGACGGACGGCGCGGTGCGTCATGGAGTCTCCCTTTTTTTGGGCGTGCCGGTCGCCTGACAGGCGGACCGGGCGGCGCGGCGATTCGGTAAGGTGCGTTCCCTCGGTAATGGCCTCAAGATAATGACAGCCACCCGGCGAGTCCAATATCTAAGATGCCAGCGCCGCCAGCATGTCGGCATCATGGGCGCTGGCGGCGATGCGCAGGGGGCCCCCATGGTCCTCCGCCACCGCCGCCGCCACCCGTTCGCCGGCGGCGATCACGGTGGCCCCGGCGGGCACCCGGTCGGCCAGCGCCCGCCAGCCTTCCACGCTGGTGATCATCACCGTATCGGCCCCCGCCGGCCAGTGCCGGTCCGGGTCCGGCCGGCGCCGGTAAAAGGGCATCACGTCCACGGTGGCACCGCGCTCGCGCAGGCGCGCGGCCAGCCAGTCCCGGCCGCCGTCGCCGCGGCAAATCAGAATACATTTGCCGGCCACCTCGGCCAGGCACGGCAACGCCAGCACCGCCTCGGAATTGAAACCGTGACGGGGGTATTCCGGAGTCAGGCCGGCGGCACGGATCACCGCCGCGGTGGATTCCCCCACCGCCAGCCAGTGCAGCCCCACCGGCCACTGCGGCCACAGGTCGGCGATCCGCTCCAGGGCCTGGTGGGCGGCGTTGGCGCTGACGAAAAACACCGCGTGGTAGAGATCCAGGTCCATCAGCCGGCGGCGATGATCGTCCGCCAGGGGCAGCGGCTCGATGCGCAGGGCCGGCACGCACAGCGGCTCATGGCCGGCTTCGCGGAGCCGCGCCGCCAGGGCCTCGCCCTGGCCCGCCGGCCGGGTGATCACCACGCGGCTCATTGGCGGTCGTACAGTTCCCGGAGAATACGGTCGGCGCCCTGGGCCAGCAGCGACTCGGCGATGGCCACGCCCAGTTCCTGGGCCTGCTCCCGGGGCGCCCGGTCCTCGGCGGTGAGCACAGTGCGGCCGTCCTCGCTGGCCACCAGGCCACGCAGCCACAGGCGGCCGTCGTCCTCAAGCAGGGCAAAGCCGGCGATGGGCACCTGGCAGCCGCCTTCCAGGCGCCGGTTCATGGCGCGCTCGGCGCTGACCCGGTCCCAGGTCAGCGGGTCGCTGAGCGGCGCCAGCAGCTCGCGGGTGCGCTCCGCGTCGGCGCGGCACTCGATGCCCACCGCGCCCTGGCCCACGGCGGGCAGGGATTCTTCCGGCGGCATCTCGTAGCGGATGCGCTGGTGCATCTCCAGGCGCTTGAGGCCGGCGGCGGCCAGGATAATGGCGTCGAACTCACCGGCGTCCAGTTTGCCCAGCCGGGTCTGCACGTTGCCGCGCAGGCTGGAGACCTTCAGGTCCGGCCGGTGGGCCAGCACCTGGGCCTGACGGCGCAGGCTGGAGGTGCCCAGGCGGGCGCCCTCGGGCAGGCCCATCAGGGAATCGTGGTGGTTGGATACGAAGGCGTCGCGGGGGTCCTCGCGCTCACAGATCACCGGCAGGGCCATGCCCGGCGGCAACTCCATGGGCACGTCCTTCATCGAGTGCACGGCGATGTCGGCGCGGCCGTCCATCATCGCCTCTTCCAGTTCCTTGACGAACAGGCCCTTGCCGCCGATCTTGGCCAGCGGCGTGTCGAGGATCTTGTCGCCCTGGGTTTTGATCCGCACCAGCTCCACCCGCAATCCCTGATGCAGCGCTTCCAGGCGCCTCTGTACGTACTCGGCCTGCCACACGGCAAGCGGGCTGGAGCGGGTGGCGATGCGAACAATCTCGGCGGACATGAAAACTCCCGGAAAAAAATTACAGGCCCGGGATTGTACCTGTTAAGCGCCGCCGATTAACCGCTTTTACTTGCCGGTCAGAGCGCGGCGCAGGCCGGCCATGTGCCGGCGGCTCACCGGCAAGGCCCGGCGCACCCCGCGCAGGTGCACCTCGAAATAGCCCTGGGCGCTGTTTTCCATGCTTTCGATAAAATGCAGCGACACCAGGGTGCTGCGGTGAATGCGCACGAACAGGTCGCCGAATTCCTTCTCCAGGCTTTTCAGCGGCTCGTCGATCAGCACGTGGCCACCGTCGAAATGCACCGCCACGTATTTATGGTCCGCCTGGAAGTAGCGCACCTCCTCCACCGGCACCAGTTCCAGGCCCCGGTGGGTGCGCGCGCTCAGGTGGCGGCGGCGGCCGGTGTGGTTGATGGCGATGCGGTGGGTGACCTCGGCCACCTGCACGCGGTTGAGCCGGCGGGTGCGGTTGAGCGCCCGGCGCAGGTCGTCGCCGTTGACCGGCTTGAGCAGGTAGTCCACGGCGTGCACCCGGAACGCCTGCAGCGCGTGTTCCTCGTAGGCGGTGCAGAAAATCACCGCCGGCGGGTTGTCCATTTTCTGCAGATGGGCGGCGGCTTCCAGGCCGTCCATGTCCGGCATGCGGATGTCCATCAGCACCACGTCCGGCCGCGTGCGCCCGGCGAATTCCACCGCCTCCCGGCCACTGGCGGCCTCCCCGGTGACCTCCATATGAGCGCTTTCCACCAGGCGCCGCAGACGCAGGCGCGCCAGGGCCTCGTCGTCGCACACCAGCACCCGTGTCTTGGCCAGGTCGTCCTTCATTGCTCCCCCCCTCCGTTACCCCCTATCCCTGCACCGGATAGAGGATACGCACCTCGTAGTATTGTTCTGATTCCCGTGCTTCCACCCGCACCGTGGGACCAAGCAGCGCCTCCAGACGGTGGCGGATATTGTCCAGCGCCATGCGGTTACCCTGGTGATCGCCGGCCCGTTCCGGCATGGGATTGCGCACCCGCAGCACCGCCCGCCCCTGCTCCATGGCGGCGCCCAGCGTCACCACCCCGCCCTCGGCCCGTGGCTGGATACCATGATAGATGGCATTTTCCACCAGCGGCTGCAACGTCAAAAGCGGCAACCGCACGGTTTCGGGATCCAGTTCAACTTGCCATTCCATGCGCAGCCGGTCGCCCAGGCGCAATTGCTCTATGCGCACATAGCGCTCGCACAGGGCCAGCTCCTCCGCCAGGCTGACCTGCTCCCCGGATTCCCGCAGGCTGGCCCGGAACAGCCGCGACAGGTCTTCCACCGCCTGCTCGGCGGCGGCGGCGTCGATGCGCACCAGGGTGGCGATGATGTTCATGGAGTTGAAAAGAAAGTGCGGGCGGATACGGGACTGCAGCGCCTGGATGCGGGCGCGCAGTTCCGCCCGGTCCTTGTTGTGCAGCTGCTCCTGCACATAGAAATAGCGCATCATCAGGCCGCCGATGATGGCGGCGATCAGCACATTGGCGAGGATATCCCAATGCCAGAGCGGCTCGTTCATGCTGTCGGCGGCCCAGGCCAACAGCCACCGCGCCAGCAGGCTGAACACCAGGGTATCCAGCACCACCAGCCCCACCACCGCCAGCGCCGCCCGCGCCGCCGGCAGGCCGTTCAACCGGTCCCGCAGCCGGCACAACAACGCCGCCGAGGTCAGCCCGATCCACTGAATGAACAGCGACGTCAGCGCCAGCCGCTCCAGGCTGAACGGCTCGAAGTACCCGGCCACCAGGGTGATGACAATGGCCATCAGTTCGATCACCACCACCACCACCAGCACCGCGCGGGTGGTGCACAGGTCGGGCAGGAAGACGTTGGGGCGGGGTTCGGTCATAAGTTCTTCTTGTGTTTACGAGCCAGGTCCCGGCCTCGATGGCAGTTGAAAGTTGAAAGTTGAAACGCGGCGGCAGACCCGGCCGCCGGCATGGCCGTGCCCGCGCTTGTCACTTTCAACTTTTAACTTGCTCCTGGGTTTGCCTACGATACCACCGCCCGGCGGTGCTATACTGCGCGCCCCGTCAATTCAGCGCCGGACGCGAGCAACGACATGAGTGACCAGCAGCAAAACAAACTCTGGGGCGGCCGCTTCAGTGAATCCACCGATGCCTTCGTACAGGAATTCACCGCCAGCGTCGGTTTCGACCGGCGCATGTACCGGCAGGATATCCAGGGTTCCCAGGCCCACGCTACCATGCTCGCCGAGGCCGGGGTGCTCACCAACGACGAGCGCGACGCCATCATCCAGGGGCTGGACGAGATCCGCGCCGAGATCGAGGCCGGGGAATTCCAGTGGTCGGTGGCCCTGGAAGACGTGCACATGAACATCGAGGCACGGCTCACCGACAAGATCGGCATCACTGGCAAAAAGCTGCACACCGGCCGCTCCCGCAACGACCAGGTGGCCACCGATATCCGCCTGTGGCTGCGTGACGAAATCGAACTGATCGACGGCGAAATGACCCGTCTGATGACCGGCCTGCTGGACCTGGCGGAGCGCGAGGCGGCCACCATCATGCCCGGTTTCACCCACCTGCAGACCGCCCAGCCGGTGACCTTCGGCCACCACCTGCTGGCCTGGTTCGAAATGCTCAAGCGCGACCGCGAGCGCCTGCGCGATTGCCGCAAGCGGGTTAACCGCATGCCCCTGGGCGCCGCCGCCCTGGCCGGCACCACCTACCCGATCATCCGCGAACGCACCTGCGAACTGCTGGGCTTCGACGGCGTCTGTGAGAACTCCCTGGACGCGGTCAGCGACCGGGACTTCGCCATCGAATTCTGCGCCCTCACCGCCCTGTGCGTGACCCACCTGTCGCGGATCAGCGAGGAACTGGTGCTGTGGACCAGCGCCCAGTTCAACTTTATCGACCTGCCGGACCGCTTCTGCACCGGCAGCTCGATCATGCCGCAGAAAAAGAACCCGGACGTGCCGGAGCTGGTGCGCGGTAAGACCGGCCGGGTCAACGGCCACCTGATCGCCCTGCTGACCCTGATGAAGAGCCAACCGCTGGCCTACAACAAGGACAACCAGGAAGACAAGGAACCGCTCTACGACGCGGTGGACACCCTGGCCGGCTGCCTGCGCGCCTTCGCCGACATGATCCCGGCCCTGGAACCGAACCGGGAAGTGATGCGCGAAGCGGCCCGCCGCGGCTTCGCCACCGCCACCGACCTGGCCGACTACCTGGTGCGCAAGGGCATCGCCTTCCGCGACTCCCATGAAATCGTCGGCAAGGCCGTGGCCCACGGCGTGGACCAGAAAAAGGACCTCAGCGACATGTCCCTGTCCGAGCTGCGCCAGTTCAGCGACCAGATCGACGAGGACGTGTTCGAGGTACTGACCCTGGAAGGCTCGGTGAGCGCCCGCAACCACATCGGCGGCACCGCCCCCGACCAGGTCCGCGCCGCCGTCGCCCGTGGCCGGGACGCGATCAGCGGCTGACGCTGCAAAAGCCTCAAGCTACAAGCTACAAGCTGAAAACCGCCTCGCCACGGCCAAGCTTGTAGCTTGCGGCCTGTGGCCGGCGGGCACGCGGGCACGGCCTCGCCGCCTTCGGGGGGCAGGCCCGCGTTTCAACTTTCAACTTTTAACTTTCAACTGCCCGGGGATGCCAACTGTCCGCTTGCAGCTTCCCGTGCAAAACCCGAAGCTTCCCCCATGACCTCCCCGACCCCTTCCCCGCGCCTGTTCCTCGAATCCCTGTTCCACGCCGCCGTGGAAGCGGCGCTGCCGGAACAGTGCCTGCCGCCGCATCTGCCCGAGCCCGGGCCGGGGCGTACCGTGGTGCTTGGGGCGGGCAAGGCGGCGGCGCGCATGGCCACGGTGCTGGAACAGCATTGGTTGGAAAAGCACGGCGCGGAGGCGTTGGCGCGGCTGGAAGGTCTGGTGGTGACCCGCCACGGGCAGGCGCTACCGACCCGGCGCATCGAGGTGCTGGAAGCGGCCCACCCGGTGCCGGACGCCGCCGGGGAACAGGCCGCCCGGCGCCTGCTGGCCCTGGCCGAGGGCCTCACCGCCGACGACCGGGTGATCGCGCTGATCTCCGGCGGCGGCTCATCGCTGCTGCCGTTGCCGGCCCCGGGACTGAGTCTGGATGACAAGCAAACCCTGGGTCGGGCGCTGCTGCGCAGCGGCGCCACCATCGGTGAGATCAATACCGTGCGCCGGCACCTGTCGGCGATCAAGGGCGGCCGGCTGGCCGCCGCCTGCGCGCCGGCGCCGGTCCGCACGCTGCTGCTGTCCGATGTGCCCGGGGACGCGCCCCACGACATCGCCTCCGGGCCCACCGTGGCCGACCCCACCAGCGCCGCCGACGCCCTGGCGATACTGCGGCGCTATGCCATCGACGCCCCCGCCCGGGTCATCGCCCATCTGGAAAAACAAAGCGACGCCCCCGGCATTACCCTGCCCGACGGCAATGAAGTACGGCTGGTGGCCAGCGGCCAGACCGCCCTGGAGGCCGCCGCCGAGGTGGCCCGGGCCGCCGGTGTCACGCCGATGATTCTGGGCGACGGCCTGGAAGGGGAGGCCCGGGAACTGGGCCGGGTGCTGGCCGGCATCGCCGCCCAGGTGCGGCGCCACGGCCAGCCCCTGGCGCCGCCCTGCGTGCTGCTCAGCGGCGGCGAAACCACGGTGACGGTGCGCGGCGACGGGGTCGGCGGCCGCAATGTGGAGGGCCTGCTCGGCTTCGGTCTGGCCCTGGGGCCGCTGGACGGCGTGCACGCCCTGTTCGCCGATACCGATGGCGTGGACGGCGGCGCCGAGATCGCCGGCGCCCTGTGGACGCCGGACAGCCTGAGCCGCGCCGCCACCCTGGGCCTGGACGCCCGCGCCGCCCTGGACGGCAACGACGCCCATTCCTTTTTCCAGGCGCTGGACGACAGTCTGATCAGCGGCCCCACCGGCACCAACGTCAACGATTTCCGGGCGGTGCTGATTACCGGCTGATTGCCCGGCAATCGGTCACCGTGCGTCGTTTCGGGAGGGTGAAACCGCTATACTGCGCGGACTTTTCACACCTGCGGAGTGATCCATGCGTGTACTTTGCCTGCTGGCGATGTTGATGCTCGCCGGCTGCGGCCAGAAGGGGCCGTTGTATATGGCGCCCCGGGAGCCGGCGCAGGCGGCGCCGCCCGCGCAGGCCACCCCCTTGCCGGCCGCGTCCGAACAGACCGACGAGGACGACAACGACAACCAGGATGAGTCGCAATGACCATGGATCCCTTCTGCTACCGCGACGGCACCCTGTACGCCGAGGAACAATCGGTCGCGCAACTGGCGGAGCGCTTCGGCACCCCGCTGTATGTGTATTCCCGGGGCGCTCTGGAAGCCCATTACAACGCCTTTGACGAGGCCTTCGGCGAGCACCCCCACCGGATCTGCTACGCGGTCAAGGCGAACAGTAATCTGGCCGTGCTGAACGTGCTGGCGCGCTGTGGCGCGGGCTTCGATATCGTCTCCGGCGGCGAGCTGGAGCGGGTGCTGCGCGCTGGCGGCGATCCGGACAAGATCGTGTTTTCCGGGGTCGGCAAGACCGCCGAGGAAATGGCCAGTGCCCTGAGAGCCGGCATCCATTGCTTCAACGTGGAATCCGCCGCCGAGCTGGAGCTGCTGAATCTGGTGGCCGGCGAACTGGATTGCGTGGCGCCGATCTCGATCCGGGTGAACCCGGACGTGGACGCCCAGACCCACCCGTACATCTCCACCGGCCTCAAGGAAAACAAGTTCGGCGTCGACATTCAGAAGGCGCCGGCCCTGTACCAGCGCGCCGCCGAGCTGCCGCACATCGCGGTGCGCGGCATCGACTGCCACATCGGCAGCCAGCTGACCCGGCTGGACCCGTTCGAGGACGCCCTGGAGCGGGTACTGAAGCTGCTTGGCGAGCTGCAGAACCTGGGCATCGAGATCCACCATCTGGATCTGGGCGGCGGCCTGGGCGTGACCTACCGGGACGAAACGCCGCCGCCGCCGGCGGACTACGTGGCCGCCCTGCTCAAGCACATCCCCGGTGAGCTGCCGGTGCACATCGAACCGGGCCGCTCCATCGCCGCCAACGCCGGCCTGTTCCTCACCGAGGTGCTGTTCCTCAAGCCCACCGAGCACCGCAACTTCGCCATCGTCGACGGGGCCATGAACGACCTGATCCGGCCCAGCCTGTACGCGGCCTGGCAGGACATCGTGCCGGTCACCCCCCATGAGGCGGACTGCCGCGACTGGGACATCGTCGGCCCGGTGTGCGAGACCGGCGACTTCCTGGGCAAGGACCGGGCCCTGGCCCTGGAGCCCGGCGACCTGCTGGCGGTGCGCTCCGCCGGTGCCTACGGCTTCGCCATGGCCAGCAACTACAACAGCCGCAACCGGCCCGCCGAGGTAATGGTGGACGGCGACCAGGCCTTCCTGGTGCGCGCCCGGGAGAGCCTGGAAGACCAACTGCGGCTGGAGAGCCTGCTCCCCTGAGCCGGGGAGCCGGCGGCGCCATGACGGAGGTTCCGCGCCTGCTGGTCTTCACCGACCTGGACGGCTCGCTGCTGGACCACCACGACTACGACTGGTCGCCGGCGGCGCCCTGGCTGCGCCGGCTGGCGAAGCGCGGCGACGCGGTGATCCCGGTGACCAGCAAGACCCGCGCCGAACTGGCGGTGCTGCGCCGCCAGCTGGACCTGCAACACACCCCCTTCGTCACCGAAAACGGCGCCGTGATCGGCCTGCCCCCGGCCTGGCGCCTGCCCGGCGATCCGCCCCCCGGCGACGACGGCCTGACCCTGTTCACCCCCGGCGAATCCGCCGACGCCCTGGCCCGGCGCCTGCACGCCCTGATCGCCGAACGGCTCGCGCCGGTGCGGCTGTTCTCCGAACTGAGCGACGCCGAGGCCGCCGCGCTCACCGGCCTGGCGCCGGCGGAGGCGGCCCTGGCCCGGCGCCGGGAGGGCAGCCAGCCACTGTTGTGGGACGGCGACGAGGACGGTTGGCAACGCTTTTGCAAGGTGCTTGAAGAGGACGGCCTCACCGTCACCCGGGGAGGCCGCTTCCGCCATGTGATGGGCCGGGTGGACAAGGGCCGGGCGGTGCGCTGGCTGGCGCGCCGTGACCAGGACCTGCACCGCCCGCCGGCCCGCACCCTGGCCCTGGGCGACGGCCCCAACGATGTGCCGATGCTGGAGGCGGTGGAGCGGGCGGTACTGATCCACGGCGCCCACCGGCTGCCGGTGACGGTGCGCCAGCCCGCCCTGTACCGCACCCGCCAGGCCGGCCCCAGGGGCTGGGTGGAAGGTCTGGAGCACTGGTTTTCAGAGGACGGCAAGGAGAACGGCCATGAGTGATTTCTACCAGAACGGTCTGATCACCAACTTCCACAATCTGCACCAGCGCTCGGTGGAGGACCTGGAACGGGACCTGACCCGCTTCGCCAAACGGCGCCCCATGGGGCTGATCCTGCCGTCCCTGTACTCGGAACTGGAAGGCCCGGCACTGGGCCACATCGTCGATGAACTGGCGCGGGTGCCCTACCTGAGCGAGATCGTCATCGGCCTGGACCGGGCCGACCGGGACCAGTTTCTGTATGCCCGGGAGTTCTTTTCCCGGTTGCCGCAGAAGCACCGCATCCTGTGGAACGACGGCCCGCGCCTGCGGGCCCTGGACCAGGAACTGCGCGGCGAGGACCTGGCCCCGGCCGAACCGGGCAAGGGCCGCAATGTGTGGTACTGCGCCGGCTATGTGCAAACCACCCGCACTGAGGCGGTGGCCCTGCACGACTGCGACATCGTCACCTACGACCGGGGGCTGCTGGCGCGGCTGATCTACCCGGTGGCCAACCCCCAGTTCAACTACGAATTCTGCAAGGGTTACTACCCGCGCATCGCCGACGGCAAACTCAATGGCCGGGTGGCGCGTCTGATGGTCACCCCGCTGCTGCGCGCCCTGAAGAAGATCTACGGCAACCTGCCCTATCTGGAGTACCTGGACAGCTACCGCTACCCGCTGTCCGGGGAATTTTCCATGCGCACCGACGTGCTGGAGAGCATCCGCATTCCCAGCGACTGGGGCCTGGAGATCGGCGTGCTCTCGGAGGTGCACCGCAACTACTCCACCAAGCGGCTGTGCCAGGTGGACATCGCCGACGCCTACGACCACAAGCACCAGCCCATGTCCGAGGAGGACCCGGCCGGCGGCCTTAACCGCATGAGCCTGGATATCGCCAAGGCCCTCTACCGCAAGCTCGCCACCCTGGGCGTGCAGATCAATGTGGAGGACTTCCGCACCATCAAGGCCACCTACTACCGCATCGCCCTGGACCTGATCGAGGCTTATTACAACGATGCGCTGATGAACGGCCTGAAGCTGGACCGGCACAGCGAGGAACAGGCGGTGGAGTTGTTCGCCGACAATCTGATGGAAGCGGGCAAGGCGTTTCTGGAGCATCCCCGGGACAAGCCGTTTATTCCCAGCTGGAACCGGGTGCTGGCGGCCTTCCCGGATCTGCTGGAGCGGATGCACGAGGCGGTGGAATTGGATAACGCGGGGGAGGTTTGAGTCGGCGCGGTTTCTCCAGCGGGGCCGCGTCACTCGCGGCTCCGTCGAATAGGTCGGGGTGTTGTAGGAGCGACTGGGCGGCATTCCGCTTTAGTCGCGATAAACGGCATCCGACTTCAGCCGCGATCAACGGCGGTGCCAACCGCATCGCGGCTAAAGCCGCTCCTACAATCGCCGGTCTCGGCAACAGGCCCCTTGTCGGGCGCCCCGTTTGACAGGGGCCCGGACCGGAAGGGGGCCCACGCCGAGACGCTTCGAGGCAGCGTCACCCACGGCTCCGTCGAATAGGTCGGGGTGTTGTAGGAGCGACTGGGCGGCATTCCGCTTTAGTCGCGATCAACGGCATCCGACTTCAGTCGCGATCAACCCCTACCCCATCACGAGGAAACAACCAACCGCTGGCCACCGCCGCCCTGGTCCAGGGTGCGGTGCAGGATGGGCAGGGCCGCTTGCAGTTGTTCGCCCAGGGTCCAGGGCGGGTTCAGCACCACCATGCCGGAGCCGGTCATGCCCCGGGCGCCGCCGTCGCGGAGCACGCACAGTTCGGCGCGCAGGTGCTTGGGGGCCAGGGCCATCAGGCGCTGGGCGAAGCGGTCCGCCCGGCGCCGTTCCAGCACCGGGTACCAGATCGCGAAGCAGCCGGTGTTGAAGCGCCGCAGTCCCTCTTCCACCGCCTCCAGGGTGGCGGCTTCGTCGCCGCCCAGTTCGTAGGAGGGGTCGATCAGCACCAGGCCCCGTTTGTGCGCCGGCGGCAATAACGCCTTGATGCCGGCCAGGGCATCCTGCTTCGCCACCCGGATACGGCGATCCGCTCCGAAACGGGCCTCCAGCAATTCGAAATCGGTGCTGTGCAGCTCGGTGATCTGCAGCCGGTCCTGGTCGCGCAGCAGGGCGGCGCTGATCGCCGGGGAACCCGGGTAGTGGCTGAGCGCGCCGGGACGGCTGAAGCCGGCCACCACGTTCAGGTAACGGTTGATCAACGACGCCTCGAAACGCCGCTCCCACAACCGCCCGATGCCGTCCCGATACTCCCCGGTCTTCTGCATATGCGCGTCGTCCACCGCGAACAGCCCGGCCCCGCCATGGGTGTCGTGCACCAGGAACGGCTTGTCCTTGAGCCGCAGATGATCGAGCACCGCCACCTGCACCAGATGCTTGAGAACATCGGCGAAATTGCCGGCGTGGTAGGAATGGCGATAGGAAAGCATGGGCGCATCCGCAGCGTTGGGAACCGACCATTGTAGGTAGGAGCGGCTTCAGCCGCGACAGGCTTTTCAGAAGAGGCGGTTGAAAGTTAAAAGTTGAAAGGGCGGGGCGCCGCACGGCTTTCCCGCGGCCGGGTGGCCGGCCGGAGCGCGGGTTACCCTTGAGCGCGGGCACCGCCTTGCCGCCCCAACGTGCCTCGGGCGCGTTTCAACTTTTAACTTTCAACTTGTAACTCACCCTCCCCGCCCTGTTCCCCCGCCCAAGCGGGCCGTACAATGGACCGTCTCAACAAATTGACCGCGGGTCTCTCATGCGCCTCCGTTTCACCAAAATGCACGGCCTTGGCAACGACTTCATGGTCGTGGACGGGCTCACCCAGCCGCTGCCGGAGGACGGTCCGCCGTTGCCGGAGGCGGAGCTGCGCCGGCTTGGCGACCGCCATTTCGGTGTCGGTTTCGACCAGATGCTGGTGGTGCAGCCGGCCCGGCACGAGGGCGTGGATTTCCGCTACCGGATCTTCAACAGCGACGGTTCCGAGGTCAGCCAGTGCGGCAACGGCGCCCGCTGTTTCGCCCGTTTCGTGCGCGACCAGGGCCACACCAGCAAGCATGAAATCCGGGTGGAAACCGCCGAGGGCCTGATGACCCTGCGGGTCACCGACGACGGCCTGGTCACCGTGGACATGGGCGCGCCGCGCTGGGCGCCGGCGGCGGTGCCGTTCCAGGCCGAGGCGGAGGCCGACACCTATATTCTGGTGGCCGGCCAAAACGCCTACGAGGTGTCCGCCGTGGGCCTGGGCAATCCCCATGTGGTGCTGCTGGTGGAAAACGTGGACAGCGCCCCGGTGGAAACCCTGGGGCCGCTGCTGGAGCGCCACGAGCGCTTCCCGGAGCGGGTCAACGCCGGCTTCATGCAGATCGTGCGCCGTGACGAGATCCGCCTGCGGGTGTTCGAGCGCGGCGCCGGCGAGACCCTGGCCTGCGGCTCCGGCGCCTGCGCGGCGGTGGTGTGCGGCCAGCGCCGGGGTCTGCTCGACGAGGCGGTCACCGTGCATCTGCCCGGCGGCACCCTGCAGGTCCGCCACGACGGCCACGGTGGCATCCTGATGACAGGCCCGGCCAGCCGTGTCTATGATGGCGAAATCGACGTGGAGCCCCTATGACCGACGACACTCAGCCCGGCGCCACCCTGCCCGGCGCCGATCAGGTGGCCGCCTTTCTGCGCCGTCACCCCGAGTTCTTTCAGGATCGCCCGGAGCTGCTGGAACTGATGCGACTGCCGGACCCGAGGGGCCCGGCGGTATCGTTGTTGGAGCGCCAGGCCTCGATCCTGCGCGACCGCAATCAGGAACTGCGCGAGCGGCTGAACGGGCTGATCGACGTGGCCAGGGAAAACGACCAGCTTTTCGAGCACACCCGCCGCCTGACCCTGGCGCTGCTGGAGGCGCGCAACACCGACAAGCTGCTGCGCCAGCTGTTGCAGGGCCTGGAGCAGGAATTCCGCTGTGACACCGTGGCGCTGCTGCTGCACGACCGGGAGGCCAAGCTGCTCGGCGAGGTGCGCAAGCAGGTGCGCTTCGTCGACCCGGAAGACCTGCCCGCCGCCCTGGGCCCGCTGCTGCGCACCGGCAAGGCGGTGTGCGGCGTGCTGCGCCAGGAAGAACTGGCGGCGCTGTTCCAGGACCGGGCCGAGGCGGTGAAATCCGCCGCCGTGGTGCCGCTGGAGCACAACGGCCGGCTCGGCGTGCTGGCCATCGGCAGCGACGACGCCATGCACTTCCGCAGTTCCATGGGCACCCTGTTCATCAGCCATATCGGCCAGGTGCTCAGCCGCCGGCTGGTGGAGGTGAGCGGCCCGGCGGCCAACCGCCAGGCGCAGCGCGCCTGAGCCCCCCGTGACGGACCGGCAGGCCGCCATCGACGCCTTCGCCCGCCATCTGGCCAGCGAGCGGCGGCTGTCGCCGCACACCGTCAAACACTACCGCCGCGATCTGCGCACCGCCGCCGAGGTGCTGCGCCCGGACTGGCCGGCGGTGACCGCCCACGACGTGCGCGCCCTGGTGGCCACCCTGCACCGGCGTGGCCTGGGCGGGCGCAGCATCCAGCGCCTGCTGTCCTCGTTGCGCACCTTTTATGGCTTTTTGATCCGCGAGGGTCTGGCCCGGGACAACCCGGCCCTGGACGTGCGCGCGCCGAAAAGCGGCAAGCGCCTGCCCAAGGCCCTGGACGCGGATCAGACCCGCCACCTGCTCGACAATCCGGACGGCGACGGCCCCCTGGCCCGCCGCGACCAGGCCATGCTGGAGCTGCTCTACGGCTGCGGCCTGAGGCTGGCGGAGTTGCTCAGCCTGGACCTGGACAGCGTGTCCGCCGGCTCCGCGGAACTGGTGGTCACCGGCAAGGGCAACAAAACCCGGGTGCTGCCGGTGGGCAAACCGGCGCTGAAGGCGCTGCGGGCCTGGCTCCAGGCGCGGCCCGGCCTGGTGCACGACCCGGACCAGCGCGCCCTGTTCGTCAGCCAGCGGGGCCGGCGCCTGTCGCCCTCGGCGGTGCAGCAGCGACTGCGCCGGGCCGCCCTGACCCGGGGCCTGGACGACCATCTGCACCCGCACAAACTACGCCATTCGTTCGCCACCCATGTGCTGGAGTCCTCCGGCGACCTGCGCGCGGTGCAGGAGCTGCTGGGCCACGCCAACCTGGCCACCACCCAGGTCTACACCCATCTGGACTTCCAGCACCTGGCGAAGATCTACGACAACGCCCATCCCCGGGCCCAGCGGCGGCGCGGCGACGACGATCCGGCGGACTGAAACCGCACCGCCCGAGACCACTGCCTCACGATTTCACAACACCACCGTTTATCGACGCCGCCGTGCCGCTTATCATCTCTCCCCATGACCGGACTCAAACTGATCACCTTCGACCTGGACAACACCCTGTGGCCGGTGGACGAGGTGATACGCCAGGCGGAACGCGTCACCAGTGACTGGATCGCGGACCGACACCCGGACGCCGCCCGGGCGCTCACCTCCGAGCGCATCCGCGCGGTGCGCGACCGGCTGGTGCGCGAACAGCCGGACTACCTCAACAGCCTGACCCGGCTGCGCCGGGACGCCATGGCCGAGACCTTCCTGGCCGCCGGCTTCGGCGAGCAGGAAGCCCGCCATATCGCCGCCGACGCCTTCCAGGTGTTTCACGAGGCGCGCAACCGGGTGAGCTTCTTCCCCGGCGCCCTGGAAGTGCTGGAAACCCTGGCCGACACCTACACGCTGGGCGCCCTCAGCAACGGCAACTCGGACCTGAAACGCATCGGCATCGCCGACCTGTTCCAGTTTCATCATTCCGCGGAGAGCATCGGCCGGCGCAAGCCGGAGCCGGATATGTTCCGGGCGGCGCTGCAAAGCGCCGGGGTGGAAGCGGGCCAGGCGCTGCACGTGGGCGACCACCCGGTGGAGGACGTGGACGCCGCCCGGCGCCACGGTTTTCAGGCGGTGTGGGCCAACCTGATCGACCTGGACTGGCCCGGCGACCTGGACCGGCCGGACCATCACATTCATCATCTGCGGGAACTGCCCGACCTGCTGCCGCTACTGGATAATTGATGACCACCGATACCCGCCAGGCCCTCACCGGCCTGCTCAACGACATGCAGAGCGAGATGGAATCCCTGAACCTCTGGGAAACCCTGCCCCCGGAACCGGAGGCCTTTGAAAGCGCCACCCCGTTCTTCGCCGACACCATGAAATTCAGCCAATGGCTGCAATGGGTGTTCATCGCCCGCTTCCGGGCGATCCTGGCCGAGGATCACCCCCTGCCCGCCCAGTGCGACGTGGCGCCGCTGGCCGAGGAAACCCTGCGCGACCTGCCCGAGAATACCGACCAGCTGGTGGCCCTGATCCGGGATTTCGACGGCCATTTCTGAACGCTTTATCGCGACTGAAGTCGCTCCTACAAGAGCGGGGCCGTAGGAGCGACTTCAGTCGCGATCAGCCCTAAGCCATCCGCCGCCCCGGCGCCCCGTCCGCGATCAAACTGTCCCCCAGCAGGCTCAGCCATGCATCCTCGTCGTCGGCGCCGGACAGGGTCCATAACCAACGGCCCTGGGCGTCCAGTGCTTCCAGGGCGGTGACCACCCGGCCGGGGGCGGGGCGGCGCAGGCGCCAGACGCTGGCCACCCGGCTCATGTCCAGGGACAGCAGGGTGCCGTTATGGGCCAGGTGGCACTGGCCTTTTTGCCAGCGCGGCGCCGACCAGGGCGCGGTCAGGCACAGGCTGACGCCGCTGTTGCCGGTGCAAACCGTGTAGGCGCTTTGCCGGCGGCTGGCCAGGGCCAGCAGTGACGGTATCGTCTCCGCCCGCACCGGGCAGGCGAATTTGTCGCGCACCGCCTGATAGAGAACCTGGCGCCGGTCGCCGATGCCCGCCAGCAGGGCGCGGAAGCCGTCGTCGTCGCCGTGGGACCATTGCCGCTCCAGCTCCGCCACCGAAGGCACCTCCGTGGGCGACGCGGGCAGGCGCGGCGGCGGCGCGCCCAGCTGGCGCTGGTCCGGGTGCAGCATGGCGCATACCAGTTCCTCGAACGCCAGGCCGCCGGTTTCCGGGGCCACCGCCATTTGCTGCACCGGTTCGCCGAAGCGGTCGAAGAACAGCAGGCTGCGCGGCGGCAGGTCCGCCACCGGGCCCAGCACCGCCATCACCGAGCGCCACAGGGGCAGGTTGAGCTGATGGCGAAGCCGGCATTGCCGGCCCTGGTATTCCAGGCCCTCGTCCACGTCTTCCAGGGTCGGGTAGCGCATGGACTGGGACACCCGGCCGCCGTCGGCGAAGGTGGTGACCACCAGTACGCCCAGCCGGTAGAGCCCCTTGAGAATGGCCAGCGGCTCGTCCTGCAGCCGCAACACCTGGTCGCCCAGGGCGGCACGGCAATGATGAAAGGTGGTGGATGCCCGGGGGGCGGGCGCCAGCGTAGCCACCGTCGCGGTCAGGGTCACAGTGAGCCTCCTTGCGAATCAGGGTGTGGGCAGCTGGCGGGGGGCACGGCGATGAGCCGGGCCCGGGCTGGCTTTCCACGGTCAGGGAGAACAGGGTGCCGCCCGGTCCTTACTTGGTGAGGATCAGGCGGTCGTTGGCGGTGCGGCGCAGCAGGTAGCGTTCGCCGCCGTGCTCGATCCAGAGCTTGCCGTCCTGGTTGAGCAGGGCGCGGCTGGCCACGCTGCTGTCCGCTTCGATGGCGATGCGGCGGGCCCGGTTGCCGGCGGGGGTCACCCGGCGGGGGCTGGAAACCTTGCGTGGAAGGGTCAGGGTGCCTTGGGACATGACGTCTCTCCTTGAAGTGTCGGGCCCGGGTCCAGGGCCATGCGGTTGCGGGGGCGAAGCGCCTCCGTAAATGTATTTGAGAATCATTATCATTAGATACCCCCACCCCGTCAACGCCCGCGAACGTGACCGGGCAAACAATTTTTAACAGCCGCCGGCCCCGCCCGGCCCTGGAGGTCGTGCCGGGAACCGCCTAGACTCAAACCCATGACTACTGCCATTGCTTCAAAAGCCATTGAAACGCCGCAGGAAAAACTGGCGGCCATCCTCGACAGCCACCAGCCCAAGAGCCTGCTGACCGTCAGCCTCAACCCGGTGCCGGTGGCCGACCACTGGTGCCAGGATCACGATTGCGAGCTGATCCATATCCAGGAACAAAATCCGTTCCAGGCGCTGGAACAGGTGCAACGGGTGGATATGGCGGTGATCGCCGACCAGCTGGAGTACATGAGCCAGCGGGACGGCGAGTCCCTGCTCGGGCTGCTGCGCAACCTGCACACGGACTCCCTGGTGGCGGTGTACCAGCCACGGCTGGCACCGGAGAAACTGCGCTGGCCGAAGAATGGCTTTCTCGCCCTGGGCTGCCGGGAAGAGGGCCATTTCGCCCAGGACGGCCGCGAGCTGGATATCTACAGTTACGACCTGGACGACTACAACTTCCGCCGCCACTGGAACAACCCGCGCTTCTGGGCCAACCCGGAGAACTGGGGCAAGTACTGGTGGTAAGGGCACCGGCGGCGCGGTGATCGCCGCCGGGCTACCGGGCGCTGGTCAAGTTCCGACGGCTGACGTATGGTGTCGCCGGTTCGCGGAGGGTAGCCCGGCATGATTCTGCAACGTCTCAAGGAAGCCTTATTCTTCTGGCGCCGCCATCTGGCGGCGCTGTTCCTGATCAGTGCCCCTTTCACCCTGTTCGGTGAAATCCTGCAACAGCTGATCGGCCCGGTGCTGGTCACCGGCGACGACGGCACCCTGATCGGTTTCAACGCCATCAGCATGTTCGGGCTGATGCTGATCCGCCCACTGGCGGAAGGCGCGCTGATCGTGCAGATGGCCAGCATCCAGCAGGGGCGCGCCCGGGGCCTGCTGGCCTGCACCCTGCCCGCCCTGGCCCGCTATCCGTTCCTGCTGGCCACCTATTTCATGCTCGCCCTGGCGGTGTCCCTGGGCTGGTTCCTGCTGATCTTCCCGGCCCTGTGGCTGTATGCCCGGCTGTGTTTCGCGCCCTTCCAACTGATGCTGCGCGGCGACGGCCCGATCACCGCCCTGCAGAACGGTTTCCAGCGCTCCTCCGCCAGCCAGTGGCCATTGCTGGCCGCCTTGATGCTGTCGTTCATGCTGGTGATGGTGTTTTCCCTGGTGATCAACAGCGTGGTGATGAGCCTGCTGGGGGACAACGGCGGCACCCTGGTGCTTACCGGCCTGATCAGCGGCCTGCTGGCCACGCTGGTCAATGTGGTGGCGTTCCGGTTCTGGGTCTTGGCGGAGCCGGAGCCCGATCGCGGCTGAAGCCGCTCCTACAGGTGCCATCCCCGTAGGAGCGGCTTCAGCCGCGATTCACGAAAGCGCCGGATCACTCCACGATTTTCACCGTTGGCCCGGCTGCCGCCCAAGCGGCCAGGGGCCGGCGGTCCAGCAAGGCACGGTGCAACACCAGCACATCCGCGCCCGCGCTCAGTAGCCCGTTCAGCACCGCCTCATCCAGCTCCGCCCCGGCGTACAACAGCCAGGTCTGCTCCCCATGGCGCACCCGGTGCGCCAGCGCCCCGTTCACGGTGACCGGTTGCAGGCGCGCGTCCAGGGGCAGCCCCAAGGGTGCCAGCCAGCTCCAGGGGTCGGCGGCGTCCGGCGGTTCCCTGGTGTGCCGCCAGAAGCGGAAACCCTCGTCACTGCCCAGGGCGCCGGCGGCCCGGCGCAGCCGTTCGGCGGTGACATCCACCAGGGTCGGCCAGCGCGGGTCGCCGGTGGGTTCCGGCAGCTGCACCAGCAGGCAGCGCCGGCGGCCACCATCGGCCTGGTTCTGCGCCATCACCGCGTGGCCGGTGCTGCCGCTGCCGGCGAAGAAATCCAGCACCAGATCGTCCGGGCCGGTGGCCAGCCGCAGCAGGAATCGCAGCAGCGCGGTGGGCTTGGGGTACTGGAACGGGCTTTCGCCGTCGAACAGCGCCTGCAGTTCCCGGGTGCCCGCGCTGGCGGTGCCGTAGGTGGCGCCGTCCAGCCAGGTGGCGGCCACCTCCCCGAACGCCTGCTTTTCATTGAGAAACACCTTGAGCTGGGGCCGCGCCCGGCCGCTGCGGCCGAACAGAATGCGGCCGTCATCGCGTAACGCCGCGAAGCGCGCCTCGCCGGTGCGCCAGCAACGCCCCGGCGGCGGCCAGAATTCCTCGCCGGTGGTCGGGTTACGGATCGCATAGGTCAGTTTCGGGCGCACATTGGGGGCATCGAACGGGTCCGCCTTCCAGGGGCCACGGGGGTCGTTGTCCGGGTTGCTGTAGCGGCCGCTGTCGACGGGCTCCGGGAAGGCGGCGAAACCCGGCGCCTGGCGCCAGCGCGCCTCATTGTCGCGCTTGAGGCGGCGCGGCCCGTCCCGTCGCCGGCGGGCATAGCCCAGCACGTACTCGTGCTGCACGCACAGGTCGGTGTCGTTCTGCCGCGAGGTGCGTGACTGCCAGGGGAACATGGCGAAGAAATTCCGCGAGCCGAAAATCTCGTCGAGCATCATTCGCAGCCCGTGCACCTCGTGGTCGTCGATGCTGACGAACAGCACGCCATCCTCGCGCAGCAACTGCCGGGCCAGCAGCAGACGGGGGTACATCATGCTCAGCCAGCGGGCGTGGTAGCGGCCTTCCGGGTCGGCGCCGTCGCCGGCCCGCAGCCGGTGCTCGGCGGCGCTGTCGCGGAAGTTGTCCGGGTACTGGAAGGCGCCGCCGGTGTTGTAGGGCGGGTCGATGTAGATCATCTTCACCCGGCCGCCATAGCCCGCCCGCAGGTGGCGCAGCACCGCCAGATTATCGCCCTCGATCAGCACGTGCCGGGCGCCCTGAAAATCCAGTGACTTGTCCACCCGCGGGGCGAGGCTTCCGGTTGCCGGTTCTCCGGCCTGATCCGCCGCCCGCGTCTTGCCCGGCCAGCTCAACCCATAGGCCTCCTGGCCCACCTGGTCCGCGTCCGCGTCGCTGAACATCACCCTGTGATTCATGTCGTCTTCGACTTCCATTTCCATTGCAAAAAATAAAACCATATGGTTTGGTACAATAGCAATGGCGGATTCTTGCTATTTTGCAGGAAGAAGATTAAAAAAACCCAGAGCGAAGACCGCGTTTCCGGCTTCGCCCTGACGACCAGCACCATGAACCACTAAGGGAAGGAAAAAACCATGACGAAGGATCTGAATATCGGTGGCCTGCTGCGCGAACGCCGGGCCCGCCTTGGCCTGACCCTCAAACAGGTGGCCTCCCGGGCGCACACCGACCCGGGCAACCTGTCCCGCATCGAACGCAACGAGCAGCAGCTCAGCGTGCAGCGCATGCTGGCCCTGTGCGATGCCCTGGGCTGGCCCGCCGAGGATTTCGTGCGCAACCTGACCGCCCGTCGCGGCCGGCGCGTGAACGAAGCCCCGGGGGGCTATTCCAGCGAAGGCCGGGGCGAGCGCTTCGCCCCCGGTGAGCGCCTGCGGCTGTCGTTCACCGCCCGGCTGACCCCGGACGAAGAGCCTTACGACTGACGCCGGCCTTGCGCCTATTCAAGGCCGGATAAGCGTTATTTGCCCATAAGCTAAAAATATCTTTTGCACCGTTGCAAGTAACACATTGAGTGCTTCAGAGCAGCTACAGAAACTTATGGGCATGGATATTGGTGGCATTCTCAAGCAGCGGCGGCAACGCCGCGAAGAAACCCTCGAAGAGGTGGCATACCGGGCCGGTACGGACGCGGGCAACCTGTCGCGCATCGAGCGCAACCGGCAGGACGTGTCCGTGCAACGGCTCGGGCGCCTGTGCGCGGCCCTGGAAATGTCGCTGACGGAGCTGTTCGAGGAACTGGAAGGGCACACCAAGACGCCCCATCTGCGCGATCCGGCGGCCGCTTTCGACAAGGAAACCCGCGAACTGATCAGTATCGTTTCAGCGCTGACGCCGTCGCGCCGGCGGCTGCTGATGAAGATCGCCGAGGACGTGCGCGACAGCAAGGGGCTCTCCTAGCCCGGGACTGTCGTAAGCGCTCCCGGCCGCCCCCGGTCAGGCGCGCTCGTACACCACGAACGAATAATCGTAGGGGTTCGGTCCCTCGGCCTGGAAATCGTCCCGGCCGATTTCCCGCCATTGCGCCGCGTCCACCGCCGGAAAGTAGGTATCCCCCGGCACCTCGGCGTGCACCTCGGTCAGGTAGAGCCGGTCCGCCCGGGGCAACGCCAGGGCGTAGATCTGCGCGCCACCGATCACCACCACTTCGTCCTGGCCATCGATCAGCGCCACGTGTTCCGCCAGTTCCAGGGCCTGGTCCAGGGTCGCCACCACCTTGGCGCCCTCGGCGTGGTAATCCCCCTGGCGGGTGATCACGATATTGGTGCGCCCGGGCAGGGGCCGCTTCAGGGATTCCCAGGTGTTGCGCCCCATGATGATCGGTTTGCCCAGGGTCGCCTGCTTGAAATACTTCAGGTCGTTGGGCAGGTACCAGGGCAGCTTGTTGTCACGGCCGATCACGTCGTTGCTGGCCTTGGCGGCCATCATCGCCAGACGAATGCTCATGGGGTCTCCTTGGCGGCCGGTGGTCAGATCGCCACCGGCGCCTTGATGTGCGGGTGCGGGTCGTAGCCTTCCAGGGTGAAATCGTCATAGCGGAACGCGTACAGGTCCTTCACCGCCGGGTTCAGCTTCATCACCGGCAGCGGCCGGGGCGGGCGGGCCAGCTGCTGGTCGGCCTGCTCCAGGTGGTTGCTGTACAGGTGGGCGTCGCCCAGGGTGTGCACGAAGTCGCCGGGCTGCAGGTCGCAGACCTGGGCCATCATCAGCGTCAGCAGGGCGTAGGAGGCGATGTTGAAGGGCACGCCCAGGAAGATGTCGCCGCTGCGCTGGTAGAGCTGGCAGCTCAGCTTGCCGTCGGCC
>CENV01001815.1_pt1 | contig 32647 bp, 31 predicted proteins | sample 530231 | NCBI WGS metagenome assembly CENV01 (sample SAMEA2619815, study PRJEB7988) | marine metagenome | biome: marine biome (ENVO:00000447); feature: surface water layer (ENVO:00002042); material: "saline water (ENVO:00002010), including plankton (ENVO:xxxxxxxx)" | depth 5 m
ATCCGATGAGCCAGACCTTTGCCTTTTACGATGCTCGTGCCGCCGAAGCTGCTGCTGAGGCAGACAAAGCAACGCTGGACAACGTGCGCGAACGCGCCTTGCGCGCGGCGAAGACATGGCGCGGACTGGCCGACCAGGCGCAGCGGGTCGAGAAAGACCGGCGCAAGGCCGAGACCGAGCGCGCAGACCGCCGAGAGCGCGAGCGCGAAGAAGCCCTCGTCGCCGAACAGTCTGCTGCCTGCAGCGAGAACTAAGCTTTCCCTGCAGCCTGCAAATATCCGGTTGGCCAAGGCCTATCTGTGGATTGAGTCCCAGTGCTCCGCGATCTTGCCGTTCTCGACCCGAAAGGTGTCATACCACCAGACCGGCACCAGCGTGTCCGGATCATCGCGGCTGGGCAATTCGCGCTGGTGCATCAGCTGCACCAGATCGCCCTCGGCCAGCACGAATTCAAATTCGGTTAGCGGATAGGTCCCCGGCTCCAGCGGCTCGGCCCCCGGTCGCGATGTCTTGAGATAGTCGAGCAAGCCGTCCAGCCCGCTTTCTATGCCAGGCGAATGCTGGATGTAATCCTGGGCGATATAGTCGCTCGCCACATCGAAGTTCTGCCCATCAAGCACCTCATGCCACATATCGAGCACGATTTTCTTGTTGGCTTCGAGCTGCGCCTGTTCGTCCGCCGCAAGGCTCGCAGCCTCTTCCTCATCGCCAGACTGTGCACAGCCTGCCAGCAATAGCATCGGCACAAGGGCGATTGCCAAGGTGGTTTTCATGGACATCAGTCCTCTCCCGAATCGTCTCTTTGACCGGGATCCTAACATCGATCATGATTGTGGCGAGACGCGACTGCGATGCGTTGGATGCTCAGTTTGCCCGATGATGATCTTCGCGAGGCAAACGTCAATCCTACCCGCCCGCATGGGAACGAGCAGAACCGAACCACCAGCAAATGCGTTGTGGAAACGCCTCTTCCAGGCAACCCTGAAAGATCAGGCCGCCTTGCGCGCCTTTTCCAGCTTCTTGAGCGCCATGTTGCGCTTCAACCGGCTGAGATGGTCGATAAACAGCACACCGTTGAGATGGTCCATCTCGTGCTGGATGCAGACCGCCATCAGGCCGTCCATCGGCTCTTCATGCAGATTGCCTTCCAGATCATGCCAGCGCACGCGGCAGGTCTTCGGGCGGTCCACATCGGCATAGATGTCGGGCACCGAGAGGCAGCCCTCCTGATAGGTCCCCTGCTCTTCCGCCGGATCGAGAATCTCCGGATTGATGAAGACGCGCGGTTCCTTCTTCGTGGGCTGATGATGATGGTGATGGCCATCGTGATCGCACGGCTCAGGCTCGGCATCCGGGTCTTCGGGCTGGAGATCGATCACCAGCACGCGCTGCGGCACGCCGATCTGGATCGCGGCGAGCCCGATGCCATTGGCGTCGTACATGGTTTCAAACATGTCATCGACGAGCGTCTTTAACGCGTCATCGAACTTTTCGACGGGCGCAGAGACCTGCTTGAGGACGGGATCGGGAACTTCGAGGATTTCGCGGATAGCCATGGCCGCTAGATAGGCGCGCCTTTCACGCCAATCAAGCGAGAGGCCGCCGCGCCCTCAGCGCCTGCGCCAAGGTGCCCTCGTCAAGGTAGTCCAGCTCCCCCCCGACCGGCAGGCCGTGGGCGAGCTGGGTGATGCGCACCGGGAACTGTTCGAGCCGTTCAGCAAGATAGTGCGCGGTGGTCTGCCCTTCGAGGGTCGCGTTCATCGCCAGCACCACCTCGTCCACCCCGCCCGCCTCGACGCGTGCCAGCAGGCGGTCAATCGCGAGGTCTTCGGGCCGCACGCCGTCCAACGCCGAAAGCCGACCGCCGAGCACGTGGAACTTGCCGCTGAACAGCTTTGCCCGGTCAAGCGCCCACAGGTCGGCCACGTCCTCCACCACGCAAATCGCCTTGGCGTCGCGGCGCGGATCGGCGCAGATGCTGCACGGATCGGTCGTATCGACATTGCCGCAGGTGGAGCATTCCACCAACCGTTGCTCGACCACTTGCAGCGCCTCGACCAGCTGCGCGAGCGCGGTCTGCCGGTGCTTGACCAGCCACAACACCGCGCGGCGCGCCGAACGCGGGCCAAGGCCCGGCAGGCGGGCCAGCGCAGAAGCAAGGTTTTCGATCTCCGGGGATGCCATCCAAAATCCAATATCCGCTCATGCCGAGCTTGTCGAAGCCTTGTCTTTTCTACTAGCGCAACGCTTTAAGAAAGTACGACCCTTCGGCAAGCTCAGGGTGAGCGGACCTCGAGGGCAGACGGGAAATGAAACTTGCGCATAATTTTCATGGGAACCCCGGATTTCTCGGTGCCGGTGCTCGATGCCCTGCTTGAGGACGGACACGATATCTGTGCGGTCTACTCGCAGCCACCGCGTCCGGCCGGGCGCGGCAAGAAGCTGCGCCCCTCGCCGGTGCAGGCGCGCGCGGAAGAGCTGGGGCTGGAGGTGCGCCATCCGGTGAACTTCGCCGCCGCCGGGGACCGCGCTGCCTTCGCCGCGCTCGATGCCGATATTGCGGTGGTGGTGGCCTATGGCCTGCTGTTGCCCGAAGAGGTGCTCACGGCGCCAAGGTTCGGCTGTATCAACGTCCACGCCTCGCTGTTGCCGCGCTGGCGCGGCGCCGCACCGATCCAGCGCGCGATTGAATCGGGCGATCCGATGACCGGGGTCACCATCATGCAGATGGAGCGCGGCCTCGACACCGGCGACATGCTGCTACGCGGCGAAACCCCGACCGCGGGCAAGACCTGCGGCGACCTGCACGACGAACTCGCGAAGATGGGCGCCAAGCTGATGGTGAACACGCTGAGCCGCCTCACCGCGCTCACCCCGCTGCCGCAAGACGAGGTGGCGGCCACCTATGCCGCCAAGATCGCCAAGAGTGAGGCGCGGCTCGATTTCACCAAGCCCGCGGGCATGCTCGAACGCGAAGTGCGCGCCTTCTCGCCCTTCCCCGGCGCATGGTTCGAGCTGGACGAGGCGCGGATCAAGTTGCTGCGCGCCGAGGTGGTCGACGGCAACGGCGCACCGGGCATCGTGCTTGACGACCAACTAACCATCGCTTGCGGCGACCGCGCCCTGCGCCCGGTGGAGCTGCAACGCGCGGGCAAGCCCGCCATGCCGCTGACCGATTTCCTGCGCGGCAACCCGGTGGCCAAGGGCACCGTGCTGACGTGACCCGCTTCGCGCTGACAGTAGAATTTGACGGCACCCCGTTCATGGGCCTGCAGCGGCAGGATCACGGCCCCACCGTGCAACAGGCGATCGAGGATGCCGCCCACAAGGTGACCGGCGAGCACCCGGTGCTATTCAGCGCCGGACGCACCGACAGCGGGGTCCACGCGCTGGCCATGCGCTGCCATCTCGATATCGAAAAGCAGATCGACCCGTTCCGCCTGTCCGAAGCGCTCAACGCGCACCTGCGCCCTGCCCCTGTGGCGGTGATCGGGTGCGAGGTGGTGCCGGACGACTGGCACGCGCGGTTCTCCTGTTTGGGCCGCGCCTATGTCTACCGCATCGCCAACCGCCGCGCGCCGCTAACGCTGGAGAAAAACCGCGCCTGGCTGGTAACGCGCCCGCTCGATGCCGAGGCCATGCACGAAGCAGCACAGGCGCTGGTCGGACGGCATGACTTCACCACCTTCCGCTCAGCCCATTGCCAGGCGGCAGACCCGGTGAAGTCACTCGACCGGCTCGACGTGCGGCGCGAGGGCGATCACGTGCTGATCGAGGCCGAGGCACGCAGTTTCCTGCATCATCAGGTCCGCTCGATGGTCGGCACGCTGTCGCTGGTTGGGCTGGGCCAATGGCGCATCGAGCAGGTGGCCGAGGCGCTGGCGGCGGCAGACCGCTCGGCACTGGGCCTCAATGCGCCGCCGGATGGGCTCTATTTCCTGCGCGCAACCTACCCCTGAGGTTCGAAAAGCAATGCTGCCGAGTTGCAACTTGCGCAATACTCCATGCGCTAATCGCATTTGCTTTGAATTATGATGCACCGCAACATGCAGGAACAGAAGACAAGATGAGATGATGCAGGAAGGCGATCACTTCTCCAAGCAAGGAACACTGCCATGAAGAAATTTCTGATCGCCAGCCTCACCGCTGTTGTTGCCACCACTTCGGTCGCCGCCGCTGCTGCCGACGAGGTTCAGATCGCCATCAGCCACGAAGGCCTCGACCTTACCAAGGCCTCCGACGTGGCCGAAATGCGCAGCCGCATTGAAACCGCGGTTGCCACGGCCTGCGCCAAGGCCTCCCGCTCGAGCCAGCGCGCAGCCTGCGTGCGTGACGGTACCGCCAAGGCCATGAGCCAGCTCGAAGCGCGCAGCCGCATCGCCCTGGCCTATACCAGCGCCGCGCGCTGATAGCGGAGCAATTCGCAATTGAAGAAGGCCCTGCAAGTGCGCTTGCGGGGCCTTTTCTTTGTGTAATTCGTCAAAATTCGTCAGCTCTCCCGGCCTGATACCGGGAGCAACCGCTTCATGCGGCCTGCTCCGGGATGCAGTTTTGTTAACAAAAGCTAGCAAATTGTTCACCTTATCCTGTCATCCAGGGCACGATTATGGAGATCAAGCGATGACGAACAGAAGCCTATGGCGTGACGAGGCCGGCACATCGGCCATCGAATATGTTGCTCTTGCGGCGCTTTTGGCGATCGGCCTTGTCGCCGCGCTAACCTCCATGGGCAACAGCACTTCAACCAGCCTCACCACAGTCGAAACGACATTGGGAGGAGAAGGCGCTTCAGCACCTGCCCAACCAGCACCTGCCAAGCCACGGACCCCGATTCGGGCCAGGGATAAGCACTCCTAGCCAGATCTGCGCAAACGCTGGACAAGTGCGTTTGCAATTGCAGCTTGTGCCCAGGCTATGGCCCCGCCCCGCTCTCCTGCCCTGACTGACGCGCATTTTCGATTGCCCGCTCGGCTTGCTGGCGTGCCTCTTCCAGCCGCGCTGCGGCCTCCTCCCGCGCCATTTCAGACACTCGCCGGCTCGCCGCCTCCTCGTCGATATCGAGTGAGAGCGCACCATCGCCAATGCTCGCCTCGACCGGCACGCCATCGACTTCGGACACGATCACAGCCTCGCCATCGCGAATGATTAGGCGGGTGCCATCCCCCAGCGGGAACTCACCGTCGGTCGGCACATCGAGCGGCTGAACCGGGCCGGAAGGATCAGGACGCGGCGTTTCGCGCGCAGGCAGGTCCTGACCGGCAATGGCGCTGGTCATGAAATCACGCCAGATCCGCGCGGGCAGGCCGCCGCCATAAATGCCGTTCAGCGGCGAATTGTCGTCGTTGCCGACCCAGACGCCGACCACCAGCCGATCGTCCCCCTCGCCCGCATAGCCGACGAAGAGCGCGTCGCGGTTGTCCTGCGTGGTGCCGGTCTTGCCGAAATTCGGCCCGGCGAGCGTTGCCGCGCGCCCCGTGCCCGAATTGATCGCCGCACGCAGCATGGTCTCGATATCCTCGCGGTCACCGTAGCCCAACGAGCTCTTGCCGTTCCACAGCCAGTCGAACCAGCCCTCCTCCTCTTCGGGGAAGGCGTGAGCCTCAACCGGGAACGAATTGCCCGCCACCCCGGCATAGGCGCTGGTCAATTCGAGCAACGTCATGGTGCTGGTGCCGAGCGCCAGGCTCGGATCGCCATCCGGCAGGTCAGAGGTAACGCCGAGGTCGCGCGCGGTCTCGATCACGGCGTCGATCCCCACCTCCTGCGCCAGCCGCACAGCCGCCACGTTCGAACTCTTTGCAAAGGCATCGCGCAGCGTGATCTCGGGCGAATAGTTGCCGCCGGAATTGCGCGGGCGATAAGACCCTTCGGTAAACTCGGTGTTGGGGATCGTGTCTCTCGGATGCCACCCGGCGCGCAAGGCCGCCAGATAGACGAACAGCTTGAAGGTTGAGCCCGGCTGGCGGTGGGCCTGCGTGGCCCGGTTGAACGGGCTTTTCGCATAGTCCTTCCCGCCGATCATCGCCACGACCTCGCCATTGGGTCGCATCGCCACCAGCGCCACCTGCGCGCCGCCAAGCCGCGCACGCTCGGTCACGCGGCGGGCCACGTTCTGCAAGCGCGAATCGAGCGTCGTGGTGATCGTGCGACTGGAATAGGCGCTTTCGCCCGTCGCCTGCGCCTGCGGCAGCGCCCAGTCTGCGAAATAGGTCCCGGTAGGCAGCTCCTCGCGGTTACGCACGTCGAGCCGCGGCACCTTCATCGCATCGGCTTGCGCTTGCGAGATATAGCCCGCGGCAACCATCGCGTTCTTCACCAGCTTGAAGCGCGCCGCGGCCAGATCGGGGTTGCGCGTGGGGGCAAGGCGGCTCGGCGCCTGCAACAGGCCCGCCAGCATCGCCGCCTGTTCAGGCTTCAGGTTTTCCGGCTTGCGGTAGAAATAGTGCAGGCTGGCCGCGCGCAGGCCATACATATTGTCACCGAAATAGGCGTTCGAGAGGTAGCGTTCGAGGATCTCGTCCTTGGTCAGCCAGGCCTCCAGCCAGAACGCGATCAACGCCTCGCGCGCCTTGCGGGTGAGCGTGCGCTCGGGGCTGAGGAAGGTGAACTTGGCGAGCTGCTGCGTGATCGTCGAACCACCGCCAGTGCCGGTGAGCGCAGCGCGGGCAATACCGCGCGGGTCGACGCCCCAGTGTGAATAGAAGCGCCGGTCCTCGATCGCGAGGAAGGGCTCGACCACGTGCGGCGGCAAGTCGGCGACCACCACCGGCTCGCCCACCACCGCGCCCTTGCGGGCAATCGGCGTACCATCGGCGGCAAGCAACGTAACCTGCGGCGCGGCAATCGGCTGCAGCGACTTGCTGAGCGGCGCGGTCACCGCGAGCCAAGCCACGAGCAGGATGAACACCAGCATGACCGCAGCGCTGATCCGGCCAAACCACCAGAGCCAGCCGCGCTCTGCGATCCAGCTCCACAGGCGGCCCTTTAGCGTGGTGCGCCGGGGCGGTGCCGGCGGAAGATAGGAGGGCTGGCGTGGCTCGTGTTGGCGAAACGAAAGATCATCGTCGTCGTCATCGTCGAGATCGGCATAGGGCGACCACGGCGCATCCTCGAGCGCGAGATCGCGCGGCGCACCTGACTCGCGCCAGCTGCTCGCCGACGCGGACTTACGCGAGGACGAGAAAGGCCACATCGGGATCAGACGAGTGTATTGTCACGACAATACACTATTGACGAGCGTCGCCTGAAGCAAGGCTGAATTGCCGCGCGTCAGGCGGGGCTCAAAGGCGATCAGCCTTGGCGTACAGCGCTTTCGGGCAGTTCCTCGCCGAACACACGCTGATAGTATTCCGCCACCAGCATCCGTTCGGCCTCGTCGCACTTGTTGAGGAACGAAAGGCGGAACGCGAGGCCGACATTGCCGAAAATCTCGGTGTTTTCAGCCCAGGTGATGACCGTACGCGGGCTCATCACGGTCGAGATATCGCCGTTCATGAATCCCTGGCGTGACAGGTCGGCCACGCGGATCATGTTCGCCACCATCGCGTCGTCGAGCTTGGTCTTCGCGCCGACGATCTTCCGCTCGGTCTCGGCGGGCAGATAGTTGAGGCCCACCACGATGTTCCAGCGGTCCATCTGGCCCTGGTTGATCGCCTGCGTGCCGTGATAAAGCCCGGAGGTGTCGCCGAGGCCCACGGTGTTGGCCGTGGCAAAGAGGCGGAAGTTGGGATCGGGGCGAATCACCCGGTTCTGGTCAAGCAGGGTCAGCTTGCCCGCCTGCTCCAGCACGCGCTGGATCACGAACATCACATCGGGCCGGCCAGCGTCGTATTCGTCGAACACCAGCGCCACCGGATGCTGCAACGCCCACGGCAGCAGGCCTTCGCGGAATTCGGTGACCTGCAAGCCGTCGCGCAGCACGATCGCGTCGCGCCCGACAAGGTCGATACGGCTGATGTGCGCGTCGAGGTTGATGCGGATACACGGCCAGTTGAGGCGCGCGGCGACCTGCTCGATATGGGTCGACTTACCGGTGCCGTGATAGCCCTGCACCATCACGCGGCGATTATGGGCAAAGCCCGCGAGGATCGCCAGCGTGGTATCCGGGTCGAACACGTAGTTCGGATCGGTATCGGGCACGCGCTCGTCAGCCTTGGAAAAGGCCGGAACCTTCATGTCGATATCGATCCCGAAGGTCTCGCGCACGTCGAGTTCGATGTCGGGGGCGGCCATCACTGTGCCGTCGGTCTCGTGAGTCTTGGTGATTTCGTTCATCTCGTGGCGTTGCCTAGCGGCGCGACTTGGTTGCCGCAACACGCTATTGCTGTCCATGCGCTCAGGCGGCGATCTTATCCGGCCTGGCGAGCGCCTCTATCAGCCGATGCAAAGCCCGCCGAAGCGGCTTGATTGGCGTGCCAGTTGCGCTAATGAAGTTCTGTATTTGTTCTCAACGATTCGAGGAGCGCGCCGTGGCCGACTTTACCCTTTTCTTCAATCCGATGAGCCGCGCTCTGATCGGCAAGTGGGCGCTCGAAGAAGCAGGCGCGAGCTACGACATCTTCCCGGTCGAATGGGACAACAAACCGGCAGAGCTGTTCGCAGCCAATCCGCTCGGCAAGGTGCCCGCCCTGCTCCATCATCGGCCTGAGGGCGATCTGGCGGTGAGCGAGTGCGCTGCCATCTGTCACTATGTCGCAGACGCCTCCGCGCCGTCTTTGCTACCGACCGACGCCGAGAAGGCCGACTATTTCCGGATGATGTTCTTCGCCGCCGGTCCATTGGAGGCGGCCGTGTCGAACAAGGCGGCAGGCTGGGTGCCCGACGGCGAACGAGGCGAAATGACCATTGGCTACGGCAGCTTCGAACGGGCCTCCGCCATGCTCGACGGATGGTTTGCCGAGCGTGACTACGTCTGCGGTGAGCGTTTCACGATGGCGGACGTCTATGTCGGCAGCCAGGTGGACTGGGGCCTGCGGTTTGGCACGGTCCCGGCTGGCGCGAACCTCGAAGCCTATGCCGCAAAGCTACGCGAGCGCCCGGCCTATGCCACCAGCCTGGGCGCCATACCCGACTGATATGTCAGGAAAAACCGCTGGCGCGTCGCAGCACCTGATAGGCCTCGACCACGCGCTGCAAGCGGCTTTCGTGGCTACGGTCGCCGCCGTTGCGGTCGGGGTGGTAGCGGCGCACCAGCTCGGAATAGCGACGGCGCAGCTGTGGTTTGTCCGCCTCCTGCGTGAGGCCCATCACCTGCAAGGCCTCGCGTTCACGTGCCGAGAAGCGGACCACCCGCGCCGCCTCGGCCTGCGCCCGCTCGCCGCGAGAACGGGCGGCGTTGCGAATGCCCTCTGCCCGCGCACCGATCGCATCAAGCGGGTCTTCGAAGTCGGCCCAGCGGGGTGTGGCGAAATGCGCCGCGCCGCGAAAACTGGGACTTTCGCGCCGCCAGCCAGCCGCCGGGGACTGGGCTTCGTAGATTTCGTCGGCGCTCATGCCGTCGAACCAGTCGTAGCCGGCGTTGAACTCGCGGATGTGCTGGAGGCAGAACCAGCGATAGTCGCCCGGCCCGTCAAACCCGTGTCCGCGCATGCCGGGAGCCCGAAATTCACCCGGTTCTTCGCATCCGGGGCGGTCGCAGGTCCGCGTACTGTCTTCAAACCTGCCGTGAAACTTGGATTGTCGCATTCGGCTTATGATGGGGGCCTAGGCGGGCAAAGGAAAGCCCCCTACATGGGCGGGCATGGCAGAAACGATGCAATCCACGATCGAGACCCTCCTCACGGAGGCCCTGCAACCCACCCGGCTCGAGGTGATCAACGAAAGCGCCCAGCACTCGGGCCATTCGGGCGACGATGGCAGCGGCGAATCGCACTTTGCCGTCATCATCGAAAGCCCTGCCTTCGCCGGTGTGAACCGCGTGATGCGCCAGCGGATGGTCAATCAGGCGCTGGGAGATATTCCCGGCGACCGGGTTCATGCGCTCGCCATCAAGGCCTCGGCACCGGGAGAATAACGGCATGAGTTATCAGCTCTTCTACTGGCCAAGCATTCCGGGGCGCGGCGAATTCGTGCGCCTGTTCATGGAAGCCGCTGAACTCGAATACGAGGACGTGGCCCGCACCGACGGCGCCGATGCGCTGGTGGAAGACTTGCACGCGCGCGGCGGCGAAGAGGGGGGCATCCGCCCCTTCGCCCCGCCCTATCTGGTCGATGACGATGTGGTGATCGGCCAGACCGCGCTGATCCTGCTGTATCTATCCGATAAGGAAGGGCTCGGCTCGGGCGACCTCGCCACCGATCTCAAGCTGATGCAGGTGCAGATGGATATTGCCGATCTGGTCGAGGAAATTCACGGCTCGCATCACCCCATCGCGCCGAGCCTCTACTATGCCGATCAGATGGACGCAGCCTTTGAAAAAGCTGCTGATCTGCGCGCCACGCGCATCCCCAAGTATCTGATCCACTTCGATAATGCCCTTGCCGCCAATGGCGGGCCGTTTATGCTGGGCGATCAGTGGAGCCATGTCGATACCAGCCTGTTTCAGCTGATGGAGGGTCTCGACTACGCCTTCCCGAATTACATGGCGCAGATGCAAGGCACCTGGGCCAACCTTGAGGCGCTGCAGACTGCCGTGCCCGATATCGAGGGGCTCGCCCCCTATCTCGCCAGCGAGCGGCGGATGGAGTTCAACGAAGACGGTCTCTTCCGCCACTACGAAGAACTCGACGAACAATAGGAGCCCGATTGCCGATGGATTATGTCCGCCTTGGTCGCACAGAAGCCATGGTCAGCGTGGCGGGGCTTGGCTGCGGGGGCCATTCGCGCCTCGGCATGGCAAGCGGCGCATCGAGCGCGGAAGCCAGCCGGATCGTCGCCAAGGCGCTCGATCTGGGGGTGAATTTCCTCGATACGGCACGGTCTTATGGCACCGAAGAGGCAGTCAGCCTTGGCATTCGCGGGCTTGATCGGAGCAAGCTGTTCATCTCGACCAAGAGCTGGGCCGGCACCGATCTTTCGAACCGCAATCCCGATCCGCTGCCAGTGGCCGACTTCGTGGCCAACCTCGAAACCAGCCTGCGCACGCTCGGCACAGACTATGTAGATCTGTGGCATCTGCACGGGGTCTCGCCGTCGCAGCTCGACCACGTTTACAACGAGCTGCTGCCCGAGATGCACCGCCAGCGCGATCTCGGGAAGATCCGCTTTATCGGCATCACCGAGGCTTTCCGCGAGGATTTGCGTCACGAAGTGTTGCAGCAGGCGCTGCCGACCGGAGAGTTCGATGTGGCGATGGTGGGGTTCAACCTCATCAACCCCGGCGCGAGGAGCACCGTCTTCCCGCTTGCGATCAAGCACGATGTCGGCACGCTGATCATGTTCGCGGTACGCCGCGCGCTCGGCAACCGCGAGAATGCCGCCGAGGCCGTTGGCAAGCTGATCGAGCTGGGCGAGGTCGATCCGGCGCTGGTCGATCCGGCCGATCCGCTCGGCTTTCTGGCCGCCCACCCAAAGATCCGGTCGCAGATCGAGGCCGCCTATCGCTTCTGCCGTTATGAGCCGGGCGCGAATGTGGTGCTGACCGGCACCGGCAAGGAGGCGCATCTGGAAGAGAACATCCAATCCATCCTCGCCCCGCCCTTGCCGCGCGAAACCAGCGAACGGCTCGCGCGTATCTTCGGTTCTGCCACCAGCATTTCCGGGGAGTAAAGCTATGAGCATCATCCAGACCGTCACCCCCGTCAGCCACGATCTCGGCGGATTCACCGTGCGCCGCGCGGTGCCCAGCGCCAAGTGCCGCATGGTCGGGCCGTTCGTGTTCATAGACCAGTTCGGCCCTGCCCGGCTTGATGTTGGCGACGCAATGGACGTGCGCCCACACCCGCATATCAACCTCGCGACGGTCACCTGGCTGCTCGGCGGGCACTATGCAGGCGCTATCGAGCACCGCGACAGCCTTGGCACCTTCAGCACGATCCGCCCTGGCACCGTCAACCTGATGACCGCCGGACGCGGGATCGTGCATTCCGAGCGCTCGCCGCAGGACGAACGCCAGAAAGGCGCGTGCCTTTACGGGATGCAGACCTGGCTCGCCCTGCCCGAAGCACAGGAGGAGATCGACCCGGCCTTCGAGGCTGTCAGCGACCTGCCGCTGATCGAGGACACCTGCGTGAAGGCGCGCGTGATCATGGGCTCGCTCTGGGGCCGGACCGCGCCCGTCACTACCTATGCCGAGACGATCAACGCCGAAATCGTGCTTGGCAGTGGCGGCGCCATCCCGATCGATGCCGAGGCCGACGAGCGTGCAGTCATGCTGGTGGGCGGCGCGGCCTCGATCGATGGCGAGCCGCTCGGCCTGTACGAGCTGACGCTGCTCAAGCCCGGCGCAGCCATGACGCTCGCCTCGGACACCGGCGGCACGGTGATGCTGATGGGCGGCGAGGCCTTTACCACCAAGCGCCACGTGTGGTGGAACTTCGTCAGCTCGGATCGCGAACGCATCAATCAGGCCAAGGAAGACTGGCGCGAGGGCCGCTTCCCCAAGGTTCCGGGCGATGAGGAGGAGTTCATTCCCCTCCCCGACAAGCCCAAAACCGTGAGCTATCCCTGAACGAAAAGCGCCGCTAAGACCCCTCTTCATGACCCGCACCGCTCTTTGTGCCGCCATCGCTGCGGCTCTCATCACCATTCCCGCACAAGCTCAGGAGACACCCGTGAACAAAGGCCAATCCGCCGACTGGCTCAACCAACAGCAGGCCGCGCTTGCCGAAGCGACGCAGGCCGATGGCTGGTACACGCTCGATGGCGGGGTGAAGTTTCGCCGCATCGCAGGCGATGGCACCGGCCCCGCGCCGACCGTGCAGGACACCGTCTCGGTACACTACACCGGCAAGCTGACCGACGGCACGACCTTCGATTCGAGCCGTGGCCGCGATCCGGCGACCTTCCCGCTCGGGCGGCTGGTGAAGGCCTGGCAGATCGCCATCCCCTACATGGGCGTGGGCGACACTGCCGAAATCCTCGTTCCGGCCGAAATGGGCTATGGCGCGCGCGGCGCAGGGCCGATCCCGCCCGCCTCGACGCTTTGGTTCGAAATCGAGCTGCTCGATATCGTGGACTGACGCCGGGCTCGTGAGAGCCGGCGCCGTCCTGCGATAAGCCTTATTCCGGCTGCTCTGACTGTTCCCGTTCGAAGGTGAGCGAGACGGTCACCGGCACCTGACCGGCGATGGAATCGAGCCCGGCCAGCTCGCGCAGCTGTTCGACGCCTTCCTCCAGCCCGACGCTTGCAGCGCTCACGATCAGCGGCTTTGCTGTTTCAACCAGCACGCGGTCGAGACCGATACGCGTAATCACCAGGCTGGCGGGAATTTCAGACGTGTTGCCGTGCAGCTCGAGCATAAGCGGAAGGTCCTGAATCACCGATTCGCCAATGGCGAGCCCAGCAAGGCTGGCTGGATCGACCTGCACGCTGACGGTTGCCTGCGGGAACTGCGCGACGTCGAACAGGACGTCCTCCATCCGCTGATCGCGCAGATCGATATTGGTGTTCACGCTGGCGAGATCGATCGCCACGCTGGCCTCGCCATCGGGGGCGACCGTGCCGCTCAGCTTGCCGAAATCGTGCGCTTCGGCGACCTGCCCCACTTTCGTGGTGGTGAAATTCACCCGCGAGGCATCGGGATCGAGCTGCCACGTACCGTCAAGCGGCGGCGGCGCAACGGTCTCGGCAGGTTCGGAATTACAGGCAGCAAGGCCAAGGGCCAGCGCGCTAACAAGGGGAATGAAGGCTTTCATAGGGGTCTCTTCCGGCCATGAGGAGGGAACTGCAGCATAGCGGCTATGCCAGCGACGAAAAGCCCTAAGGTGCCTGCCAGTTGACCCATGCGCCGTGCGGGTGGGCCTCGGCCAGCTGCACCGCCTCATCACCGCCCTCGCCAATTTTGGGCCAGTACCGCAGCTTCAATTCGTGGCGGAAGGTCGCCCGGTTGGTCTCGACCGCGATCCATGCCAGCGGACGCTCCGGCGTGGCGGCAGCGCCAGCCGCTTCCATCGCCGAGGTAATCGCGGCGCGCGAGGCTTCGGGCAGATATTGCCACATCACCGTGTGGAACAGCACGCGGGTCACGCCCGCCTCCTGCGGCTCTGCCAGCTGCTTGGTCACGAATTCGACCGCATCCATCTGCACCAGATTGGGCGCGGCGCGCTTGGCCATGGCGATGGCGGCGTCCATCCGCGCCATGCGCTCCGTCGCGTCAGCCCAGATATAGCTCTTGAGACGCAGCGCCTGCGCATCATCCGTGAGGTCGATCGGCGAGAGGTCGCACCCGGCCACGTCGACGATCTCGACATTACCCGCAGGCGGTGCCTCACCGCGCCACTCGGGCGTAATTTTCATGCTCGACAGGCTTGGTCCAGCCTTGGTCCCGCCCAGATCGTAGCGGTAGCGTGCCATCATCGTGTTGATGCCCGCGCTTGCGCCAATCTCGATCAGCTGGAACTTCGGCCCGAATTTCTGCGCCAGCCACAGCAAAGCGCCCATCACCGAGGCCGAGCGCCCCGCCTCGTTGGTCTGCGGCGGGCCGTCGAGCCACGGCAGCAGCACGGTATCGAATTTGCGCGCGGCCTCCAGCACGATGGCGTCAATCTGCCCCTGATCGCTCACCAGCCCGGCATAGACCGGCGCCAGGCGCGGCTCCTCGCCGGTGAGATGCAGGAAATGCAGCGCGCCCGCGATCCGCAGCGGCATCGCATCTTCGAGCACCGCGCCCTGCCACGCCGCCATGCGCCGCCCGGTGGCGGTGTCGCCGGCCTCGGCAATGCGCAGGGTCGCGAGAATGATCTTGCCGGTGATCGGCGCGCCCGCACGGGTCGCGTGTTCGGCCTGCCAGCGAATTCCCTCGGCGACATCGGTGATCTCCATGATCTTTTGCCCGCCTGCGTCTGCCATTGGTGGATTGCCCTTTCGCCTAGCTGTCCCTACATCGCGCGCCCATGACCCAGCCGCTGACATTCGCCGTGCCCAAAGGACGTATCCTCGACGAAGCCCTGCCTGTAATGGCACGCGGCGGCGTCGTGCCTGAAAGCGCGTTCCACGACAAGAAGGACCGCTCGCTGAGTTTCGCCAGCGAAGATGGCACCATGCGGATCATCCGCGTGCGCGCCTTCGATGTGGCGACTTTCGTGGCCTTCGGCGCGGCGCAGGTGGGCATTGTCGGCTCCGATGTGATCGAGGAGTTCGACTATTCCGAGCTTTATGCGCCGGTCGATCTCGGCATCGGTGCCTGCCGCCTGTCGGTGGCCGAGCCGGCTGAAGCGAACGAACATTCCGCCGGAATCGCCAGCCACATGCGCGTGGCGACCAAGTATCCGAACATCACCAGCCGCTGGTTCGAGCAGCAGGGCGTGCAGGCCGAATGCGTGAAGCTGAACGGCGCGATGGAGCTGGCACCCTCGCTGGGGCTGGCCGGACGGATCGTCGATCTCGTCTCCACCGGCAGCACGCTGAAATCGAACGGGCTGGTCGAGAAAGAGACGATCATGCAGATTTCCGCGCGCCTGATCGTCAACCGCGCCGCGCTGAAAACAGATCCGCGCGTGAGCGAACTGGTCGAGCGGTTCCGCAAGGTGGCGAGCGAGAGTTGATGCAGCGCCTTTCCACCAACGATACCGATTTCGCGGCGAAGTTCGCCGCCATCGTCGATGACCGGCGCGAAAGCGATGCGGGCGTGGCCGATAAGGTCGCGCAGATCCTTGCTGACGTGCGTGAGCGCGGCGATACAGCCGTGCGCGAACTGACCGAGACCTACGACCGCCACCGGCTCGACTGGCGCATTCCCGCTGCCGACTGCGAAGCGGCCTTCGCCGCGCTCGCTCCCGAGGCACGCGACGCGCTCACGCTGGCGGCAGATCGCATCCGTGCCTACCACGAGGCGCAACTGCCCGAAGACCGCGACTATCGCGACGAAGTGGGCGTCCGGCTTGGCGCGCGCTGGAGCGCGGTCGATGCCGCGGGGCTGTACGTTCCCGGCGGCAATGCGGCCTACCCCTCCAGCCTGCTGATGAACGCGATTCCTGCCAAGGTCGCCGGTGTCGAGCGGCTCGTCGTTACCACCCCCACCCCCGATGGCGTGGTCAACCCGCTGGTGCTCGCTGCCGCACATCTGTGCGGGGTAGACGAGGTGTGGCGGATCGGCGGCGCGCAGGCGATTGCCGCGCTTGCCTATGGCACCCGGACCATCGAGCGCGTCGACGTGATCACCGGCCCCGGCAACGCCTGGGTCGCCGAAGCCAAGCGCCAGCTTTATGGCGTGGTCGGCATCGACATGGTGGCCGGGCCAAGCGAAATTCTGGTGATCGCGGACGGCAAGTCGAACCCCGCGTGGATCGCCGCAGACCTGCTGAGCCAAGCCGAGCACGACCCCAGCTCGCAATCGATCCTCATCACCGACGATGGGGCCTTCGCCGACAAGGTCGAGGCCGAGGTCGAGACGCTATTGGGCAAGCTTGCCACCGGCGAACGCGCAAGGCTGAGCTGGAAGGACTATGGCGTGGTGATCGTCGCCAGCGACCTTGCCGCCGAAGCCCCGGCGCTGGCCAACCGGCTTGCCGCCGAGCACGTCGAGATCGCCACCGACGATCCCGAGCCAATCTTCGCGCAGCTGCGCCATGCGGGCAGCGTGTTCCTCGGCCGCCACACGCCCGAGGCCATCGGTGACTATGTCGCCGGGCCGAACCACGTGCTGCCCACCGGCCGCCGCGCGCGCTTTGCCAGCGGCCTGTCGGTGCTCGATTTCATGAAGCGCACGAGCTTCATTTCGCTGAACGAAGAGGCGCTTGGCGCAATCGGCCCCGCGGCCGTGACGCTGGCCGAAATCGAGGGCCTTCCGGCCCATGGCGAAAGCGTAAAGGTCCGTTTATAATGAAAAAAGCTCCCCGCTCCAGCGCCCGGTCCGCCGCGCGCCTCGCCGCCGTTCAGGCCCTTTACCAACGCCAGATGGAGCGCACACCGCTGCCCCGGCTGCTCGACGAATTCCACCAGCACCGGCTCGGCAAGGAGATCGAGGACGATCAGTACGCCGATGCCGACGCGCCCTTCTTTGACGACGTGGTGAGCGGCTACGATGCCCGTGCGGACGAGATCGACGCGCTGATCGTCAGCAAGCTGGCCGAAGGCTGGACGCTGGCGCGGCTCGACAAGACCATGCTGCAGATTCTGCGCTGCGGGGCCTACGAGCTGGTCGCCCGGGCCGACATCTCCACCGGCACCGCGATCAGCGAATATGTCGACGTGGCCAAGGCCTTCTTCGACGACCGCGAGGCCAAGTTCGTCAATGGCGTGCTTGATGCAGTGGCGAAAGAGGTACGCTAGACCTCTTCCGTCATCCCGGACGTGATCCGGGGTCCAGCTTTGGTTTGACGTCGGAGAAGTAACAGCCTGATCCCGGATCACGTCCGGGATGACGAGGGGTGAAAGTTGAACGAACAGGCCTTCATCGAAGCATTGCGCCTGCTGCCGCTCGATCCCGGCGCGCGTGGCCTTGCCGACGATTGCGCGGTGATCACGCTAGGCAGCGAAACGCTCATCCTCACGCACGACATGCTGGTCGAAGGCACGCATTACCTGCCCGATGCCGATATGGCGGACGTCGCCTGGAAGCTGGTCGCCACCAACCTGTCCGACCTTGCCGCCAAGGGCGCGGAGCCGGTGGGGGTGCTGATCGGCCATATGCTTGGCCGCGATGACGAACGCTTTGTCAGCGGCCTCGCCAAGGTGCTCGCGCACTACAAGGTGCCGCTGCTGGGCGGCGATACCGTGGCGGGAGCAGGAACGCGCACCCACGGCCTCACCGCCATCGGCCGCGCAACTTGCACGCCGGTCCCCGCCCGCAATGGCGCGCAGCCGGGCGATGCCCTGTGGCTGGTCGGCGAAGTCGGCGCGGCGATGCTCGGGTTCGAAGCCCTGCGCGATGGCACCGGCGCCGACCACGCGGCCTACTCGCGCCCCCACGCCCGCCTTGCCGAGGGACAGGCCCTGGCCCCGCTCACCCATGCCATGATGGACATATCGGACGGCCTGCTGCTTGACGCCTTCCGCATGGCCGAGGCCTCGCAGGTCACGCTCGCCATCGAGGGCGCACAGGTGCCCGTCGCCGCGCCCGAGCGCCGCCTCGAATGCCTGACATGGGGTGATGACTACGCCCTGCTCGCCGCCCTTCCCGACGGCACTCAGCCACCATGCGAGGCCACCCGCATCGGCGTGATAGAGCCGCTCGGCTTTGCGCCGCTGGTCGTAGATGGCGAGCCGGTGCTCAATGCTTCAGGCCTCGGCTACAGGCACTGATTCGCGCCCTAAGTATCAAGGCGGCTTGCCGAAAGATGAACATGTGTTAGCCATAGGCACCTTGCGTACCCGGAAAATACCGGGACGCGTTCACTCGGGAAGAGGACTAGCGGGGCATGGATCTTACACTAATCGCTATTGTCTTGGGGCTGCTCGCCGTCGTTTACGGCTTCGTGACCAGTCGCCAGGTGCTCGGCGCAGATGCCGGCAATGCCAAGATGCAGGAAATCGCCGCGGCCATTCAGGAAGGCGCGCAAGCCTACCTGAAGCGCCAGTATACCACGATCGCCATCGTCGGCGTGGTCGTCGCCATCTTGGTGACGGTGTTCCTCGGCCTCGTGCCCGCAACCGGCTTCGTGCTCGGCGCGATCCTGTCTGGCGTGGCGGGTTATACCGGCATGGTCATTTCAGTCCGGGCGAACGTGCGCACCGCTGCTGCAGCCCAGAAGGGCCTGCAACAGGGCCTCACCCTCGCCTTCCGCTCGGGCGCGATCACCGGGATGCTGGTGGCGGGCCTCGCCCTGCTCGCGATTGCCGGGTTCTATTATTACCTCACCGCCATCGCCGGACATGGCGTGGGCGGAGATGATCGCACCGTGGTCGATGGTCTTGTCGGCCTTGCCTTCGGCGCTTCGCTGATCTCGATCTTCGCGCGGCTTGGCGGCGGTATCTTCACCAAGGCCGCTGATGTCGGCGCCGACCTTGTCGGCAAGGTCGAAGCAGGCATTCCCGAAGACGATCCGCGCAACCCCGCCGTCATCGCCGACAACGTGGGTGACAACGTGGGCGACTGCGCCGGCATGGCTGCCGACCTGTTCGAGACCTATGTCGTGACCGTGGGCGCAACCATGGTGCTAACCGCGCTGTTACTGAAGAGCGCGGGCGGCATGCTCGCCCCGCTGATGGCATTGCCGCTGCTGATCGGCGGCGTGTGCATCGTCACCTCGATCATCGGCACCTATTTCGTGCGCCTTGGCGGCGGCACGAACGTGATGGGGGCCATGTACAAGGGCTTCCTCGTTTCGGCGGTGCTCTCCATTCCGGCAATCTATGTCGCAATGACCTTCGCGCTGGGCGATATGGGCGCTCTGATCGGCGCAGAGGTGGTTTCCGATGCCGCGACCGCAGATATCGATGGCACCTTGGTGACCGCAGGCGTGACCGAAGTCATCGGCGGATTTACCGGCATGGACCTGTTCTATTGCGCGCTGCTCGGCCTCGTCATCACCGGCCTGATCATCTGGATCACCGAATATTACACCGGCACCAACTATCGCCCGGTGCGCTCGATCGCCAAGGCTTCGGAAACGGGCCACGGCACCAACGTGATCCAGGGTCTAGCGATCTCGCTTGAGGCCACTGCCTTGCCCACCATCGTGATCGTGGCAGGCATCATCATCGCCTATCAATTCGCCGGGCTGCTCGGCATTGCGTACGCGGCGACCGCGATGCTGGCCTTGGCGGGCATGGTCGTGGCGCTCGACGCCTACGGCCCTGTCACCGACAACGCTGGCGGCATTGCCGAAATGGCAGGCCTCGACGAAAGCGTGCGCGAGAAGACTGACCTTCTCGATGCGGTCGGCAACACCACCAAGGCCGTGACCAAGGGCTATGCCATCGGTTCGGCAGGGCTTGCCGCGCTGGTACTGTTCGCCGCCTACACGGCTGATCTGGCGGAGTTCTTCCCCACGCTGAACGTCGATTTCAGCCTCGAGAACCCCTATGTCATCGTCGGCCTCTTGCTAGGGGCGCTGCTGCCCTACCTGTTCGGCGCCATGGGAATGACCGCCGTGGGCCGCGCCGCGGGCGACGTGGTGAAGGACGTGCGCGACCAGTTCGCGGGCGATCCGGGCATCATGGCGGGCACCTCCAAGCCGAACTATGCCCGCACGGTCGACCTCGTCACCAAGGCCGCGATCAAGGAGATGATCGTGCCGTCGCTGCTGCCGGTGCTTGCGCCGATCGTGGTCTATTTCGTGATCACCTTCGTGGCGGGCCAGCAGAACGGCTTTGCCGCGCTTGGCGCCCTGCTGCTCGGCGTGATCGTGGGCGGGCTATTCGTGGCGCTTTCCATGACTGCCGGTGGCGGCGCATGGGATAATGCCAAGAAATACATCGAAGACGGCAACCACGGCGGCAAGGGCTCCGATGCTCACCACGCCGCGGTGACGGGCGACACGGTCGGCGATCCTTATAAGGACACCGCCGGCCCCGCCGTGAACCCGATGATCAAGATCACCAATATCGTCGCCCTGCTGCTGTTGGCGGCGCTCGCCGGATAAAAAAACGTCCACCGAACCCGGACGGTCGCAAACGGCCCGCCTGCAGTCTCCACAGCGAGAATTTGCCGGCGGGCCGTTTTTTTGCCTGCCTCAGTTAACTGTTCCTTCGCGGCCAGTGGTTATGCAATTTGTCGATGCAGCATGACCGCATCGGCACGAAGGTTGGCTTACTCTCTTGTACAAGGCTGGACCCTTGAACGCTTTGCCAGGCATCCAGGCCTGTAGCCCTCCCTCCAGAGGGGCCGCGCAACTGCGCGTGGGCGACTGGCGCAAGCGCGACAATGCTGCAGGCATCCGCGCCTGGGATGCGCTGGCCGCAGAGGCGAGCGAGCCCAACCCCTTCTTTGAAAGCTGGTATCTGCTGCCCTCACTGCGCGCGCTCGACCCGAACGGCAGCGTGCGCCTCGCGGTGCTCGAACTGTGCGGCCAGTGGCTGGGTGTGATCCCGCTCAGGTGGGAACCCTACTATTACGGCAAACCGATTCCGCATTGGCGCTTGTGGTGTCACGAAAACAGCTTCCTCGGCCAGCCGCTGATCGCGCGCGGGTTCGAGCGGGAGTTCTGGCACCTGCTGCTGGATTGGTTCGATCACCACGCCACCTTCGCGCTGTTTGCCCACCTGCCGCAATTCGGCACCGATGGCCCGGTGCACGATGGACTGGCCGCCGAGCTGGCCGCGCATAAACGCCCCGCTGGCACCGTGCTGGAGGGGGAACGCGCGATGTTGGCCACCGAGCTATCTCCCGAGGCCTACCTAGAGGCTTCGCTCTCGACCAAGAAACGCAAGGAATTGCGCCGCCAGCACCGCCGACTCGGCGAAGAAGGCTCCCTCACCGTCGAACGGAACGACGGGCCGCAGGACATCGCTCGCTGGACCGACGAATTCCTCACGCTTGAAGCCGCCGGCTGGAAAGGCCGCGCGGCCTCCGCGCTGGCAAGCGCCCGCCCCACCGCCATGCTGTTCCGCGAGGCAATGGCAGAGGCAGCGGCACGCGGTCGGCTCGAACGGCTTGCCATCCGGCTCGATGGCCAGCCCATCGCGATGCTGGCGACCTTCACCGCAGCGCCCGGTGCCTTTTCTTACAAGACCGCCTTTGCCGAAGACTATTCCCGCTTCTCGCCCGGCGTGCTGTTGCAGCGCGAGGCGCTGGAGCTGTCCGAGCGCGAGGGGATCGACTGGATCGACAGCTGCGCCAGTGCCGATCACCCGATGATCGACCACTTCTGGCGCGAACGGCGCCGAATCGCCCATCATTCCATCGCTATCGGCGGCAGCGCGCGGCGCGCCCTGTTCGCCTGTCTCAACCGCCTGGAAACAGGCCGCGCTCCCAGGGGCATCGCATGATCCATCAATCCGTCGCCACCGCCACCGGCGCCGTCTTTCCAGCGCAGGCGCGGGAGAAGTTTTCCGCCTCATACCCCGAAACCCCACACAAGCTTGCGCATGCCCTCGGCCAGCATCCGCTGCTCGAACTCGAAGCACTGGCGCAGATGGCAGAATCGCTGCCTGAGAAGAGCATCGAATTTAACCGTGGCGACTTGCCAATCGGCGTGGACGGCAAGCCCGGCGCCACCGGCCTCTCGATCGGCGAAACGATCCGCACGATCGAGACCGCCAACAGCTGGGCCGTGCTGAAGAACATCGAGCAAGTGCCCGCCTATGCCGATCTGCTGCACGACCTGCTGGCCGAAATCGAAGCACCGATCCGTGAACGCACGGGCAAGATGCTAAGGCGTCAGGGCTTCATCTTCGTATCCAGCGCGAATGCCGTCACCCCCTACCACTTCGACCCTGAGCACAACATCCTGCTGCAGCTGCGCGGAACCAAGGAGATGACGGTCTTTCCCGCAGGCGATGCCCGCTTCGCCCCGGACGAACTGCATGAAACCTATCAAACCGGCGGCCCGCGCGAACTGCGGTGGAACGACGACTTCATCGCTGACGGCGAGACATTTCGCCTCGCGCCGGGCGATGCGATTTACGTGCCAGTGATGGCCCCGCATTTCGTGCGCAACATGGACAATGTCTCGCTGTCGCTCTCGATTACCTGGCGCTCCGAGTGGAGCTTTGCCGAGGGCGATGCGCGTGCTTTCAATCATTTGCTGCGCTCGCTCGGCCTGCGTCCGGCGGCTCCGAAGCGGTGGCCTGGGCAAAACCGCGCCAAGTCGCTGACCTGGCGGGTCTTGCGCCGGGTACCGGGCATTTCTTGACTGATCGCTTCGCGAAGCCCATGGCCCGAGAAATGCCGCAGGATTCCCCTTCCGCTCCCACACCTGAGCAGTTGGTCGCCGACCTGGTGCTCCTGCTCCACCTTGAAACGCGCGGCGCGGACCGCTGGATCGGCCGTCGGCGCGAGCTGGGAACAGGCCGGGTGTTCGGCGGGCAAGCCATCGCTCAGGCCCTAAGCGCAGCGCGGCGCACGACCGATGATGACCGCGAGGTCCATTCGCTGCATGCCTATTTCCTGCGCCCCGGTAGCGACAACCTGCCGATCGAATATCGCGTAAAGCGCGATCACGACGGCCGCAGCTTTTCCAATCGCCGGGTCGTAGCCAGCCAGGACGGGGTGCCGATTCTCAACCTGGTCGCTTCGTTCCAGCGCCCCAGCGACGGGGCCAGCCACCAGTTCCGCGAGATGCCGCAGGTTCCCCCGCCTGAAGAGCTGGTCTCCGACTCCAAGCTTGGCCGGGCTGCCGCCGAGCAAATGCCCGACAGCACCCTCAAGACCCTGCTGATGCGTCCGCAGCCGATTGACTTCCGTTCGGTCGAACCGCGCGACTGGCTGCACCCGCAAAGGCGCGAGCCGACGTCTCACGTGTGGTTCCGCGTGGTTGCACCGCTCCCGCCGGTGGCTGCGTTGCACCGGGCGGTGCTCGCCTTCGTTTCGGACTTCCAACTGCTCGCAACCGCGCTCCAGCCGCACGGCAAGAGCTTCCTGCGGGGCGAAGTCAAAGGCGCCAGCCTCGACCATGCGCTGTGGTTCCACGACGATTTCGCCGTCGACGAATGGCTTCTCTACGTCACCGAAAGCCCGTGGTCAGGCCACGGGCGCGGGTTTGGCCGGGGCGAGGTGTTCACCCGCGATGGCCGACTGGTTGCCAGCGTGGCGCAAGAGGGCATGCTGCGCCTGCTCGACTGAGTGCCCGCCGGGCCGCGGCTGCCGCCCTAATGGGACAGCAGCAACGGCACCTTCGGGTTCCACAGCATTCCGGCAGTCACTCCGCCAAACAGCGTCTCAAACAGCCGTGGCTTGCCATAGGCACCCATCGCGACAAGCCCTGCGCCGCGCGTTTGGGCCACTTCCTTCAGCACCTCGGCCACTTTATTCTGCCCCTGCGGAACCTCGACAACTTCGCAAGCCACCCCGTGCCGATCAAGGTAGCGTGCACCTGCCAGCGCCGGCAGTTCTCCGGCTTCCTGATCTTCAGACGAGACCACAGACACAAGCGTGACCGACTTGGCGGCCTTCAGCAGCGGGAGCGCAGCCTTGAGCGCACGCGACGCTTCAAGCGAACCATTCCAGGCCACCATCACCGGCGCGCCCGGAAGCATTGCGCCAGCGCCTTCGGGAACGACCAGTATCGGTGCGCGGCAGTGCATTGCGAGGATACCGGCGAGCGGCGATGGCCCGACCGAGTCGCCCTCCATCCGCCCGGAGCCGATGATCGCCAGGTCGGCCAAGGCGGCATATTCGAAAATGCTGGACTCCGCGAGCCCGGCCGCGTCGGCCCAGTCCCACCGCACGTCTTCGCCTTCGAGCCGTGGCTCAACCTGCTTGCGGAACTCCGCCGCCTGTTCGCGCGCAAAGGTCGCAGCCTCGGCGGCAAAGATGCCATAGGCATCGCCCGGAACGGCGACGTTGAAGGCAACCGGCTGGAGCACGGTGAGATGCGCGTCGAAAGCCCGCGCAAGATCAAGCGCGACCTGCAGGCGGGCCTCGAAACCGGGATCGTCGTGAGCATGAAGCAGAAGCGAACGCATGGGGCTAATCTCCTTATATATTTGTACTAGCACGCACCGATCGCCAGAGCATTGACCTTGCGCAACAATCAACCGCCGGCATGATAAAAGTCATAGATCTTGCGGGCAACACTTTCGCTCACGCCGGGTGCGCGCTTCAGGTCTTCCAGCGCTGCCGCGCGGACCTTGCTGGCGGTGCCGAAGTGCAGCAGCAGCGCACGCTTGCGGGCCGGGCCGATGCCGGGAATTTCGTCCAGCGGCGAGGCGGAAATGGCGCGGCTGCGCTTGTCGCGGTGCGCGCCGATCACATAGCGGTGGACCTCGTCACGCAGCCGCTGAAGATAGAACAGCACTGGTGAATTGACCGGTAGCATCTTCTCGCGCCCGTCGGGAAAGTGAAACACCTCGCGCCCCTCGCGCCCGTGGTGCGGCCCCTTGGCGATGGCGATGAGGTTTACGTCCTCCACGCCCAGTTCCTCCAGCGCCTCCTGCACCGCGTGCATCTGGCCCTTGCCGCCGTCGATCAGCACCAGATCGGGCCAAATACCGCTGGTCCGGTCGGGGTCTTCCTCCATGGCGCGGCCAAAGCGGCGGGTCATCACTTCGCGCATCATGGCAAAGTCGTCGTTCGACTGCGCCTCGCGGATATTGAACTTGCGATACTGGTTCTTCATGAACCCCTCAGGCCCAGCGACGATCATCGCCCCCACTGCCTTGGTGCCCTGAATATGGCTGTTGTCGTAAACCTCGACCCGCTGCGGCACTTCGGACAGCTCAAGGAATTCGGCCATTTCGCGCTGGATTTTCGCCTGTGTGCCGGTCTCGGCCAGCCGCCGGTCAAGCGCCTCGACCGCGTTGCGGGTAGCCTGCTCCATCAGGCGGCGGCGGTCGCCGCGCTGGGGCACGGAAATCTCGACCTTGCGCTCCGCCAGCGCGGCGAAGGCCTCTTCCAGCAGGGCGCGTTCGGGCAGCTCGCGGTCCACCAGAATCGTGGGCGGCGGCGGCACCTCTTCGTAGAACTGCCCCAGCACGCGGGCGAGCACCTCGGCCTCGTCCACCTCGTTGATATGGCGCGGAAAGAAGGCGCGGTGGCCCCAGTTCTGCCCGCCCCGCACGAAGAAGCCCTGCACCGCGATCTGGCCGCCCTTGCTGGCAAGCGCGAAGACATCGGCATCGCCCACCCCTTGCGCGTTCACCGCCTGCGAGCCCTGAATGAAGGTCGCCGCGCGCAGCCGGTCGCGCAGCAGCGCGGCAGTTTCGAAATCGAGCTTCTCGGCCGCCTCGGCCATCTGCTCCTCGATCCGCGCCTGCACCGCGCCCGACTTGCCGCCAAGGAAGTCCTTCGCCTCGCGCACCAGTGCGGCATAGCCCGCCTCGTCGATCCGCCCCACGCAAGGGGCCGAGCAACGCTTGATCTGGTACAACAGGCAGGGCCGGTCGCGGCGCGAGAAGAAGCTGTCGGTGCAGCTCCGCAGCAGAAACAGTTTCTGCAGCGCGTTGATCGTCGTGTTGACCGAACCGGCGCTGGCAAAGGGGCCAAAGTAGCTGCCCTTGTGCCGTCGCGCGCCGCGGTGCTTCATGATGCGCGGAAACTCGTGCCCCTCGCGCAGCAGGATGAACGGGAAGCTTTTATCATCGCGCAGCAGCACGTTGAACGGCGGGCGGAACCGCTTGATGAACTGCGCTTCAAGCAGCAGCGCCTCGGCCTCGGAGTTGGTGGTGACGATCTCCATCGCGCGCGTCTGCGAGATCATCCGCTGCAGCCGGTTGGTCAGGCCGTTCAATTGCAGATAGTTCGCCACCCGCGCCTTGAGGCTGCGCGCCTTGCCGACATAGAGCACTTCGCCCCTGGCATCGAGCATCCGGTACACGCCCGGCTTGGGCTTGAGCGTGCGCTGCACTTCGCGGATCGCAGTGAGGCCCGCTTCGAGATCGAGCTTCGCGCCCGTCACCGTGGCGGTGGAGCGGTCCTCGTTGAATCGGCTCGCACCACGCGGATCGTGGGGGCTTCCTGCTTCGCTGCGGCTCATGGGCACCGAAATAGGCAGGCCGCGCGCTCTTGCCAATCGGACGTGCGGCGCTAACCCCCGGCGCGATGGAAAATTACGACGCGATTATTCTGGGCGGCGGCGCGGCAGGCCTGTTCTGCGCCGCGCTGGCCGGGCAACGGGGGCTGCGCGTCTGCGTGCTTGAAAAGGCGGCTGAGCCGGGCAAGAAGATCCTGATTTCCGGCGGCGGGCGGTGCAATTTCACCAACATCGGCGCAGGGCCTGCTAACTATCTTTCGGCCAATCGCCACTTCGCCAAGAGCGCGCTGGCCCGCTACACCCCGCGCGACTTTCTCGATCTGATCGAGGCCTATGGCATCGCCTGGCACGAGAAGACGCTTGGCCAGCTGTTCTGCGATGGCTCGGCGCGGCAGATTGTCGACATGCTGCTGGCCGAATGCGCGAAGGGCAACGTCGCGGTGAAATGCGGGCAGGAGGTCGGCGCGGTAGCCCATGCCGATGGCCGCTTCACGGTGACAACACAGGATGGCGTGTACACGGCGCAAAACCTCGTGATCGCCACCGGCGGGCCGTCGATCCCCAAGATGGGTGCCACCGGTTTTGCCTATGATCTGGCGCGCCAGTTCGGCCTCAAGGTGGTAGAGCCGCGCCCTGCCCTCGTCCCGCTGACATTGGGCGGGGATGATCTGCTGTTCCGCGAACTGTCGGGCGTTTCCGCGCCGGTTGAGGCGACCTGCGAGAAGGCCGCGTTCCGCGAGGCCGCGCTGTTCACACACCGCGGCCTCAGCGGCCCGGCGATCCTGCAGGTCAGTTCCTACTGGTATCCGGGCAAGCCCATCGCGATCGACTTCCTGCCCGATATGCCAAGCGGCTGGCTCATCGAGGCGAAACGTGCGGAACCCAGCCTCACCTTCGCCGCGCTGCTGCGCCGCCATTTGCCACAGCGGCTGGCCGATGCGCTAGGCGAAAAACTGGCGCTGGCGGGCGATCTTGGCAATCTGCCCGACCGGAAGCTCGCCGATGCCGAAAGACGCCTAAAGCGCTGGACCTTCCACCCCAATGGCAGCGAGGGCTTCGCCAAGGCCGAGGTGACCGTGGGCGGCATTTCCACCGCCGAGCTTTCCAGCCAGACGATGGAGGCGAAGACAGTGCCCGGCCTCTATGCCATCGGCGAAGCGGTGGACGTGACCGGCTGGCTCGGCGGCTACAACTTCCAGTGGGCCTGGGCGAGCGCTCACGCGGCAGCGCAGGCGCTCTGAAACCCAGAACGTCGGAGCCTGTCCTTCAACAGGCTCCGGCAGCACCCGGCAACTCAGAACAGCTTGCGGAACTCGACCTCGAACTTGCGTCCCACCGGATCGACCAGCAGCGGCTGATAGCGCAGCGGCACTTCGCCATTGCTGTCAGTCACCCGCTGGCGCGCGTCGAACAGGTTGTCGACGCCGAAGCCGATCCGCGTCTTTTCAAGGAACGGCACGGCGGCGACCAGTTTCTCCTGCGCGCCGAGATCGGCAAAGGCGCGGAAGTTGATCGTCAGCAGATCGCTGAAATGAAGGTCGGTGCTACCGGGAAGGCCCGAGCCGTTAAGCCGCGTGGCGCTGGCATAGTTCCAGAAGGTGATCAGACCGAAGCCGCGGTAGAACACGCCCGAACGCAGCCTCACCGTATGCTCGGGCTGGCCGCCACCGGACGTGGCATCGCCATCGAGCAGATCGAGCAAAGGCACTCCCGGCGCGATCAAGACGGTGTTGGAGAGGTCGTACTGATAGTTCACGTTGAAGAACCAGCGCCCGCCGCCATCGCTGCCCGGACGGCCAAAGCCTGGTCCGCGACCGCCGGGACCACGGCCCCCGCCCGCCTGCGCACCACTGGGCGGACCGTCACCGTTGCACATCCGCTCACGCATCTGGGCAAACCGCTCGGGGTCGACCGTCCCGTCATCACCAGCGAGCCGCTGCAGCATCTGCGGCGGGATCGCCAGTGGCTGGCCATCGGGGCCTGCGGGCATGGGCTCGCCCGCAGCACTTGCGGCCAGCGCACGGTTGAGCAGCGCCAGCATATCGGCAGGCTCGGCCGCGCAGAACTGCGCGCGCAAGGCGGCGAAGCGCTCTGGATTGGGTCTGCCAACCGGGCCGCCCGCCATCTGCGCCGGACCTCCGGCATTCGCGCGCGCACCACCGCTCTCGCTCGCTTCCGGCGGTGCGATCGAGCCCGAGAAGTTAAGCCCGACCGCGATCCGCTCGACATCCTGCTCGGCGAAGGTCACCGGGCGCTGGTTGATGCTGATGATCTGGCCGCTTACCGGATCGCGTGTCACGCGGTCAGGAAAGGCCGCCTCGATCGCCGGGTTCAGCGACGGGAAGCTGCTGCTGACATTCTCGGAGTGGTTGCGAATGTAGTCGACCGTCAGGTTCGAACGGTCGAACACTGGCACTTCCCATTGCAGCCCAACCTTCCAGTCGCTCTGCTTCTGCTTCGCGAGGTTGGGATTGCCGCCTGAGATCGTGGTTACGAGCACGGTCTCATCGCGCGTAAGGTCGTAGAACGGCACGTTGGGCGTGGCGATCTCGGGGCTACCAAGCTGGCTCAGCGAAGGCGCGTCCTCCTGGTTGATATAGGACGCGTTGAGCGTCAGCTTGTCGGTGAGCCCCCAGGTCACACCCGTCGACCAGTTATAGAGCGATCCGAAGTCGGTGAGTTCGTCGATGCCAGCGCTCAGATTGAGGCTGATATCGCCCACAGCGCCAAGGAAATCGTCATCGCGGCTGGTGAGCGGCACGCCGACATTGACGCCCGCCTGCAACTGCCCGCGATTGAGGCTCGTCTTCACACCGGGATTGCGCGTGTCCTCGCTGTCGATCCCGTTCCAGCGATAGCCGGTGTTGAACGTAACCGAGACATCGCCCGCCGGGAGATAGACCGGCAATCCGCGCGCCGTCATCAGCGTGTTGATGGTGTAGGTATCGGTCAGTGCAGTTTCGCTGCCAGCTGGGTCGAACAGGCCCGCCAGATCCACATCGAGCGCGAGCGCGTCCACACTGTCGGCCACCAGAATACCGCTGGTGTCGACCCTCTGCCCGGTCACGCTACGCGCATGCGAGAAGGTGGCATCGGTTGTGCCCGTCACCTCCCAGTCGCCCAGCCCGAAGTTGAGCGTGGCGGCACCCGAATAGGTCTCGGTGCGCCGGTCGACCGTGAGGGGATCGCCAGCATTGAAAGTGCGCAGCACCGTGACTTTCCCTTCGCTCAGCGTCACCTCGTCGAGCCCCTGCAGACGGAGGCTGTCCTCGCGCTCGAAGGTACCGTTGACGCTGAGTGAGCTACCCGCGCCAAGGCTTCTCGCCCAGTTGAGCGTCGCTTCAAGGCTGGCACTATCTGCGACGAGGCTGCGATAGTCGGCAGGATTGGGATCGCTGGCGAAGGTGGGCCTTCTGCCCTCGGCCTGAAGCACGCCGCGTTCGCCTTCAGTGAGGAGGCTGGAGTTCTTCCAGTCGAGATTGAGGTTGAGGCGGCTCGGCCCGTCGATGCGGACATAGGTGCCCTCCGCCTCCTGCGTCGAGAAGCCGCCGTCGAACGGCTGGCCATATTCGACCTCGATCTCGCGGCTGGAATAGTTGTCCTTCAGGATGAAGTTCACAACGCGCTGATTCGGCGAATAGCCATACTGCTGCGCCACTTCCTCGCTGAAGACCTCGATTTTCTCGATGGCCTCGGGCGGAAAGCTGCGCATTTCGCGGAACGAGGCAATGCGCACGCCGCCGACCAGGAACACCGGTGCGCCGCCGCCGCGCCCACGGCTGCTCGAAACATCCGCGCCGAGTGCCTCGATCAGTTCTGAGATCGAACCTGCACCGTAAGAGGCGATATCGTCGGCATCGAGTTCGAGGATCGGCGGCTGAGGAGCATCGACCTGCCCGATCACCCGGACGCCGCTGACGACGATGGTGTTCTCGTCATAGGTCTGGTCTTCCGGCTCGGGGCCGGTTTCAGGCGAATTATCGGCCTGCGCAGACGCCGAGGTCTGCGCTGCAAGCGGAAATGCCGGAACGGCGGCCAGGGCAACGGTCAGCGTCAGCATGCTGACTTGATGGGAAAACGACAAGCTTACCTCGCACAATTGAAATAGTGTTTCCCGTCCCCCGCCGCGCCCTATGTGCTGCGGCGCAAAACGGCACAAGCAGTGCTGGGTAATAAAGTGTCGCAATTGTATCGCGGCTTGCACTCGCGCTAAGCTGTTGTGCAGGAATGGCGTGTCATATTCGCGCCCTCTTCCCTTTTGCCCTGCGGCGGTATATGGCGCCGCGCACTCGCCTCCGAGATACAGAAAGCACCGGACTACACATGGCCAAAGAAGAACTCCTCGAAATGCGCGGCAAGGTGGTCGAACTGCTGCCTAACGCGATGTTCCGGGTAGAGCTTGAAAACGGTCACGAAGTGCTCGGCCACACGGCGGGCCGGATGCGCAAGAACCGTATTCGCGTGCTGGTGGGCGACGAGGTGCTGTGCGAACTCACGCCTTACGACCTGACCAAGGCGCGCATTACCTATCGCTTCATGCCCGGTCGCGGCGGCCCGCCCGGCTACACCGGCTAAGGCGCGCGGCATGGCCGCAACCCCTGCACTCACCACGCCAGAACGGCACCTGATCCTCGCCTCGGCCAGCCCGCGGCGGCGCGACTTGCTTGCGCGGCTGGGCCTCGCACCCGATACGGTCGCCCCTGCGCATATCGACGAGAATCCGCACAAGGATGAACTCCCGCGCCCCTATGCAGAACGGATGGCGCGCGAAAAGGCGCTTGCCGCGCACGATGGCAGCGGGTTCGTGCTTGCAGGAGATACCGTGGTGGCCTGCGGACGCCGCATCCTGCCCAAGGCCGAGGACGAGGCGACTGCGCGCAAGTGCCTGGCGCTGATCTCAGGCCGCCGCCACCGCGTGCTATCAAGCGTGGCGCTGATGGCGCCCGATGGCAGCATGCGTGAGCGGCTGAGCGAAACGCAACTGAAGTTCAAACGCCTCTCGGATGAAGAGATCGACGCCTACATCGCCAGCGGCGAATGGGAGGGCAAGGCCGGTGGCTATGCCATTCAGGGCAGCGCCGAAGCGCTGATCGAATGGATCAGGGGCAGCCACTCGGGCGTGATGGGCCTACCGCTTTACGAGACACGTGCGCTGCTCAAAGCCGCCGGGTTCGCCATTGGCTGAGTGGCTGATCGAGCGCGGGATCGGCGAAGACCGCACGCTGCTGGTCGAGGGCGACCGGGTGCTGGCAGCAAAAGTACAATGGCCGGGTGAACTGACAGCAGGCACGGTGGTCACCGCCAAGCTGGTTGCCCGCGCGTCTGGCGCAAAGCGCGGCACGGCTCTCACCGATAGCGGCTCCGAGGTGCTGGTCGACCGCCTTCCCGCCAGCGTGACCGAAGGCAGCCCCTGCGAAATCTTGATCACCCGCGCCCGGATCACGGAGCGTGGCCGCCTCAAGCGCGCACAGGGGCGGATTTATGAGGGGCAGGACGTGCCCCCCTCTCCCTTCACCACCGGCCGCGAGGTGCATCGCTTTGCCGCGGGTCTGTGGGACGATGTCTGGCACACGGCATCTTCGGGCGAACTGACCTTTCCCGGAGGCGCACTGCTGTTCAGCGCCACCCCGGCCATGACGCTCGCCGATATCGACGGCGACCTGCCCCCGCGCGAGCTGGCGCTGGCCGCCGTTTCCGCTCTGGCAGAGGCCTTGCCGCTGCTCGATCTGGGCGGCTCGATCGGGATCGACTTTCCGACCCTTGCCGCCAAGGCCGATCGCAAGGCCGTCGACGAGGCACTGGGCCTAGCCCTGGACGGCTGGCCGCATGAACGCACTGCGATCAACGGGTTCGGCTTTGTCCAGCTCGTCGCGCGGCTAGAGGGCCCCTCACTGCTGCACCGCTTCGCCACCAGCCGCACCGGGCTTGCCGCGCGCTATGCGCTGCGTGTGGGTGAACGGGCGGAGGGAACGGGCGCAATTCTGGCCCTGCGCGTCCACCCGGCGCTGAAAGCCAAGATTCGGCCCGAATGGCTCG